>Ga0182240_100312_pt1 | contig 17406 bp, 15 predicted proteins | sample hydfrates4_PW_90_FD_145594 | JGI IMG/M metagenome (GOLD analysis project Ga0182240, IMG submission 145594) | Subsurface microbial communities from deep shales in Texas, USA - hydraulic fracturing test 4_PW_90 | ecosystem: Environmental > Aquatic > Deep subsurface > Shale gas/oil reservoir >...
ATTTTTAAACTTTATGGAAAGGGAGGATTATATGAGCGATAATAAACAAAGAAGCGACGAAATTAAAAAAGGAGTATCAAAAGCTCCACATCGTTCTTTGCTTTATGCCTTAGGGTTGACAAAAGAAGAGATCGATAAACCTATAATAGGTATAGCTAACTCTGCGAACGATATAATACCAGGACATAAACATTTGAATGAAATATGTGAGAGTGTAAAAAATGGCGTATACGCAGCTGGAGGTTTACCTTTAGCTTTTTCAACGATAGGAATCTGTGATGGTATCGCTATGGGACACAGCGGTATGAACTATTCATTACCGAGTAGAGAGTTGATTGCCGATTCTATAGAATCTGTAGCTAGAGCCTACAAATTCGATGGATTGGTCCTTATTCCCAACTGCGATAAGATCGTTCCAGGGATGCTAATGGCCGCTTTGAGGTTAAATATTCCTGCGATAGTTGTAAGTGGAGGTCCAATGCTTGCGGGGAATTACAGAGGAAGAAAAATCGATTTACATGATATGTTTGAAGCTGTTGGTGCGAGAGTTGCCAATAAGATTTCTGATGAAGAGTTAAGTGAAATGGAAATGACTGCCTGTCCTGGGTATGGGTCTTGTGCTGGGATGTTTACTGCCAATTCAATGAATTGCCTAACAGAGGTTTTAGGACTTGCGCTGCCGGGAAATGGGACGATTCCGGCAGTTTTTTCTAGTAGGAAGGCTTTGGCAACAAAAAGTGGAGAAAAGATAATGGAGTTAGTAGCTAAAGACATTAAACCGTTGGATATATTCACCGAAAAAACTGTAGAAAACGCCTTTACTCTAGACATGGCTTTAGGTTGTTCTACCAACACCGCTTTACATTTGCCCGCAATCGTTCACGAAGCCGGAATCGATTTTGACATAGATATTATTAATAAAATTAGTTCCAAAACCCCACACCTATGTAGTTTAACTCCCGCAGGAATTCATCACATTGAAGATTTATATTACGCTGGTGGTATTCCTGCTGTATTAAAAGAATTGTCAAAAAAGAATTTGCTCCATTTGGACTGCTTGACCGTAACAGGGGAAACCTTAGGTGAAAATCTCAAAACCGTTGGTTATGTCAACCATGAAGTGATAAGGCCGATAGATAAACCGTACCATAAAGATGGAGGACTAGCGGTGTTAAAAGGTAATATAGCTCCCAACGGGGCAATTGTTAAACAGATAGCTGTATCGGATGAGATGTTGGTACATGAAGGACCTGCAAAGGTCTTCAACAAAGAAGAAGAAGCCATCAAAGCTATTTATGGGGGAAAAATTAAAGAAGGAGATGTAGTAGTTATCCTATACGAAGGTCCGAAGGGAGGACCAGGTATGAGAGAGATGTTAGCACCTACTTCTGCATTAGCTGGTATGGGATTGGATAAGAAGGTTGCCCTGATCACCGATGGTAGATTCTCAGGAGCAACACGCGGCTCTGCCATAGGTCATGTATCTCCCGAAGCTGCGGCAGGAGGTCCAATAGGGGTTGTAAGGGATGGGGATATGGTATCGATAAACATACCAGAAAAGACTCTAAATTTAAAAATATCAGAAGAAGAATTACAAGCAAGATTGAATACTTTTAAACCGATACTTCCAAAAACAAATGGGTATTTAGATAGGTACAGTAGATTTGTACAATCAGCGGATAAAGGGGCGTTTTTAGAATAAAAAAATTAGAGAGGTGATTTTATGCCGATTCATTCCGGGGCAAGAATATTCGTTGAATCTCTTTTGAGGGAAAAGGTTGAGGTCGTATTTGGATATCCAGGAGGGAAGGTTATCCCACTTTATGATGAACTCTACGACGCTCCTATAAAACATATATTAGTACGTCATGAACAAGGCGCTGCGCATGCTGCAGACGGTTATGCAAGGAGTACGGGGAAAGTTGGAGTGTGTATAGCTACTTCTGGGCCTGGAGCTACTAACCTAGTTACCGGACTAGCTACTGCGTACATGGATTCCGTACCAGTTGTAGCTTTTACAGGTCAAGCTCCGACGAGCCTAATAGGTACAGACTCATTCCAAGAAATAGACATAAGAGGAATAACCTTGCCTGTAACCAAGCACAATTATATGGTAACAAATGTAAAGGATTTAGCTAAAACTATAAAAGAAGCTTTTTACATAGCCAGAACTGGTAGACCAGGTCCAGTATTGGTAGATTTACCAGTGGATGTTCTTAAATCTCACGCTGATTTCATGTATCCTCAAAGCGTTCATCTCCCAGGATATCAGCCAACATACGAAGGTAACTACATGCAAATAAAATTGGCTGCCGAGGCGATTAATACATCCCAGAGGCCAGTTATCTTTGCCGGTGGAGGAGTTATAAATTCTAATGCTTCAGAAGAACTGACAAATATGGCAATAAAGGGAAGGATACCAGTAGTTACATCTCTTATGGGTCTTGGGGCTTTTCCAGAAGATCATGAGCTTTCTCTAAAGATGCTAGGAATGCACGGTACAATGTATGCCAACTACGCTATATCTGAAGCAGATTTGATAATAGGAATTGGAGTACGCTTTGATGACAGGGTAACGGGGAAGTTGGAAACGTTTGCTCCATATGCAAAGATCATTCATATAGATATCGATCCAGCTGAAGTAAATAAAAATGTCAAAGTTGATATTCCCATTGTTGGTAACGCAAAAAACGTTTTAGATAAATTAATTCCGTTGATAAAGGCGATCGAAAGAAAAGAATGGCTAGAAAAAATAAAAGAATGGAAAAGACGATTTCCGCTTAACTACGAATACGATGATAACAGTATTAAGCCACAATACTTGATTGAAAAATTGGATGAGTTAACCGATGAAAATACTGTAATAGTAACAGAAGTTGGCCAAAATCAAATGTGGGCAGCCCAATACTTTCATTTTTCGAAACCTAGGTCATTCATAACCTCAGGAGGCCTTGGAACTATGGGATATGGTTTACCAGCCAGCATGGGTGTTCAAGTAGGGAATCCCGATAAAACGGTTATCAACATATCTGGTGACGGAAGTTTTCAAATGAATCTCCAGGAGTTGGCTACAATAAGTTCTAACAGGCTCCCCGTGAAAATAATCATTTTAAACAACGGAACCTTAGGGATGGTAAGACAGTGGCAAGAGTTATTTTTTGATGAAAGATATTCCGCCACTATACTTGAAAATCCTAATTTCGTTAAATTGGCTCAGGCTTACGGAATAAAATCGTTAAGAATCGATCAAACAAACGATGTAGAGATGGCTTTGAAAGAGGTTCTAAATTATGATGGCCCAGTTTTACTGGACGTCATTATTCCTCAAGATGAGAACGTATTCCCAATGGTTCCAGAAGGAGCATCGATTAATGAGATGTTGGAACTAAAAAAGAAAAAGAGAGAAAAGGAAAAACAGGGGGAGGTTGCATGAGACACATCTTATCAGTAACGGTGAATAATCAACCTGCAGTTTTGGCAAGAATATCCGGTCTATTCAGTAGGAGAAATTTTAACATACTGAGTTTAAATGTAGGGGAGACAGAATTACCGGAGTATTCGCGGATGACGATAGTTGTCGAAGGAAACACAGATACATTAGAACAAGTAAAAAAACAGCTTTACAAACTTATAGATGTTATAAAGATCACTGAATTGAATCAAAGCAATATGATAGAGAGGGATATGGCGATAATTAAGGTAAATTGTGGAAAAAATCAAAGAAGCCAAGTTATTCAGGTGGTCGACGTTTTTAGGGGTAAGGTTGTCGATTTTTCCCTTGACACAATAACAGTTGAAATTACGGGGGATGAAAATAAAATAAATGCCTTTATCGAAATAATGAAGGATTTTGGCATTAAAGAAGTCGTGAGAACAGGGATTGTAGCCATAGATAGAGAAATGAACAACAACGTTTTGACAAATTCATAAAAATTAAGGAGTGATAGTGTATGGTGGAAACATTCTATGAAAAGGATGCAGACTTAGGTTTATTGAAGGGAAAAACTATTGCAGTTTTGGGTTATGGAAGTCAGGGTCATGCTCAGGCACAAAATCTTAAAGATAGCGGATTGAAAGTAATTATAGGTTTGAAGAAAGATAGTAAAAGCAAAGAAATTGCCCAAAAAGATGGTTTTGAAGTATACGAAACATCTGAAGCAGTTAAAAAAGGAGATATTATTCAAGTATTGATCCCTGATGAAGTTCAGAGTGAGGTGTACAAAAAAGACATAGAACCCAACTTAGACGAGGGTAATGCACTTGGGTTTTCTCATGGTTTTAATATCCATTTTGGACAAATTGTGCCTCCAAAAAACATTGATGTATTCATGGTTGCTCCTAAAAGTCCTGGTCATTTAGTCAGAAGAATGTATTTAGAAGGCAAAGGGGTTCCAGGATTATTAGCTGTTCACCAAGATTTTTCAGGAAAAGCAAAAGAGTTGGGTTTATCTTACGCCAAAGGAATAGGTTGTACACGAGCAGGTGTCATCAAAACAACTTTCAAAGAGGAAACAGAAACGGATCTATTTGGAGAACAAGCGGTCTTATGTGGTGGAACTACATCACTCATCAAAGCAGGTTTTGAAACACTCGTTGAAGCGGGGTATCAACCAGAAATAGCCTATTTTGAATGTTTGAATGAACTTAAATTAATCGTTGATCTTTTGTATGAAGGCGGTTTAAAAAAGATGAGATACTCCATAAGTGACACTGCACAATATGGAGACCTTGCCATTGGGCCCAAAATTATCGATAATAGGGTTAAAGAAACTATGAAAGAGGTACTTGCAAACATACAGAATGGGAATTTTGCAAAGGACTGGATATTAGAAAACAAAGCCAATAGGCCTGTTTTCAATGCTTTAACTGAAAAAGATAATAATTCTTTGTTAGAACAAGTTGGAGAGAAGTTGAGAGCGATGATGCCTTGGATAGAAAGCTAAAAAATATAGGCAAGTAGGAGAGTGATCAAATTTGAGAAAAATAAAAATTTTTGATACTACGTTGAGGGATGGCGAACAATCTCCAGGAGTAAGTTTGACAATGGAGGAGAAGTTGGCAATAGCCGAACAGCTTTCCTTGTTAAAAGTTGATGTAATAGAGGCTGGTTTTCCTATTTCTTCAAGTAGTGATTTTGAAAGTGTGAAAAACATCGCCCAAAAAATCAGAGATGTTGAGATCGCCGCTTTAGCAAGGGCGAACTACAAAGATATCGATTGTGCTTGGGAAGCACTTCAGGAAGCAGAACAACCAAGAATTCATGTGTTCATTGCCACTTCTCCTATTCACATGAAATATAAGCTGCAAATGAATGAAGAGCAAGTTATGGAAAGAGCAGTTGAGGCCGTGAAATATGCAGCAAAGTATACTAATAATATTGAATTTTCAGCAGAAGATGCTTCAAGAAGCGAGTTAGAGTTTTTGTACAAACTCTTTGAAAAAGTCATCGAAGCTGGTGCGTCGGTAATTAACGTGCCTGATACTGTGGGATATGCAATTCCTCAAGAATTTGGTGAATTTATTAAGAAGATAAAAGAAAACACAAGGAACATAGAAAAGATTGAATTAAGCGTACATTGCCATAACGATTTAGGGATGGCAACTGCTAACACACTCATTGCTCTGAAAGAGGGTGCCGATCAGGCAGAGGTTGCAGTCAATGGAATAGGAGAAAGGGCAGGTAACGCCGCCTTAGAAGAAGTTTTAATGGCATTAGTTACCAGGAAAGATTATTTTGAAGATTTAGTCGTAACGCAGGATACAACTAAGATTTTGAAATTAAGCAACATGGTTTCACAATTTACTGGAATGGTTATTCAACCTAATAAAGCAATAGTAGGTAAAAATGCCTTTGCACATGAATCTGGTATTCATCAAGATGGTGTTATCAAAGAAAGAACTACTTACGAAATAATGAAAGCAGAAAGTATAGGGTTGAATTCAAATAAACTAATATTAGGGAAACATTCGGGAAGACATGCCTTAAAGGAGTTCTTAACATCATCTGGTTACACCGTGGATGAAGAAACCTTTGAGAAGTTATTCATTAAATTCAAAGATCTAGCCAGTAAAAAAAAGAATTTGAATCCGCTTGATGTTGAAGCATTGATAAACGACGAACTATATAAAACGGAGGATTATTTCAAACTCAAATATTTATCCGTTACTACGGGAAACACTACGCTACCGACAGCGACTATAAAAATAGCAAGAGGCGAAGATTTGATAGAAAAAGCGGCTTGCAGTGGAGACGGACCAATAGATGCCATATTTAAAGCCATAAACGAAATCGCTGAAGAAGAAAATATCACTTTGATTTCGTATAAGATAGAAGGCGTTACAGAGGGGACCGACGCCTTAGGAGAAACAACTGTTAAACTCAAAATTGGAGAAGATGTATACGTTGGACATTCTGTTGAAACAGATATTACCCAAGCAAGTACTTTGGCCTATCTAAATGCGTTGAATAAATATATGACTAAAAAGCTTCAAACAGCAAAAAAATAAAATAATAAAGCGAGGAAGTAAAGAAATGACTATTGTAGAGAAGATTCTTGCGTCTCATTCAAATAAAAGTGAAGTTAAACCTGGAGAGATTGTTAATGCAAGAGTAGATTTAGTGCTTGGGAACGATGTAACAACTCCTGTTGCCATTAAAGAATTTAGAAAAATAGGATTATCTAAAGTATTTGATAATGAAAGGGTTGCAATAGTTCCGGATCATTTTACCCCAAATAAAGACATAAAATCCGCACAAAATGCTTTATTTATAAGAAATTTTGCAAAAGAGATGAATATTCTTAATTATTTTGAGATAGGTAAGATGGGAATAGAACACTGTCTAATACCTGAAAAAGGACTAGCCTTACCAGGTGAAATCGTTGTAGGAGCAGATTCACATACGTGTACCTATGGGGCACTTAACTGTTTAGGTACAGGTGTTGGAAGCACCGACATGGCTGCCGCAATGGCTACCGGTTACTTATGGTTTCGTGTCCCAGAAAGTATAAAGATTGTATACAAGGGGAAGTTAAAGCCATGGGTCAGTGGGAAGGATCTGATACTTTACACGATAGGAGATATAGGAGTAGACGGAGCCCTGTATAAATCTATTGAGTTTACTGGAGAAACGATCGAAGATCTTTCTATGGATTCGAGAATGACTATGGCAAACATGGCGATAGAAGCAGGGGCAAAATGTGGATTATTTGAATACGATGAAAAAACCAAAGAGTACTTAAAAGAAAGGGCAGTAAGAGAATATACACCGGTAAGTAGCGATCCCGATGCTTCATATGAAGAAGTTATCGAATATGATGTATCAAGTATTGAACCACAGGTGGCTTTCCCACATTTGCCAGAAAACACCAAACCTGTTAATGAAGCAAAGGGAATAAAAATTGATCAATCTGTAATTGGTTCTTGCACTAACGGAAGAATAGAAGATTTAAGAATCGCTGCTCACGTGCTTAAGGGACATAAAATCAACCCTGATGTAAGATGTATTATTTTTCCTGGCACCCAAGATATATACATGCAGGCACTAAAAGAAGGCTTAATTGAAATATTCATCGACGCGGGAGCCGCTGTAAGTACACCAACGTGCGGACCTTGCCTTGGTGGCCATATGGGAGTTTTGGCAAAAGGTGAAAGAGCAATCTCTACAACTAACAGGAATTTTGTTGGAAGGATGGGGCATCCAGAAAGCGAAGTTTATTTATCCAATCCTGCGGTGGCGGCAGCTTCTGCTATTAGTGGATACATTACCCATCCTGAGGAGGTTATAAGGTGAAATTCAGAGGGAGAGTTTTCAAATACGGTGATAACGTTGATACCGATGTTATTATACCAGCTAGATATCTAAACAACCCTGAACCAGAAATATTGGCACAACATTGTATGGAAGATATAGATAAAGATTTCGTAAAAAAAGTTAAAAAAGGAGACATTATAGTAGCCGGAAGGAACTTTGGTTCTGGAAGCTCTCGTGAGCATGCTCCATTATCGATTAAGGCGGCAGGTGTTTCTTGTGTCATAGCAGAAAGTTTTGCAAGGATTTTTTATAGAAACGCTATCAATATTGGATTACCTATACTTATTTCTAAAGAGGCTTCTGATAATATCGAAGATGGTTCGGAAATAGAGGTAGACTTAGACAATGGAATCATCAAAGATCTAAAAAACAATAAAGAATACTATTCAGAGAAATACCCCAAATTTCTTCAAGAAATAATATCTTCCGGAGGATTGATAGAGAAGATCAAAAAGGAGGTCGCTCAATAGATGCCGTCGATAGCTGTTCTACCAGGGGATGGAATTGGGAAGGAAGTAATCAACGAAGGTCTTAAAATATTAAATTTTATGGGAGAAAAGTATAATTTGAATCTTAAATTTGAAGAGTTCGAGGTTGGAGCCGAACGCTATCTAAAATCTGGAGAATTAATTCCAGATTCTCTATTGAAACAATTAGAAACCTTCGATGCCATATATTTGGGTGCAGTGGGAGATCCAAGAGTACCATCAGGTATATTAGAACATGGGATACTATTAAAATTACGATTTCATTTTGATCAATACGTCAATTTAAGGCCAATAAAACTACTAAACGACAGGTTTTCTCCTTTGAAGAAGAAGGGCGTTAATGAGATCAATTTTACAGTAATAAGAGAAAATACAGAAGGACTTTATGCAGGTATTGGTGGAATTTTAAAAAAAGATACTCAAGACGAAGTAGCGATACAAGAGATGATTTCAACTAGAAAAGGTGTAGAGCGCATCATCCGTTACGCATTCGAGTATGCAAAAAATCTCAAGGCGAAACTAACACTCTGTGATAAAAGTAACGTACTAACTTATTCTCACGGCTTATGGTTAAGGGTGTTTGAAGAGTTAAAGAAAGAATATCCAGAAGTTCAGACTGACCATTATTACGTGGATGCTATAACGATGAAAATGGTACGAAATCCCGAAATTTTTGATGTGATAGTAACCTGCAATATGTTTGGAGACATCATCACAGATTTGGGTGCAGAACTTCAGGGAGGCATGGGGTTAGCTGCCTCAGGAAATATTAATCCTAACAGTGTTTCTATGTTTGAACCCGTTCATGGTTCAGCTCCCGATATTGCTGGTAAAGGTATTGCCAATCCTATAGCTGCTATTTTAGCTGCAGCTATGATGTTAGAATATTTCGGAAGAAAAGATTTAGCTGAAAAGATTGAAGATGCAATTACGATCTCTATCCAAGAAAACTTACTTTCTCAAGACATGGGAGGAAATTTAAGCACCAGTGAAGTAGGAGACGAAATTGTTAAAATCTTAAAAAGAGGGTGAACCGAATTGAAAGAACCTAAATTGTTTGATACCACTTTAAGAGATGGAACCCAAGGTGAGAATGTTTCTTTAACTGTGGAAGATAAATTAAAGATAGCCAAAAAATTAGATGAATACGGAATAGACTACATTGAAGGTGGTTGGCCGGGATCCAATCCTAAAGATGAAGAGTTCTTTAAAAAGGTTCAAAGTATGTCATTCAAAAACAGTGAAATAGTTGCATTTAGCTCTACAAAAAGATACGGAATAAAAGCAGAAGATGATCCGAATATTTTAAAATTAGTTTCTTCTGGGGCAAAAATCGTTACTATATTTGCAAAAAGCTGGGACTTCCATGTATCTCAAGCCTTGGGCATTTCTCTTGATGACAACCTGAAACTCATAGAAGATACGATAACCTTCTTAAAAAGAAAAGGTATAGAAGTCTTTTTTGATGCTGAACACTTTTTTGATGGTTTTAACCATAATCAACAATATGCCCTTAAAACCTTGGAAGTTGCACAAAACTCCGGTGCTTCAATTGTTGTTTTGTGTGACACAAATGGGGGGCAAACCCCTTCAAAGATAAAAGAGGCAATAGAAGTAGTAAAAGAAAGAATAAAAATACCTTTGGGTATTCATGCCCACAACGATTCCGGTCTAGCTGTAGCAAATTCTCTTACAGCCTTACAAAAAGGAGTTGAACAAATACAAGGAACGGTTGGAGGCTTAGGGGAAAGATGTGGTAATGCAGACCTTTGCATTATAATACCTAACTTGAAGTTTAAATACGGATTTAGATTACCGAAAATAAATGTAGAAAAAACAACTTCACTTTATAATTACGTATTTGAAGTTGCTAATTTAACTCCTGACAACAGGATCCCTTACGTGGGAAGAAGCGCATTCACACATAAAGGAGGTGTCCATGTTAGCGCCATTCTTAAAAATCCTCTCACTTACGAACACATATCTCCGGAATGGGTTGGAAACACTAGAAGGATATTAGTTTCTGAGTTATCAGGAAAAAGCAATTTGAAATCAAAGTTGGAAGAATTGGGCTTTGATATTACACAATTTTCTGAAGAACAGTTCAAAAAGTTAACATTGAAGATCAAGGAATATGAGCATGATGGATATCAATTTGAAGTTGCAGATGCTTCTTTGAAACTCTTAGTATTAAGAGAATTTTTTGACTACGCCCCAAATTTTCAAGTGGAGAATTTCAACATTCTTCATTACAATTTTGGTAAAGGCACGGGAACCGAAGCCATTGTCAAATTAAAAATAAATGATGAAACCGTCCATGCTGTTGCTGAAGGCGACGGACCTGTGAATGCGTTAGATATGGCATTGCGAAAGGCTTTAGAAGACTTTTTTCCTTCCCTAAAAAACATGAAATTGATAGATTACAAAGTAAGGGTGCTGGACAGTGCTTCTGGAACCGCTGCAAAGGTGCGGGTCTTAATAGAAACTTCAGACACCGATAAAACTTGGACTACTGTGGGTGTTTCAACTAACATAATTCAAGCCAGTTGGAAAGCATTGTTAGACAGTGTGGAATATGGCTTGTTTGTAGATAATTTGTTCCCTGTTAAAGAAAACTAACAAAACTTTCAGACACTTCAGAAATATAAGATTTCGATTTTAAAAGGATTGAAGGGCGGAGCCCTGTTTGTTGCAGTGTGCAAACCATGTTTTTTTGGACCTTTGTGCAAAATGGTTCTATATAATGCCTTAGAAACAATTTCCATATTCTCATTTGCCCAGCAAATGATGTTACGCGAATTTGGGGATCTTAAGGGGTTTACCCCTTAATGTTTGGCGAAGGGGTGCTAAATTAAGTTTTAAGATTTCTAAAGGCTATAAAATTTCTCAGGAGGAGATAAAAAATGGAAAATATATACGCTAATCGTATGAAAAACGTTCCACGTTCTTTTATAAGAGAGATACTTAAAGTAATTGATGACCCCGAAATAATTTCATTTGCAGGCGGTTTACCAAACGCTGATTTGTTTCCAGTAGAAGAGATAAAAAATGCCGCTGTTTATCAATTTGATAATTATGGTAAAGAGATACTTCAGTACAGTACCACAGAAGGATATCCACCTTTAAGAGAATTCATCGCCAATAGGTACAAGGAAAAGAAAGATTTAAATATTACACAAGATGATGTCTTAATAACTCATGGTTCTCAACAAGCCCTTGACCTACTCGGAAAATTATTTTTGAATGAAGATGATTTCATTGCAATTGAAGAACCTGGATACTTGGGAGCCATACAAGCATTAGCAGTATACACAAAAAACTTTAAAACCGTAAAACTATGCCAAGAAGGGCTTGATTTAGAAGAATTAGAAGATGTTTTAGAAGAATTTTCACCAAAATTACTTTACACCGTCCCAAATTTTCAAAACCCTTCAGGAATTACTTATACAAATAAAAACAGAGAAAAGATAGCTGACTTGTTGAAAAAGCACAATATTTACCTTATAGAAGATGACCCATATGGAGAGTTAAGATTTGAAGGGGAAGATAGTGTTTCATTCAAAAAATTGATACCTGAACAAACGATACTTTTAGGATCATTCTCAAAAATTGTTGCCCCAGGATTTAGGCTGGGTTGGGTAGTTGCTCCTAAAGATATATTGGAAAATCTTGTAACCGCTAAGCAAGGGGCTGATCTCCATTCTAATTATGTAGGGCAAAGAATAATATACCAGTTCGTGAAAGAGAACGACCTAGACAAACATATAATGAACATAAAAATGAGGTATGGTTCACAAAAAAATGCAATGATAGACAGTATTAAAAAATATTTCCCCAAAGATGTAGAATATACGAATCCACAAGGAGGAATGTTTCTTTGGGTAACTTTGCCTAACAACATCTCGGCTCTTGAGTTGTTTGACAAAGCTATTGAAAAAAAGGTTGCCTTCGTCCCCGGAGACCCTTTTTACATTGATAAGAAAAATGTAAATACCTTGAGATTAAATTATTCCTGTGCAAATGAAGAAAGTATTGAAGAGGGGATAAAAAGATTAGCTTCTACAATACAAGAATTAGTCATTTAAATGTTCGTCAAACTTTTTAGGCAAAAAAACATCTCTTAATCCTATAAGGAAAATAATTATGCCAAATACAATGCCCAAATTTAAGTTTCTCAAAGCGGCAATGATGTAACCCAAGGAAAAACCATTCAACATCCAAGATAGAATAATTAATATTTTTTTGTTAAACGCTGTATAAAGAACAGCTAGAAAGGCAGAAAGGTTTATCAACAAATAAAAATAAGACGGATCAAAATTATTTAAATAACCAAAAAAAGAAAATAAAACCCCTACTAACAAAATAAAGTTACCCAATTTACTATACGTACTTTTTTTCCAGGAAATGTACAGTACAATACCTAAAATTATTAGTGAAAAAATCCAATACAACATATCAACCAGAAAAAAACCAATCGTAGCGTTTATAAATACAGAAATTAAAGTAAAAGCCATTTTTCCACCTCTTTATTAAATAAACCTATTCTATTTTACTTGACTTAAGTAACCAAAAAATTACCCCTTTCTAAATAGTTAAGAAAGGGGTAATTTTTGTTATTTTGTCATCATGGATAAATGCCTCTTAACTTTGTAGCGTTTGCCACACGTTCGATAGCTCTCACATATGCAGCTGTTCGCATATCGACTTCATACTTATCCATTGTTTGAGCAACGTCACAAAAGGCATTCTTCATCTTTTTATGAAGGGCTTTTCTAATATCTTCAAGTTCCCAAAAATTCCACTGAAGCCCTTGTACCCATTCGAAGTACGAAACGGTCACGCCACCAGAATTTGCCAAGAAATCCGGTACTATGAAGACATTCTTGGACAACAAGATATCGTCCGCTTCTGGAGTTAATGGACCGTTGGCTCCTTCAACAATGAGTTTTGCTCTTATATCATCTGCATTATCTTCGTTAATGGCATTTTCCATAGCACAAGGGGCAAAAACATCAACATCTAATTTCAATAACTCTTCGTTGGTTATCTCTTTATAACCTTCTTTGTTAACATCCAATAACAAGGCTTTTCTATTTCTAGTTCGATCCATTAGTCTTCGAATCTCTTCTGCTGTAAAACCAGATTCTTTATAAAAACCTCCACTATAATCAGATATTGCAACCAATCTATATTTAGTTTCTTCTGTGAGAGTCAAAGCCAAGTAAGAACCAACGTTACCGAACCCTTGAATGGCAACAGTTATCGTTTCGTCTTTTTTATTTAGCTTACCCTTGTCTGTCAAATACTTTACAGCTTCTTCAATACATATGTTTACTCCTCTTCCAGTGGCCTCTGTTCTTCCTTCCGAACCTCCAATCTCTAAAGGCTTCCCTGTAACTATGCCTAAAGTAGTGTGCCCAACATTCATCGAATATGTATCCATCCACCAAGACATTATTTGACCATTAGTGTTTACATCTGGGGCGGGGATATCTTTTTCTTCACCTATTATAATTTGAATTTCCGAGAAGAATCTTCGGGACAATTTCTCTAATTCTGAATCTGAAAGTTTAAATGGATCTACTGTAACGCCCCCTTTAGCCCCACCATAGGGGATGTCTACCACTGCGGACTTCCACGTCATCCAAAAGGCTAATGCCTTAACTTCATCTAATGTAACATCTGGATGGTACCTAATTCCACCTTTTGCTGGACCCCTGGAAACATTGTGTTGTACTCTGTAACCTGTAAAAACTTTGATTGATCCATCATCCATACGTACTGGAAAATTAACGGTAAGTTCTCTTTTTGGCTTGATTAATACTTCTCTTAAATTTCTATCCAATTCCATGATTCTAGCAGCTCTATCAAATTGTTTAACTGCGTTATCGTACAAACTTACCTTCTTTGTTTCTTCCATATTTGAAATCCCTCCTTTTTCTTATTGTTTCCTTCTAGGAAGTATAGAACTTCACTTCTGTCTTACATACATATTTTATCCCTTTTTTCTCAAAGTTTCAAATCCAAAGAGATCTGTTCTTAGACGATTAGAAACGATTATACTAATTTAGGAACGATTATCGAAGTTTTTGTCAACTATGAAAAAAATTTCAGGAAAAATTTTTCATAGAATCCTCTCGACAATTATGGTATAATAATATGAACAATTTATTATAGGAGAGAGTCAAATTGACAGAAGAAAAATTCGTTGAAGATCTTAAAAAAAATGATCCTGATGCGTTTAAAAAATTATACGAAGAGTATGCACCAAAAATTTACGGAGTTTTAAAAAATTACGTTAACCATGATGAAATAGAAGATGCACTTCAAGAAGTGTTTATAAGAATTATTAAAGGGATAAATGGATTTAAAGGCCGTTCCAAGTTGTCTACTTGGATTTATAGAATAGCTGTCAACGTTGGTAAAAATTATTCTCGAAAATATCAAAGAAGTAAAGAAACTTCTGTGGATTTTGAAGATGAAACAGACCAAAATCATAATATCCAAGCAATTTCCGATACCAACGTAAAAAATGAAGTCTTAGAAGAACTCGATTACCAAATGATTTTGAATATAATGGAAAAACTTGACGATGAAGAAAGGCTATTGATTAAGTTAAGAGATATCGATGGACTGAGTTACAATGAAATTTCCGATATAATGGAAATCCCTTTGGGAACGGTGAAAAGTAAGCTACATTATGCTAGGAAAAAATTGAGACAATTGATAGAGGAGGCTAAGTTCATATGAACGAAAAAGAAGAAGAATTGTTGAACGAATTTTTTGAGGGAAAAATCAAAGAAGATGAGTTGAATGAAAACTGCAAGAAAATAATCGATATATATAAGAACATTATAAAAACATACTTTTCCTGCGAAAATTCTGTTATCAACAATGTTAAAAGTAAACTTAATTTTAGATAACTAATAATGAAAGGGCTGAAGAAATGATCAGAGTGAAAGTTCCAGCTACAACTGCGAACATAGGACCAGGATTTGACAGTTTAGGAATAGCCTTACAATTATACAATATTATAGAAGTGGAAGAAATCAACTTTGGTCTTGAAATTAATGTTCCAGTTGAAGATCAAAAATATATAGAAACTAATGAACATAATTTAGTCTATCAGGCGATGAAACAATTGTTTGATGCAGTAAATATTCACCCGCAAGGTCTTCGTATAAATCTTATAAATAATATACCCCTTGCAAGGGGCTTAGGAAGTAGCGCAGCTTGTATAGTCGGAGGCCTGGTAGCTGCCAATAAGCTGCTTAATGATCCCTTGAAGGAAGAAGAGATAATGTATTTAGCAGCTACAATGGACGGACATACGGATAATATTTTACCAGCATTGGTTGGAGGATTGACAGTAGGCTGTTTGTTAGAAAACGAAGTTAAATATGTAAAAATGAATTTACCACCTCAGTTAAAATTATTAGCTATCATCCCAGATTTTCATTTTTCTACAAAAAAAGCCCGTTCACTTTTACCACAAAATGTGCCTGTTGAAGATGCAGTGTTTAATATAAGTAGGGTTGGTCTTCTCGTTGCTTCACTTGTAACCGCACATTTTGAAAACTTATCAGAAGCCACAAAGGATAAAATCCATCAGCCATATCGTAAAGATTTTATCCCTAACTGGGAAGAAATAACGTCTAAATTGATAAAAATAGGTGTAAAGGGTTGTTTTTTGAGTGGCTCTGGTCCTACGATCATGGGAATTTTAGATGGAGATTATAAAAATATTGAAAACGAAATGGTCAAATTTCTTTCTCACTTAGAGCAAAGGTATAAAGTAACAGTTTTGGACGTATGTAATCAAGGATTGGAGGTATTAAACGATGAGGGAAGTAATGGATGTTATCGATAAAGATGAGAATTACGTGTATTTGAGAACCACAAGGACGCAAGAATGTGAAAGCTGTGCAATGAAAGGTGGCTGTACCCTATTAGGTGGGACAAACGAACTAAATTTAAAAGCTAAAAACACTGAAAAGGTCGATGTAAAAAAAGGAGATAAAGTAGTTGTAGAATTACCTGAAGTTCCAGTAGTGAAACTTTCTTTTTTAGCTTATGGGATTCCTTTAATAGTTTTCTTGTCTATAATTTCCATTCTCTATACTTTGGAATTTTCAGATATCTTCTCTTTCTTGGTAGGTGTCTTAGGATTGGGAATTACTTATTTTTTAATTCATCAGTACGATAGGAAAAAATTAAAAGACAGATACTTACCAGTCATACTACAAAAGTTAGAGAAAAAAATAGATCTAAAATTACATGAAAAAGGAGAAATTTAAGATATTTAAAAGCTCGGGTTTTTTACCCAAGCTTTTAAATTTTAAACTCTCCAGGAAAGTGGCATGCCACATAATGACCTGGCTTAATTTCCTTAAGTGGTGGTTCTTCTTTGCTACAAATATCCTTGGCAATTGGACAACGAGGATGAAACCTACAACCTGAGGGTGGATTTAGCGGGCTAGGTACATCACCTTGTAAAACCACTCTTTTCTTTTTAACTTCCGGATCTGGAATGGGAATAGCAGACATCAAAGAAACCGTATAAGGATGCAATGGCTCGTCAAAAAGCTCTTTTTTCGTTGTTAATTCAGCGATCTTTCCTAGATACATAACCGCTATTCTATCACTTATATGTTTTACAACGGCCAAATCATGAGCTATAAAAACATAGGTTAAACCGTAATCGTTTTTCAAGTCAACCATTAAATTTATGATTTGAGATTGAATGGAAACATCTAAAGCAGAAACAGCTTCATCAGAAATGATTAATTTTGGGTCCAATGCCAAAGCACGTGCTATCCCTATTCTTTGTCTTTGCCCACCAGAAAATTGGTGAGGATATCTATAGACGTAATCTTTAGATAATCCCACGGTTTCCATTAAGTTGGCAACTCTATCCCTTATTTCAGAAGCTGTACCCATTTTATTAACTTTCATACCTTCCCCTATGATATCCAGAACTCTCATTCTTGGATTTAAAGAAGAATATGGGTCTTGAAAGATGACTTGGGCATTTTTTCTGAAGGATCGTCTTTTTTCAGCCAAATTACTCAATAAATCTTTTCTTATTTCATTTACTCCATTTTG
>Ga0182240_100313_pt1 | contig 17262 bp, 19 predicted proteins | sample hydfrates4_PW_90_FD_145594 | JGI IMG/M metagenome (GOLD analysis project Ga0182240, IMG submission 145594) | Subsurface microbial communities from deep shales in Texas, USA - hydraulic fracturing test 4_PW_90 | ecosystem: Environmental > Aquatic > Deep subsurface > Shale gas/oil reservoir >...
ATGACAAACGACCAAAACTTTGAAATGCAGTTTTCAGTGGTTTCAGGAAGTGATGGGACATCATTAACAGCAGAAGGGGTCTTTCGCAGTAAAGGTGATTATGGTGGAATGTACTGGGAACCTGAAGATCGTAAAGCTCACCCACTACTAAAAAGACCTGTGAAAAATGATTTAACAGGCATAACTTTAGAATATGATTATGCAATATATGGTGATATGCCTGCACTAGATGATATTATCGGTCAGGTTATTACAGTAGAGATTATGGATGGTACAATCCACTACGTTCAGACTTGGAATTATGTGGTTGACAGGCCGTTACAGGATTGGGAAGCAGGCGGTGGGGTAGTATTCCCAAGGGGTAGGACTCCCGGCAGTGCGACGGGATATTCGGGCCATATTAAACTGGATTTTGACAATCTTTATGCTGGGTGGGCAGAATACGAAATGGTCCAGGTTGATGAAATAGTGCACACAGACTCTGAAACAGGAGAGTCTTGGACCGAAGAAGTATGGGAGTGGGTAGCAATTAATGATACAGAGAGGTGGGAAGAACTCCACAGTCAAGGCTGGGCCTTGAATTCCCCTTCTTGGGAATGGTATAAACTTGACTCCACACAAATAAAAAAACTGCAGTGGGGATTTACATCAACTGAATACAATTGGGAAAATCCCGAGTATATTCCCAAAAGCGACAGCACATGGTTTAAAATGGAATTTACCAACTTGCAGGTAACATCGGGTAATTCTTTCCTAATGACCATACCAACATCACCCTATGAAGAGCATGGTATATGTTTTGCAGATGATTATGATGATAACTACGATATAACTCCAGAATGGCTTTTGTATCAAATGTACTATTTAGGCTTTAGAGATTGGATAAATTTCTACATCGGTGCTTCTCATTTTTATGATAAAAAAGGAAAATTTGATGACAATGGAGACCCTATACCAGATCCTGGCGGATACTTGCTATACCAATATGAAATGAAAACTGACAAAGTATTTAATGAAGGGTTTTTAGCCTGGTATAAAAATTATTTATATTGGGCTAATTACTACGGGTATAACGTTGTTCATTCTATATCAATGGAAAATGTCGATGCGCCGGAAAGCTGGTGGCAAAGAGCCTACGATGGAACACCTGGGACGACAATGTGGGTCCCAACACCTAAGCTTTTATCCTTTACTAACCAAGATTTACAAGCATTTTATAAAGATTATGTAAAAGCTCTTTGTGACATATCAGTAGAAGCAAGAATAACTCCGATAGTGCAGCTCGGAGAGCCTTGGTGGTGGATAGAAATTGATGAAAATCAACCGCCTTGTTTTTACGACCAAGCTACGAAAGACAGACATTTAGCTGAATTGGGATATGAAATTCCTGTTTTTGCATCCTCTCATGAAAGTATTGAAGGTTATGAAGAAACCCTTTATTGGCTTAGGGATAAAAACGGCGAATTTACCCATATATTAAGAGACCATATACGTCAGTTTTATCCAGAAGCAGAGTTTACAGTCTTGTTCTTCCCGCCTTCTGTTCTGGATAAGGATAGAGTTCCGCCTATGATGAGGATTGCCAATTTCCCAAGTCAAAAGTGGGTTAAGACATCTACTGATGAAAACCTAAATTTCTTTTAGATTGAGGACTATGACTGGGTTATTGCAGGCGAATGGAATAAGAATTACTTCGTGCAGGACTTCCCTTGGTACCAGATGGGGTACCAAAGGCATAAAACTCAGTATTTTGCCGGATTTGTTTATACTTATCTGGAAGCAATGCGTGATTGGATTCCCGTCTTTATTAAGCCGCTAGCTGAGGGGACAGTAAAAACATATGACTATGAAAACTTACAGATATATTTAGATTTTGGTGAAGAAGATATGGAGGATTATTCATGGCACAATTTGAAAATCACAAAAGACTATGAAAATCAGGAAATGATAATGATAGTTGATTATGACCCTGTAAATAAAGTAGCAACATTAGAGCATGACTTTTACTCTGTATGGCCCGATCCTGGAACACAGTTTTATATTTGCCCGACAGAACAAAACTATATAGCTGATATGTGGAAAAGGATTAACACAGCAGCGTTAAAAGGAAAATCCAAGGGGGAAGTTACTTATATATGGGCTACAGCACAGATTTTAAGGCAGGGTTGGGAGCCACCGAGGAAAGTATATATCATGGAAAAAGCAAGGAATATAGGAAAAGGGGTTGTATTAGAAGATTATGCTATACAAGTTCCACCGGGGAAAGAAAATCTTTTAGATTTATCACAATTACAACTGGATAGAGAAGATGGAAGTACAATTGTATATGATAAAAAGAAACAAAATTTAAAACTTAACAACGCAAATCCTGCCACTGACTTATTCGCATATACCTGGGTGGATGTTGAAGCTAACACAGACTATATGCTTGCTGATGAAGATGCGACACAGTATATCTATGTTTATGCTGATGCTTTATACGGAACGACATTAGCTGTAAAAGAAACAGAAACGAGGAAAAAAGTATTTAACACAGGCAGTTTAACGAAAATCCTTATAGGGTTTTATGTAGCACAAGGTAGTTATACGGGGAAATGGATTAATATTAATTTGAGGAGGGCGTAAAGATGGGATTAAGGCTTCTTGAAAAAGGGCAGAGATATCTGGCTTTATCAACAGATGAAAAACCTATAAATGGAGTTAAGCCCGGGGCGGTGCTAAAGGAAACCGATACGCAAAATACCTATATCTTTGATGGCGTAGATTGGGTTATAGAAAAATTGAAATCAAAAACTTACAAATGGACTAGTGAAACAATCTTAGCAGGAGAATATTTTAATGTGAGCATACCTTGTTTAGGATTTGATTTAGCTACTGTGTTTGTAAGTGCTTCCGGAAAAGTCGGGGTTTCTTTTAGAGCTACGAATGATGATGGCAGTGATTATTCTTGGGACCCGCTGGGGGTAATGAATTCATCTTCTAAGAAAGTTTCAGCCCAGGCAGATATTACAGGACTTCACTTTGTTGAGTTAGTGATAACCAATGAAGCTGGAGTTGATATTAATTTAGATATTTTTGTTTATCTGGGGAAAATAAATTAATCTTTGAAAGGAGAAGATACTGTGAAGGATTTTATAAACAATATTAAAGTTGTAGTTACAGCTGTCGGGGCTTATCTCGAATGGTTTCTGGGAGGCCTTGACGGCTTTTTGTATGCCCTTATTTTATTTATCGCCGTTATTTTTTTCTACCTTTCCAATGAAGGGATAAGTATTATAGAAAATGCTTCAAAAATGGGGTTACCTATACCGGATAAGTTGAAAGATGTTCTTTCAAAATTAAGCGAGGAGGAAGAAAAACATGAATAAATCTGTTTACCTTAGTCCTTCAACTCAGGAGAAGAATATTGGCTATGGAGCCTATGGAATAGAAGAAAAAAGAATGAATGAAGTGGCCGATGTGGTTGAAATAGTCCTTAAACAACATGGGGTTATTGTTTATCGAAACAAACCGGAATGGAGTTTATTACGGGTTGTTAAGGATAGCAATTCAAAGAAGCCGGACTTGCATTTTGCTATTCACAGCAACGCAGGTGGTGGCAGGGGTTGTGAAGTGTTTGCTTACGCTCCCGGCGGTGAAGGTGAAAGGGCAGCAAGGGCGGTATATTCGGAACTTGCACCTTTAACTCCTACTTCCGATAGGGGAGTAAAGTTTAATCCTGGTTTATATGAGCTTAGAAAAACAACAGCGCCTGCGGTCCTCGTAGAAGTAGCCTTCCACGACAACCGGGAGGATGCGAAATGGATTATAGATAATATTGAAGCCATAGGTGCTGCACTGGCGAAAGGAATCTTAAAATACTTCAATATAACTTACAAGGAAGTCAGTTCGAATCTGAATAGAGAGCTTAAAGTACTTCAGGAATTCGGCATTCTTGAGTCGCCGGAGTACTGGCAGAAAAATGCAGTAAAAGGGAAAACAGTAGCAGGTGAATACGCCGCCATCCTGATTCAAAGGGTGGCGGCATTGCTGTTAAAGAACTTCTAAATGGAGGGCTGAATATGACGGAAAAAGGCCAGAGTATTGAATACCTTTTAAGCAGGCATCTGTTAAAAAAACTGCTTAAAGAAGGATTTATTACGGAAGAAGAATTTATCAAGATTGATGCTGAAAACAGAAAAACCTTTGCGAAATGACAGTTTTTACTTGCTATAAGAGGCACTGAGAGGTAACATACATGACCTGACAAAGGAGGTCAGGTAGTATGGGAAAAAGAAAACTGAAGATTTATGAAGCCCCCGGCTGTGTAATGCGCGATATTCCATGCATCAGGCTGCAGGGGAGATGGCTTGAGAGACTCGGGTTTAAGCCGGGAAATGACGTAATTGTGGAGGAAAATAGCGGCAGGCTGGTCATTGAACTGGTGAGAGAGAGCGATAAGTCAAAGGATTATACCATTAGTAAACGTAAGAGATAACAGCTAAAAGACAGGCTTGGGATTTACCCAGGCCATATTTTTTTATCTACAAAAATATGTTCCCGCAAAACATTAACTTGCTTTGAGACGGTGACAGAGGTAACATGTAACACTGACCGTGGAAGGGAGGGAATAAAGGTGAAAAAGGTTACAACAATCGCAGCTAAAAAGAGGGAAGAAATAAAGGGAAGGCCCTTAAAGCCAAGGCTTCGGGTTTGTGCCTACTGCCGTGTAAGCTCAAATTCAAATGAGCAGATGGAGTCTTTTGAAACACAGGTAAGTTATTACACTAAATATATTAACAGCAAGCCGGAGTGGGAGTTTGCTAATGTTTATGCTGATGGCGGTATTTCCGGTACAGGCAGAGAGCGCCGGGCAGAGTTTAACAGGATGCTACGGGACTGCCAAAACGGTAAAATAGACCTTATTGTTACAAAGTCCATTTCAAGGTTCGCTAGGAATACGGCGGACTGCTTGGATGCGGTACGCTTCCTTAAAAGCCTTGGCGTGGCGGTATTTTTTGAAAGGGAAAACATCAACACCATGAGTGCCGAAAGCGAGCTAATTTTAAGCGTGCTTTCCAGCATAGCACAGGAGGAGAGCCGCAGCATATCGGAAAACATCCGCTGGTCGCTTAAGAAAAGGTTCAGGCGGGGAAAAGTTACAGTAACTACAAAACGCTTTCTTGGCTATGATACCGGTGAAAACGGGGAATTAGTGGTAAATCCTGTTGAAGCGGAAATTGTAAAGCGTATATTCAAGGAGTATATAGCAGGCAAAAGCATACGGGAAATAAAAAATGGTCTTGAAGACGAAGGTATCAAGACAGTTACAGGCCTTGACAAGTGGCCGAAAGGAACTATACGGGGTGTTTTAACAAATGAGAAGTATTATGGCGATGCTGTCCTTCAAAAAACCTACACAGCAGATTACTTAACCCATAAAAAGAAAAGGAACAGGGGTGAGGTGCCCCTGTACTATGTGAAGGGCAATCATGAACCCATTATATCCAAAGAGGAATTTGACCTTGTGCAAAGGCTCATGGCGGAGCGTGCCGCTAAATACGGAAACCTGTCGGAGAACCGGGAGAAATATGCCCGGCGGTATGTTTTCAGCGGCAGGATTGTTTGCGGCAACTGTGGAGCAACCTTTAGGCGCAGGACATGGAACAGCAAAGCGCCCAGCAAACAAATCGTCTGGCAGTGCAGCACCTATGTTAAAAGGGGAAAGGCGGCCTGCAGCATGAAGGCACTGGATGACATTACGTTAAAGAACGTATTTTTAAGAGCCTTCAACCGGCTTTATATAAACAAGGAAGCTATTTTGAAGCCCTTCATGGAGAATGTCGAAAAGGTGCTGCTTGGTGGGCTCAAGAGTGAGCCTGTTAAAGACATAGATGTAAAGATTGAGGAAACAACCGAACAGTTGAAAAGGCTTATTCGCTTGCAAATTAAAGAGAATATAGAGCCTGACGTATTCCAGAGTGAGTATGGGAAACTAAAAAGTGAGCTTGATGAACTGAAGGAAGAGAGAAACAGCATCGGCTGGGATGAGAGCAGGCGGGAGGAGATGCTTCGTCGGACAGGAGAGATATACAACTATCTTGATGAGCAGGACGGAATACTATCTGAGTTTGAAGATGATGTTTTTGATGCTTTAGTGGAGCACATCGTGGTTATATCACCCACTCACCTTAAATTTGAACTCAAAAACGGACTGGTGCTTGAAGAGAAGTTTATCAAGAAAAAAGGAATTTATGGTTTACAGTAAGGAGGTCAAGGTTATGCGTAAGATGGTTACGGTTATTCCTGCAAAGCCGGTACAAGCTATAAAAGGTTTACCTCTTCAGGCTAAAAAGCGTGTATGCGCCTACTGTCGCGTGAGTACTGACACTGATGAACAGTTGAGTAGTTACGAAGCCCAGGTGACTTATTATGAGGACTATATCAAAAAGCGCCCGGATTGGGAGTTTGCCGGTATATATGCCGATGAGGGGATTACAGGGACAAATACAAAAAACCGTGCCCAGTTCAACCGGATGATAGAGGACTGCATGGCCGGACGGATTGATATGGTGATAACCAAATCCATTTCAAGATTTGCGAGAAACACACTTGATTGCCTTAAATATGTGAGGCTTTTGAAAGAGAAAGGTATTGCAGTATATTTTGAAAAGGAAAACATTATTGGTTGATAATATTGAAAAGGTCTTTGCAGAGAAGGCTAATTCTGTTGATGTTACTGCTATTGATAAACGGCTGGATGAGCTTAGGGAGGAAATGGAGAGGCTGATAAGGCTGAATGTAAAGGCTAATCTTGATGCGGATATTTACGGCGAGGAATATGCCAGGATAACCAGGGAGATGGATGAACTTAGGCAGAAGCGGATGAGTTTCACACAAGCAGGGTTTGAGAGGAAAGATGCTCTTTCAAGGGTTCGTGAGATTGAAAAAATGCTTCGGGAGAGGGATGTAGTAGAGGAATTTGAGGAGGAGTTATTTACAACACTGGTAGAGCAGATACGAGTCAAATCGTTGGTTGAGGTGGTGTTTGTGTTGAAGGCGGGGGTTGAGGTGAGGGAGATTTTACAATAACTCAAATTGCATGAAAATTATGGTATAATTTAGGTGTACCTGTTAAATAAAGGTGCACTTTATTTTGTTTTCAGGGGGTATTAAAGCGATAATGTACCTTATCGATAAGAAAAACAACCGGCTTTCAAAGATAGAAGAGAAAACCTTTTCAGAACTTGGGTTTAGGGAAAGAGAACATCTGCAGGAGTGGCTGGCAAATGAACCTGCAGTATTTGGGGAAGATTTGCTTATTATTCAAAAAGAATTTGACGGCTTTTCTGATACAAATGAACGGCTAGACCTTTTAGCTCTGGATAAAGACGGCAACTTGGTGATTATTGAAAACAAGCTGGACGATTCCGGCCGGGATGTAACCTGGCAGGCGTTGAAATATGCATCTTATTGTTCCAGCTTATCCAAGGAAGAAATCAGAGTTATATTTCAGGACTATCTTACTAGGTGTGGAAGCGGAGAAACAGCAGAAGAAAAACTCTGTGAATTTTATGGAAAGGAATACGATGAAATATCACTGAACAAAGGTACCGGACAGCGAATTATTTTGGTTGCTGCGAAATTCAGGAAAGAAGTTACTTCCACTGTTTTATGGCTTATGAACTACAATATCCGCATCCAGTGTTTTCGTGTGACTCCTTATAAAAAAGACGACGAGTTATTCCTTGGTATCGAACAGATTATACCAATGAAAGATGCCGAGGATTATGTGATTAAAATGGCTGAAAAAGCCCAGGACGATGTCATGATTGAGAATAGGTTAAAAAGTTCCGATGCGTTACGATTGGAATTCTGGACAGCTTTGCTTAAAGAGATGGCCAAGAAAAGTGAGTTGTTCAAGAATATCAGCCCCAAAAAAGATAATTGGATCAGTGCAGGTTCGGGCATATCGGGAGTACCTTTTACATTTGCTATGTCAAAGACGTTTGCAAGAGTGGAACTTTACATAGATACGGGAGATAAAACCGAGAATAAAAAGCTGTTCGACTATTTACATCAAAACAAGGAGGCTATCGAGACAGCTTTTGGAGAAACATTGGTATGGGAACGTTTGGATGATAAAAAGGCCAGCCGAATAAGCTCAAGTATTGATAAAAACTCTTATGACAAGGAAAATTGGGATTTTATTATTCCAGAACTAACGGAACGGATGGTAAGCTTTGAAAAGGCTCTAAGAGATTATCTAAAGAAATATAAGAAGTAAATGGATTTAGTGATTTCAGGAGTGAAGAAAAATTGAGGATTGCTTTGATTTCATGCACCAGCAGTAAAAAAACATATAAATGTCCGGCAAGAGAATTGTATTCAGAAAGCCCGAGATTCCGGCTGGCATATGATTTTGCAAAGCTAGTTGCAGATAAAATATTTATTCTTTCGGCAAAGCATGGTTTAGTGCCGGAAGATATGATTATTGAACCTTATAATGAAACCTTGAATGAGAAAAGTGCCCATGAACGGCGAGCATGGGGAGATATGGTGCTCAACAAATTGCGCAGAGTTTCCGACTTAGAGCAAGATGAATTTATTGTTTTAGCGGGTAAAGCTTACCATGAAAACCTGCTGCCCCATCTAAGTAAATTTTGGCTACCTCTTAAAGGTAAGGCATTGGGCGAGTGGATTCCTGAGTTAGAAAGACTGATTCACCTTGAAAAAGAAACAGATAAAGTAGACGTCCTTCACATGCTCTTTAATGGTTTGCCACGACTTGATTGGACGATGATAGATGAGATTCCATATCAAAACGGCATTTATATCATGTTTAAAAAGTGCGAAAGCTATCGCGGCATGGATAGGATAGTTCGCGTAGGTACTCACCGAAGTCAAGACCGGTTGAGGAAAAGGTTAAAAGACCATTTTGTGAAGGAAGATGCCGATGGCAGCATTTTCCGAAAAAATATCGGACGTGCTTTTTTGAATATGACTTCGGATCCGTATTTACAAGTATGGGAAATTGATATGCACCATTCTAAAAATGTAAGAAATTACGGGCATTTAGTCAATGCACGGTTGGAAGCTGAACTTGAGGCAAAAATTAGCCAGCATTTAAGAAATAACATCACTTTTGTTTGTTTTCCAGTTGATGAAGAAGCAGAACGGTTGAGATTGGAAGAAGGCATTATTGCAACGCTTAACAGACATCCATCGTTTGGCCCGAGTAACAATTGGTTGGGCCTGAATAGCCCTGTGCCGGAGATTGCGAGCAGTGGACTTTGGAATAGACAGGGTTTAGAGGGGCAACCATTATCAGCTGAGGAATTAGAGCGAGTTAAGTGGTTTGCCAGATTTGGAAACGATAGCTACAGAAACAATACGGGTCATAGGGCACGATTAAAAAGAGCAGTGAAGCGTGTCAGAACGGCTGGAGAACCTTCTGATTCGGGGCGGAAAACGGCTGATGATGTAAGGCAGTACATAGAAAAAATGTTGCAGGAAGCAAAGATGAGAGGCGAAGACTATATTGATTTGGTTTCAGGGGATATTCATAAGCAGTTGGGTTTGAAAAACAGGATGCCACAGGTGTGCAGAATTATGTATGAAAAAATGATGCCAGGTGATGAGGTTTTACATACGACCCCAAGCGGCCAGAGTTCGACTATAAAAATTAGGTATTACCTTAAGCAAAGAGGAGGGGTAATGTGACTCAAATAACGAAGGAAATCAATGCTTTTTTATCTAATAAAAGTATACCTGAACTATATATGGCTTACGACTGGGGTAATGATAATTGGCGTTCAGGTTTTAAAGATATAGTAGCTATTGAAGGAATTTTTAGAAAAAACATATCAAAGCTTATAATAACTAATGAGGCCATAATGCAGATAGTTCAATGGGGTAAGTTGAGAAATCCAAAAAGAGTTAACTGCCCAGCTTTTATTAATTTTACCAATGAGGAGTTATCAAATCCTGCAAGGATGTATAGTAAGCTGTGCAAGGAGATTAATGGCCTTGGGCCTACTTACAGATCAAAAATTATCAGATTTGCGTGTCCCCAGAATGCAGGCGCAATTGATACTCGTATAGTTCGTGTATTTGGAAAAGGAGACTTGGCTTCGGTAAAGTACGATTGGCTCGATTTGAAAGTTGTAAATTATGGGTACGGCTGGTATATTAATGAGAATCAAAAGAGATGGCCGGGAGACTATTTTGTTTGGCTGAATATACTTACTGAAATAAGAGATCAATTAAATAATAATGATGTTCGCTGTTCACACCCAGATGTTTTTGTTGAATCGGGCTTGCGCGAAAAAGGGAAATGGTCGTGTGCTGATGTTGAAATAGCTTTATTTGCCTATAGTTCGGGTATAGTAAGATAAGGACAGTTGTTGAGTTTTTAAAATACATTGAAGGTGATTTTATGGATTTTAGGTTTGTCACTGCGGATGAGAGAGAAGCATTATATAATGAAGTATGGGCAGAGCCTGTAACCACTGTTGCAAAAAGGTATGGCATGTCAGATAACGGACTACGAAAGCATTGCAAGAGGTTAGGAATTCCACTGCCGCCTAGTGGTTATTGGGCGAGAGTAAGGGCTGGACAAAAGGTAACAAAACCTGCCTTGCCTAAAGTAACCGGAGAACTAAAAAAGCATGTTCGCAACTATGCTATAAAGTACAGGGTTGATATTCAACAATTAACGGATGCTGAATTAATGGCTGATGAAGAACTTAGTTTGTTAAGTGAGGAAACAATAGAGTTTATCAGAGAAACATGCTCTCAAATCCAAGTAAAAGGCAAACTCAGAAACCCTCATAGTTTAATTACCGAGCATAAGGAAGAAGTAATTTACAGAAAAAAGAGGGATAAAGCATTAAAACAGGCCAGCTTCAGTTCAAGCTATTATGCAAGTGTAAAAAGTAAATATCGAGATAATAAATCTATTCTCCCAATAAATGTTTCAAAATCTAATATAAACAGGGCATATAGAATCTTGGACACAATTATGAGTACGCTTGAGAATATGGAGGGTTATACTCGGGTTAGTTTAGATTCAGGCGAGGATACAGCTTATTTTGTCGTTATGCGTTCAACTTTTTATTTTGAATTAAAAGAAGAAATAAGAAAAAAACGAGCTTCACGGGATAATACTGAAGCCCAAACTTATTTGTTATTATCAATGTCTGCAAGCAGTTGGTTTAGAAATAGCGGTTACCAGAAGATGGAATACAAAGATAATGACAATGAGCCTTTAGAAGCTCAAGTAGGAAGAATTATTTACGATATGTTTGTTGTAGCGAATAGATTACGAACAGCAGATGAGTTAAAAGATAGAGAAGAAAAGAGAGAATGGGAAGAACGAGAAAGACAGCGGCGTTTGGAACAAATGAGAAAGGGAGAATTAGAAGAGGTAAAATTATTGGAACAGGCCGCTTCTGACTGGGATAAAGCCCAAAGAATAAGAAGGTTTGCAGACTGTATGGAGTTAAAAATCGTTGAAGTTATCGATGCTGAAAAAAGAGAAAAGCTTTTAAAATGGTTGAAATGGGCGCGTGATAAAGCGGACTGGCTTGATCCATTAACTGAAAAGGAAGATAAGTTGTTGGGGAAAAGTAAACACATATTTGATCTTATAGAGTAAGATGTTTTTCACATTTTATGTAGAATTTTGCATTTATATATAGTAAAGTTATTTGGGGGCTGTATTAAATGAGTGGTATACATGAGATTTTTTTTAAAACACAAAAGAGGCTAATTGCTTTTATCGAGCATACAGATTTGACGGACTCAGATGATGTTTCAAGAACGTTAGGATATTTAGAATGGATTGATAAGAAAACCAAGTTAATTCAGAACGAGAATGATATAATTGTTCCTCAAACATTTTTACCAACTAAAATTACTAACTATCAATATGGCAAACTTAATCCAGATGAACAGACATATATAAGAGGTTTCTATCGAAGAATAAAACAAAGTGATAATTTTTTGACTCTTGATGGAACTCTTACTATAAGTAACGAAGATTGCTTGAATCTTGCAAAAATTCTAGTTCTTATTCGAGGATATGTTGTATGGGTAGAATTTGGATTCAATATAGGGAAAGAGTTTGGAGGAAAGCATCCAGCGCTTATACTCAGAGTCGCTGGGGACAATTTAATTGTTGTTCCGTTATCTTCACAGACTCCTGACCCAATTAAGGATTACCATGTAAAAGTTGATAAAGTATATCGATTTCAACCGATGACTCGATGGATTAATATACATAGGATCCGTCCAATAGATTTAAAAAGGATTGATTTTACGTCAACATATGGAACAGTTAAAGGTACGGTATTAAACAGTATAAGCAGTGCAATCCAAGTTGCTGGTGTAAGATAGCATCAGATTAAATAAAAATTAAAAATTACTATTGAAAAATTACTGGCGAAATGGTAATATAATAGTGTAATAATTTAATGATTTAGTTTTGAAAGGGTCTTAGGACTCGTAATTTATTTGAAAGGGAGCTGCCAGTAATGGTGGCTCTCATGTGTTATAGGACTTTTGCTAATAATTAATTAAACTTCATGATTTCCATCACATAATTTTTTATGATCTAGTATAATATATTATAAGAACAATAAATTGATTTTATTGAAAGAGTTCCTTTAGGACTCGCAAGTTTAATTGAAAGAGAGCTACCAGTAATGGTGGCTCTCGAACGTTATATAGTTTATTTATCAAGTGTTTTCTTTTGATGGCTTTTCGTCGCTCGAAGCATGTTGAGTGCGTGGTATTGATGACAAATGTAAAAAACAAATAAGTGCCTGAAAAACGGCTTAAATACAGGGTTTTCCGGTGATTTGACACCCGCCGAAAATGTGTTTTTTGACGGCGGAGATGCCGGGAAGCCCTGTATTTTTGTTTGTTCGGATGTATGATGAAACACATCCACAGCCTTTCGGGGGCGGGGTTGTGTTGACGGAAAAGACGGGGGTTGAAATGGTTTGATGTGTTCAAGGGAACATGTCTACTTGCACCAATCTATTTTAAAACCTAAAAATGCACACCTTTCTGCAGCTTACAGGAAGATGTGCATTTTAATTTAATACAGGCTGCGGACTTTTTTAAGTTTTTCTTTTACAGGCCGTATATCCTCCGGTATATCCTCCGTTTTAATTGTATTATGCACTGCGCAAGTACCGGCATTTTTTGCTGTTTCATAATACCAGCATTTATATTCCAGAAGTTCAAGAGTTTCCTGCAATTGCGCAATTTGTTTTTCGACAGCCTCTTTCTGCTTTTTAAACATTTCAAGCCTTTGGTCGATTGTTGAATCGCCTTCCATAGCCCAATCAATAAAGGTTTTAATATCTTTAATCGGCATGCCGGTCTTTTTCAAACATTCTATTATCATCAGCCATTGAAAATCTTCATCTTTGAACATGCGGATGCCGCTTTCGCTTCGTTCAACAAAGGGCAATAATCCTTCTTTTGCATAAAAGCGAAGGGTATGTGGGGAAATATTAATTTTTTTAGCGATTTCACCGATAGTGTAATACATAATCAACCTCCAAAATGCGACAAATCCTTATTAAATATTATCAAGAAAAATTTCACTTAAAAATGCAAAACAACTTTTAAAAAGCTCTTGACTTAGAGTTAACTCTCAAGTTTATCATGATATTACCACATATAAGCGTATGTGTCAACTTATGAAATGAAAAACCATAGGAGGGATTAAAAATGAGCTTTAACATGTATGTGCCGACAAGATTTATTTTTGGCTGCGGAAGGCTTAACGAACTGCATAAGCAGAAACTTCCCGGCAAAAAGGCAATGGTAGTAATTTCAAACGGAAAATCTGTTAAAGAAAACGGTTCGCTTGACCGCACCTTAAAGGAACTTTCAAAAGCCGGTATAGAGAGTGTTGTATTCGATCAGGTGCAGGCAAATCCTATTAAGTCTACGGTTATGGCAGGAGCAAAAACAGCAAAGGATAACGGCTGTGACTTTATAGTTGCCCTCGGCGGCGGCAGCGTGATGGACGCTTCCAAAGCAATGGCGGCAATGGCAACAAACGACGGCGACATTTGGAATTATATCAATGGCGGCACTGGCAAAGGCAAAGCAATTGTAAATGATCCGCTTCCGGTAGTTTGCATTACTACAACTGCAGGAACAGGTTCAGAAGCGGACCAATGGGGTGTTATCACAAATGACGAAACCAATGAAAAAATAGGTTTCGGTGGTGATGACCGTTTGTTCCCAGTGATTTCTATTATTGATCCCGAATTGATGAAGACAGTTCCGCCTGAATTTACCGCTTATCAAGGTTTTGACACGCTTTTTCATTCGACAGAAAGCTATATTTCCAAATTTGCAAGCCTGATGAGCGATATGTATGCCTTGACCGCAATTGAAAATACAGCTAAATATCTTCCGCGTGCGGTAAAAGATGGCGGAGATATGGAAGCAAGAGAACGCATGGCTTTTGCCAATACCCTTTCCGGTATAGTTATGACCATAAGCGTTACTACTGCAGAGCATTCCATTGAGCATGCTATGAGCGCATATCATCAGGAGCTGCCTCACGGAGCAGGGCTTATCATGATTTCAAAAGCGTTCTATGAATTCTTTATTGAAAAGCACGCATGCGATGAGAGATTTATAAGAATGGCAAAGGCAATGGGAATCAAAGACGCTGAAAGGGCAGAGGATTTCATTACCGCGCTGGTGGATTTGCAAAAGGCATGTGGAGTGGCGGAACTCAAAATGAGCGACCATGGCATCACACCGGATGAATTTGATAAAATCGCCGCCAATGCCCGTGAAACCATGGGTGGATTGTTCGCAGCCAATCCATGTGAAATGACGCATGAAGATGTTGTTGAGGTGCTTAAGAGATCCTATAGATAGGAGGATTTATCATGGATTTTGTAACTTTAAATAATGGAATAAGAATGCCAATGGAAGGTTTCGGCGTGTTTCAGATAGAAGACGCCAAGGTCTGTGAACAGGCTGTTTTAGATGCATTAAACGCTGGCTATCGTTTGATTGATACTGCAGCTGCTTATTTTAATGAGGAGGCCGTTGGGGCAGCAATCAGAAAGAGTGGTATTCCACGAGAAGAACTGTTTATTACTACCAAATTGTGGATTCAGGATGCTGGCTATGAAAAAGCCAAAAAAGCATTCCAGCTTTCTCTGGATAAACTAGGGTTAGATTATCTGGATCTTTATTTAATTCATCAGCCATTCAATGATTATTATGGAGCTTGGAGAGCAATGGAAGAACTTTATGAAGAGGGGAAAGTTCGCGCTATCGGTGTAAGCAACTTTTACCCTGATCGTCTGGCTGATTTATGCGTTAATGCAAGGATTATCCCTGCAGTCAATCAAGTGGAAATCCACCCATTTTTCCAGCAGGATGACGCGCTTAAAAACATGAAAGAATTTGGCGTGCAGCCGCAGGCATGGGGCCCTTTGGCTGAGGGCAAGCATGGTATTTTTACAAACGAAATACTGATCAGCATCGCAAGCAAATATGGTAAAACTGTTGCCCAGGTTGTTCTTCGTTGGAATGTTCAGCGCGGTGTAGTTGTTATTCCTAAGTCAACACGGAAGGAACGTATTGAAGAAAATCTTAACATCTGGGATTTCGCACTCAGTGATGAAGATATGGCTAATATTGCAAAGCTGGATCTTGGTCACAGCGAAATTATCGATCATTTTTCACCTGAAACGGCAAAGTGGCTGAATGGATGGAAAATTCACGAATAATGCTCGGTAGCATCCTCAATATATCCGAGATTGGAGGATGTCACTATGAAAGGAGTAAGATGATGAAAAAACAGACAGCAGGCAGAGATGCCCTTGGATCATTTGCACCAAAATTTGCTGAATTAAATGATGAGGTGCTTTTTGGGCAGGTTTGGTCGAGAGATGACAAATTGTCATTAAGGGACCGCAGTATTATTACGGTGACTGCTCTTATAGCAAAAGGTATTTTTGACAATTCTCTGAAATATCATATCACCAATGCAAAAAATAATGGTGTTAGTGCTGAGGAAATGGCAGAAATTATTACTCATCTTGCATTCTATGTAGGATGGCCTAATGCGTGGGCAGCATTTGCATTGGCAAAAGAAGTATATGCTTAATAATCGAAGGGATGAAAAACGGAAGGAGTAGTTATTATCATGGAAAGAAAGGAATTAGAAAATGTATCTGATTTTCCATTGGGAGAGGAAAATATAACCTTTGCTCCATATTTTATCGGAAAGAGCTACTTAAGTTTTTTAAATAATAAGGAAGTAGACATTTATAATGTTACCTTTGAACCGAGATGCCGTAACAATTGGCATATTCATCATGGCTGCGGGCAGATATTGATCTGTGTTGGAGGACATGGCTGGTATCAAGAGTCCGGGAAAGAAGCCCAGTTTTTGAAAAGCGGTGATGTAGTGTATATAGCGCCGGAAATTAAACATTGGCATGGAGCCGTACAGGATGAAGCATTTGCACATCTATCTTTGTCTGTTCCAACGGAAGGCTCAAGCACTGAATGGTGCGAACCGGTAACAGATGAAGAATATAACAAGTTAAAACGGTAGAGGAATTGATAGTGATAGAAAACTTGGGATTAAAAAAATGGTTTTGTGAACCTGGTAGCGTCAAATAGGACATGAAGATTCCCTAAAAAATGGGAATAGAAGGTAGCAGATGGCAAATAAAACTTAAAATGCTCATGTAAAGCTGAGTTAAGAAGGAGTAATCATTTTCCAAGAAATTTTAAAAAGGACACACTTCCCCCTGTGGTTAACGGATTGGTTTTTTAATCAGTTTAGTTTACCGTCCGGAACCTGTCAAGGGTAAAGGCTTCGCCCCTGCTGACGCAGGTCCTTGACAGAACCCGTCCGGTAAACCAATAGAGACCAGAACCAATCCTCAAGACAAGATAAATATTAATTTTCAGGATGTAAAGCTTTACCAGCAATCCACCGGATCAACTTGGACCAGTCATCAACCTGGTTACCCCGCTTATCTTTAAGCAGGACAGGAGGCTTGTTGTCGAAAACAGCGTGAACAGCCACCTCATAAATGGGTGCTTTGTCAGTAACAAAAATGAATTCACGCTTATCATAACGACGGGTGACTTCCTTGAGAATAGTCAAAGCTGCCATGGCATCCCGGTGAGGGGAAAGATGCTGGGAGATAATAAAACCCCTCAAGCCATCACAGGCAGTAAATAGATAATGCCACTTGCCCTTAACCTTGACAT
>Ga0182240_100315_pt1 | contig 17132 bp, 13 predicted proteins | sample hydfrates4_PW_90_FD_145594 | JGI IMG/M metagenome (GOLD analysis project Ga0182240, IMG submission 145594) | Subsurface microbial communities from deep shales in Texas, USA - hydraulic fracturing test 4_PW_90 | ecosystem: Environmental > Aquatic > Deep subsurface > Shale gas/oil reservoir >...
TCCTCTATATCTTTCAACCTCATTGCTTCATATTCTTCAACCTTTAAAACTAATTTTTCTTCCTTGCATTCATTCCTACACCCTACTTTGCCGGCCGGAATGAAGCATTTATATTGCGGAACTCCAGCTACGCTGCGTAGTTTTGTGGGTCTTGGCATAGTAGAAATAAACCTCCCGTTTTGCTTATCTACTCTTCGTATAGTAATAGTATATAATAAAAAAGCCCTGAGGGCTAGATTACTTCACCTTCAGGGTCGCTAAAGTAATTATAATAATATACAGTATACCGTTCTTCATGCATATAATCTCTATGATAATTTATTACATCTTCTTCCTTAACCAGAACTGCATAAGCAGCTTCAGCCTCAAAGTGGGCGGGAACCTCATTTTGCTGGGAGTCAACCAACTCACCATAATCCAGGTATTCAAACTGACTGAGCTCACCTAACATAATATTTTCGGCTGTGGTTCCAACTGCAACCACCTCACTGTTATGCTCCCTTGAGCCTATCCATCCATATTGCATCTTAATTGTTTTATTGGTAAGTACATCCTTTAACTCTTCAGCTGAGTTTAAGTATTTAGTATTCACAGATTTGGATTTATCAGATTCAACGCTTTGAATTAACTTTTCAATCTCGCTGATTGTTTTAACCATTACCGCTTCCCCCTTTTCGGTATGTAATTCTATTAATATTTTAGCACATTTGTATACAGTTATTCAAGTGTTTTTGTGCGTTTTTATACATTTTTTTAATCTTTTTAAGAAAATTGTTTTAATTTAAAGCTTAGCATTCCCTAAAAAGCTAAATTTTTTTCATTAATTTTGTTTTTTTAAAAAAAAAATAAACCCTTCAAGATTTGAAGGGTTTTAAAAAATAGAAAAACGCAGTTAAAGCCATCACTGCTGTAGCTGTAACCAGAGCATTTTCATCAATATCGAAGTGGGGATGATGGTGGGGATAGCAGTCGCCTCCTTCCCGCTTTCCGGCCCCTATAAAACAAAATGCTCCGGGAATTTCTTTCAAGTAATAGGCAAAATCTTCACTGCTCATCATTGCAGGCCCATTTTCTATCTTTTTAATTCCAACGACCTTTTCAGCAGCGGATTTAAAAATTCCAGCCATCCTTTTGTCATTGATTAAAGGTGGTACTACCTTGTGATAATTTATGTGATACTTGGCGCCAAACATTTCACATGTTAACCTTGTTCTTTCAACGATCTCTTGATGGAAAAAATCCGCTCCCTTTTCAGTAAAACTTCTCACTGAACCTTCTAGAGTCACCTTTTCGGGGATAATATTAAAGGTTTCCCCACCATGAAACTTGCAAACACTGATAACCCCCGATTCCAAAGGATCAAGTTCACGGCTGACAATACTTTGCAGGTTTATAACAAGGTGGGAAGCTACTACTATGGGATCAATCCCCTGGTGTGGCAGGGAGGCATGGCTCCCCTTCCCTATAATTTCTATCCGGAACTTATCTGCTGCCGCCATCATGGGTCCATCAACAATCCGGACCACTCCTTCCGGAATATGAGACCAGACATGAAGTCCAAATATTGCATCAACTCCATCAAGACAGCCTGCTTTTATCATGTCTTGAGCGCCTCCGGTAGCTATTTCTTCAGCAGGTTGAAAGATAAACTTCACCTTTCCCTTCAGCTGTTCCTTTCGCTGACATAAAATTTTTGCCGCACCAAGTACAGCAGCCATATGCGCATCATGCCCACAGGCATGCATTACACCTTGATGCAGTGATCTGTAATCATTTTCCCCCATTTCGGTTATCGGCAGTGCGTCCATATCAGCCCTCAGAGCTATTGTAGGGCCTGGTTTGCCACCAGTTAAAGTCCCTATAACCCCGGTCTTTGCTATCCCTGTTTTCACATCTATTCCGAAGCTTTTTAAAATGCCTGCAATTTTAGCAGATGTCCGTTTTTCCTGGAAAGCCAGCTCCGGATAACGGTGAAAATCCCGGCGCCAGTTAACAAGTTGAGATTTAATATTTTTACTTTCCTGCAAAATTTCCGAAGGTAATCCAACTACTTTTGTCAACTCCATACTCCTCTCCCCAAGTTTCTAACTAAACAACCCTCTTACCGTCTATAAAAGTCATTTCTACCCGGGACTTATAATGGAACGGGTCTCCTGACCAGATAACGAGATCGGCATCTTTTCCGGGTTCTATAGAGCCTAACCTGTCCTCCATACCCAGGTGCTCTGCAGCGGTTATTGTAATTGCCTTTAAGGCCTCATCTTCATCTAATCCTGCACGGACTGCCATCGCTGCATTTATTGTCAGGTACTGAACAGGAATCACCGGGTGATCGGTTGTAATAGAAGTTTTAACTCCCGCTTTATTTAAAGCAACCACAGTATGCCATCCCATATCCTTTAATTCCAGTTTCGAGCGACTGGACAGGGTTGGGCCAACTGCAGCCCTGACATTTTTTTGTGCCAGATAACCTGCTATTTTATCACCTTCCGTACAGTGCTCTATTGTATATTGTAAATTAAATTCTTCCGCTATCCTGATGGCTGTCACAATATCGTCGGCACGATGAGCATGTGCCCTTAGCGGAACTTTACCTGCAAGCACATCAAGTAGTGCTTCCATTTTTAAATTTCTCTCGAATCCTTCTGTACCTTTTTCCTTTGTACTAGCCATTTTTTCCCGGTAGTTTTGAGCTTCAATTAAAGTCTGCCGGAGACAGGCAGCCGTCCCCATACGTGTAGAAGGAAGTTTCTTTTGTTGCCAGTAGACCCTTTTGGGATTTTCCCCAAAGGCAACCTTCATACCTGAAGGGCTTTTGATGATCATTTCATCCACTACTTGACCGTTTGTCTTCAAAACAGCGCCTTGCCCCCCTACCACATTGGCGCTTCCCGGAACCACCTGTACGCAGGTTACCCCGCCCTTAACAGCTTCCAGAAAACCCGGATCAGCAGGGTTAATTGCATCAACCACCCTCATGTGGGGAGTTACCGGATCAGTCATTTCATTGACACTGGCATCTTCCACAGGAGAGCCTTCTTCCATCAAGCCAAGATGGGTATGGACATCTATCAACCCGGGAGTAATGATTTTTCCCGCAGCATCAATTTTTTCAATACCATTCGGAATATCACCGCAAGTTATGATTTCCTTTATTTTTGTACCTTCAATAAGAACTGTTGCCCCTTCAAGGGTACCCTTTGTTATTGTTTTTACTGTAGCACCTGTGATTGCCAGCATAAAAATTCCTCCTATCGCTAAGTAGTAATGTAAAATTTATTAAATTTTATCACAATGTTGTTTCATTTTTACTATAATTTAATTAGAAAATTTTACACGATTGTCTCTTCTAATGAAAAAAAAGCCTGAGAAAGTAAATTCTCTCAGGCTTTTAAACAATTGGCTTTTTTGCCCTACTTTTTAGAGAAAGCCCTTTCAAGGGTTCTCTCTTTAAAATACATTTTCACTTAAACGAGCGGCTCATAAGGATAACCTAATTCTCTAGCCACTACTTCATGGGTTACTTTTCCATCATGAACATTTAAGCCTTTAGCCAGAGCTGAATCTTCCTTAATGGCCTCTAAATAACCTTTATTAGCTATTTTCAAGGCATATGGCAGAGTGGCATTGGTTAATGCAAAGGTAGAAGTTCTGGCAACTGCGCCAGGCATATTGGCAACAGCATAATGAACAACTCCATGCTTGACATAAGTTGGATCACTGTGTGTTGTAACTCGATCAATAGTCTCGATGCATCCGCCCTGGTCAATTGCCACATCGACAATTACCGATCCGGGCTTCATGGTTTTTACCATTTCTTCTGTTACTAACTTTGGTGCTCTGGCTCCCGGTAAGAGTACCGCACCAATCAGCAAATCGGCATTTTGCACTGCTTTAGCTATGTTGTAACTATTTGACATAAGGGTAGTAATTTTGCTGCCGAAGATGTCATCAAGATATCTTAATCTGTCTGCACTAATATCTAAAATAGTAACTCGAGCTCCCATACCTACAGCCATTTTAGCTGCATTGGTACCTACTACTCCACCACCTACGATAACTACATTTGCCGGGGGCACTCCTGGTACCCCACCCAGAAGAACACCCTGGCCTCCATGAGGTTTTTCTAAAAACCGGGCTCCGATCTGGACACTCATGCGGCCTGCTACTTCACTCATGGGAGCAAGTAGAGGCAGCGCTCCATCTGGAAGCTGCACCGTATCATAGGAGATACCTACAACTTTTTGTTCAAGCAGAGCTTTAATCAGCTCCGGCTCTGCAGCTGCATGGAGGTAGGTAAACAGTACCTGACCCTCTTTAAAGAGCTTATACTCCTGCGGTTGCGGTTCCTTCACCTTAAGAATCATTTCCGCTTCAGCATAAATTTCTTCAGCGGTTTCTCGAATAGCTGCTCCAGCCTCAATAAAATCTTCATCACTAAAACCGCTGCCCATCCCGGCCTGTGTTTCAATTATTACCTGGTGATTATTGTTTACAAATGCTTCCACCCCGGCCGGCGTAATTGCAATTCGATTTTCATTATTTTTAATTTCTTTAGGTACTCCAATAATCATGAGCAAAACACTCCTTATATAAAAGTTGTTTGTTAACTTATATTGCAATTTTTGTGCCAACATTTTTACAGGCGCGCTAATTTCGCCTGAACCCTGTAGTTCTTAGGTTTCAGGGAAACTAAAATAATTATATTTCTAAACAAAAAGGGGCTTGGCGGCAACATTTCTTGCCACTAAGCCCTTTTTAATTTAAAAATATGTTAATTTTCTTACTACTATTTCACTTGTGATATTGGCAACTATTCTTTACAGTGTCAAGGATTATTGCCAAGATTTATCTTGTGCTTTTTTACTTTATTCATAATGGTTGTGTGGGATACTCCCAAAGCCTTAGCTGCTTTTCTAATGGAACCGTTATTTTCCAAAGCCTGTTCTATCACTTGCTTTTCAACCTTATTTATTATAGCTGCCAGTGTTTTTTCTCCATCTCCGCTCTTTTCAAAGATATCTATTTTAGAATCAATTATGATTGCGTCTTCAGTCAGCCATTTCCCGGTAACCAGGTTGACGGCCCGTTCTATCACATTTTCAAGTTCTCTAACATTGCCGGGCCAGTGATGATTGTAAAGTTTCTCTAAGGCTCCCTTGGTTACAAATTCAACATTTTTTCCAAAGCGAATATTCTTAATTTCTAGAAAGTGCTTAACAAGAAGGGGTATATCTTCTTTTCTTTCTCGTAAAGGAGGCAAGTAAATCGGAATTACATTTAAACGGTAATACAAATCTTTCCTAAATTCATTTTTCTCAACCATTTCCTCCAAATTTCTGTTGGTAGCTGCAATTACCCTTACATCAACAGCTGTTTCCTCTTGACCGCCTATCCTTCTAACCTTTCCTTCCTGCAGCACTCGCAGTAGTTTTGCCTGTAGATGGGGGGGAAATTTCTCCAATCTCATCTAAGAAAATTGTACCCCCGTTTGCAAATTCAAATAAACCCTGCTTACCGTTTCTCTGGGAGCCGGTAAAAGCTCCTTCGGTATATCCGAAGAGTTCACTTTCCAGTAGTGAATCAGGTAATGCAGCACAGTTTATCGGTACAAAGGGCTGATCGCGCCTTGAGCTTGCCATATGAATAGACCTGGCAAATAATTCTTTTCCGGTACCGCTCTCTCCCCTCAACAATACAGTCGAACTTCCTTCCGCTACCTTTTTTCCCATTTCAATAATATTTTGGAGCTTTTCACTCTCACCAATAATATCTTCAAAGGTTACCATGGCCGGCTTGGTCACAGAATAGACCAGCTGCCTAACATCAGTCATGTCCTTTATGGTGGCAACAGCCCCGATTATATTGTTATACTTGTCCCTAATCGGACGACCGCTTGTCAGGTAATGATATCTTTTAGATCCCTTTTTAAGACAAATTTCCTGGTGGTTGTATATTTCTCCTGTTTTTAAACAGTTCAGCATGGGGACATCCTCTACCAAAACATCTGCTATTTTTTGACCAAGCAATTCTTCTTTACTTAAGCTGAGAAGTTTTTCTGCATTTGAGTTTAGCGTTGAAATTTCACCTTTAGAGTTTATTGCCAGTACTCCCTCACTGATTGCATCCAATACTGCATGCAACCTTTGATTTATTTCCTCCCATGGCAGCAATTCGATTTCGACACACTTTTTAACATCAGGAATCTCTTCTAATTCCTTAAATAAGGCTTTTTGATCAATATCGTCCTTTCTGCCAACTTCAAAATACATGGTATTTGGCACCACTTCCAAATTAATTACATTAATATCTTGAGCTGTCAAAACTTTGGAAAGATCCAATAACATACCGATCCGATCTTTGTAGAGCACTTTAAACTTTAATATTGTCATCTTAAATCACCAGGCCTATTTATCTAAATTATTCTCTAACCAGTCCTCTACTTGCTGCAGTCTTGCACTCGCCAACTCTAGAGCCTCCTTAACAGCTTCCGGGGCAGGACCGCCCGGTACATTTCTTCTTTTTACACAAGATTCTATAGAAATTGTATCATAGATATCCTCTTCAAAGACGCTGGAAAAATTTTTATACTCTTCAAGGGTAAGTTCTTCCAGGTTCTTCGAATTGTTTATTGAATACAATACAAGTTCCCCTACAATCCGGTGGGCTTCCCTGAAGGGAGTACCCTTAGCCGCCAGGTAATCCGCTACATCCGTGGCGTTGGTAAATCCTCCTTTAGCGCCTTCAGCCATACTCTCTTTATTTATCTTCATTGTTTCTATCATTGGAGCAAAGGTTAATAAGCAGCCCTTTAGAGTATCCACAGTATCAAAAAGTGCTTCTTTATCTTCCTGCATGTCTTTGTTATATGCGAGGGGTAGAGATTTCATAACAGTTAAGATGCTGATAAGATTCCCATAAACCCTTCCCGTTTTACCCCTAATCAATTCAGCCACATCAGGATTCTTTTTCTGGGGCATAATACTACTACCCGTACTGTATGCATCGTCCATTTCCACAAAGTTAAACTCATTTGTTGACCATAAAATAAGTTCTTCACAAAATCTGCTCAAGTGCATCATAATAGTTGCAGCAGCACCATTGAATTCAATTATAAAGTCCCTGTCACTTACGGTATCGAGGCTGTTATTTGTGATTTCTTGAAAACCAAGTTCCTCTGCAACCATATTTCTATCGATTGGAAATGTCGTACCCGCCAGAGCACCTGCTCCCAAAGGCATGACATTTATCCTTTTATAGCAGTCCCTAAGCCTGTCCATATCCCTCCAGAACATTTCCACATAAGCCAGGAGGTGATGGGCAAGTGTTATTGGTTGAGCCTTTTGCAGGTGGGTGTAGCCTGGCATAATGGTTTCAACATTTTCCGAAGCCTTTTTTAAAAGTATCCTTTCCAGTTTTATAAGGAGCTCTATAACCCCACAGCATTCATTTTTTAGATACATCCTTACATCTAGTGCAACCTGATCGTTACGACTGCGGGCGGTATGAAGTTTCTTTGCAGCATCACCAATTTTCTCAGTAAGGATTGTTTCAATATTCATATGGATATCCTCAGCGCTTTTGGAAAACCGGACTCTGCCTGCTTCTATATCTTCCAGAATTTCCTGTAAACCGGCTATAATTTTTTCACTTTCTTCCTTTGTAATGATCCCGGTTTTTCCAAGCATCCTTGCATGGGCAATACTCCCCCTGATGTCTTCTCTATAAAGTCTCTTATCAAATGAGATTGACGAATGAAAATCTTCCACCAAGCTGTCTGTTCCCTTGGTAAAGCGTCCTCCCCAGAGTTTCATACTATCCCTTCCTTACCTAATTTAAATTAAAACACTCATTTAATTATAAGCCAAAATTTCCGGATAAGCAAAACGGGAGATGGCTTTTTAGCCACCTCCCGTTAAAATAAATCTTTCTAATTATACTACCAGGTTTGGAACTGGGAAGATAACTCCGCTTAGTAGCAGCCAAGCTACAAGTAGAGTTAATACTAAGTTAAATGACTGGCCAACAATGTACAACCATAATGGCTTTCCACCCTGAACAAGTGCAGCCATTTCCTTGAAGTTGGACTCAAGTCCGATGCTGATGAAGGCCATGCAGAAGAACCAGCCTCTAAATCCTTTAGTCATTTTTAGAATGCTCTTAGTTGCATCAGTACCCAGACTTGGTTCGATGATGAATGAGAATAATACAGATGCCGCAATGAAACCGAGAATGAATTTAGGAAATCTATGCCAGATTTCACTAGCGCCTACAGAAGGACCGCCTTCCTCTCTATCAACCTTAGTTGCAAAGAAAATAGCAATTGCAAATGCAATAACACCGATTAGTACGTTCTGGATCATCTTAACCATAGCTGCTACCTGACCTGCAAGGGGTCCTAAAGCTTCACCGGCAAGTACAACGGCACCTGTCGCGTCAATTGTACCGCCCATCCAGGCTCCACCAACCATGGGGTCCATTCCGACAGCGCTAACAAATAGTGGCATTGTTACCATCATAATTACTGTAAAGATCAGAGTTAAACCAATTGCAAATGTTAAGTCCTCTTTTTTAGCCCTGGAAGCTGCTGCAGCAGCAATTGCGGCAGAAACCCCACACACTGATGTAGCTGTTGCAATAATGATTACCATCGGCTTACTTACCATCTTTAGTACTCTAGTACCAAAGTACCACATGAAGATTACAACTATTGGAGTTACAAACCATGCAACACCTAAACCGTAAAGACCGAATTTTACAATGTTTGAAAAGAGAATTTCTGCGCCTAAGATAACAAGACCGGTCTTAATATAGTACTCCGTCTTAACTGCCGGCTTTATCCAGTCAGGAGTACCAATTGTATTACTTATTAAAAGTCCAATACCTAATGCCCAAAATGCATATCCCAGATAGTTTTTGATAGTTGCCTGAGTTGAGAAGAAGTAAGCAATTAATGCCAAGATGAAAATTGCCGGGTAAGCTTTTGCAAACTTACCTGCATCTCCTCCCATAACCTTTACACCAATTGTAAATAAAATTCCTGTAACAACAAGTAATAGAATAAGGCCGGGGAAAATTCCATCGAAAGCCTGTCCAATTGTTTCCCAACCTTTGTGAGTTTTAACTGCTTTAAAAGTAAATGCACCTGTAACTTGACTTATAATTTGGATAAGTATAAAAGTAAAGCCTAACCAAATAGCCCACCAGTCTTCTTTTTTAACTAAATCTGACCACTGAAATTTACTTGCAGTTACTCTCTCAGACAATTTAATCCCCCTCCAATTGTTTTTTACCCATGATTTTAGCTACACTTGAAAAATTATTAGTTCTGCCACTTTACTAAGCACCACTCCCTTCAGTAAATTTTTGTTTAAAAAATTTTAATTTTTTATTCCTGGAACATAAATTATGGGGTTGAATCTTCCTTCCTCTTTTTCTCAATCTTTTTAAGAAAGTACCAGCAAATTGCACCCCAGCCAATAAACAGGACAGCAAAGATCACCGGATGTTCGGTACCTATACTGGCATTTTCACCAAGGAAAATTTCTCCGAAGCCTTCAACATCAGTGTAATAATAGTCTCCTGCCCCGTACGGCTCGTCTCTAAAATCTGTAGGATCATAAACAATTACATAGCCAACTGCTAAAAGTGTTGCTATCAAAGCAACAACACTAGCTATCTTAAATTTTCCGGAGGGTGCAGCATTTTTTTTCATTCCCATCCACCTCCCTGGGCAGTGGCAAATCAGATAGTAAGTACATTCACAAGGCTATTAAAAAAATAAATCGCTTATAGATAAATCATTTATTAATAAGTTTTTCTTATAACTGCTATGCTACTTGTATTATAAAAATACCACAGCGCTATAGGGGTGTCAAAGCAATATAATGGAAATAATGTGATTAATTGTTATGGGCATTAGGAAATAAAGTCAATAACCAAGATATAGCAAGCATTATAAAGGGGTCCCAAGAAGGGCCCCCTTTTATATTAAATATCTCAATGTTGTTGATAAGAGAATTAAATTAATAGTAAGTATTATTATTTTTTGAGCATCATAGCCCTTACCTTCAAAGGTAAACCAAAGAGATTGATAAAACCTTCCGCATCCTTTTGGTTATATACCTCATCTTCACCAAAGGTTACAAATTCCTCGCTATAAAGTGAATATGGAGAGGTTGCACCGGCGGGACTTACACTACCCTTATATAGCTTAAGCTTAACTTTGCCTGTTACAGTTTCCTGGGTACTGTCAACAAAGGCAGATATGGCTTCCCTTAAGGGATGATACCACACACCATCGTAAACGAGTTCTGACATTTTTTGAGCAACAAGCTCCTTAAAATGCATGGTCTGCCTGTCTAAAGTCAGGTATTCCAGTTCCCTATGGGCTGCATAGAGGAGTGTTCCACCTGGTGTCTCATATACTCCCCTGGATTTCATACCAACAAGGCGATTTTCAACTATATCTACAATTCCAACCCCGTTTTCCGCCCCGATTTTGTTAAGCTCCGTAAGCATTTCGACAGGTGAATATTCCTGACCGTTTACTTTAACAGGAATCCCCTTTTCAAACTCTATTTCCACATAGGCAGGGGTATCGGGCGCCTTTTCCGGAGGAGTAACAATTTGCAACAAGGAATCATACTGCGGTTCATTGGCCGGGTTTTCCAAGTCCCCGCCTTCATGACTCAAATGCCACAGGTTACGGTCCCTGCTGTAAATTTTTTTCTTTGTTACAGGCACAGGTACTCCTTTTTCCTTGGCATAGTCAATGGCATCTTCCCTGGAGCGAATGTTCCACTCTCTCCATGGCGCTATAACTTTTAAATCTGGGTTTAAAGCTTTCACAGTGAGTTCAAAGCGTACCTGGTCATTTCCCTTTCCGGTAGCGCCGTGAGCAACTGCTTCAGCGCCTTCCTTTTCGGCTATTTCCACAAGTCTCTTGGCAATTAAAGGCCTGGCAAATGAGGTACCCAGAAGATATTTTCCTTCGTAAACGGCCCCTGCCTTTAAAACAGGATAGATAAAATCAGTCACAAATTCTTCTTTCAAGTCTTCAATATAAATTTTGGAAGCGCCGCTTTTAATAGCCTTTTCATTTAAAGGTTCCAGTTCTTCACCCTGGCCCACATCTGCAGCCATGGCGATAACTTCATAGCCGTAATTTTCCTTAAGCCAGGGGATGATAATGGATGTATCCAGACCACCTGAATATGCAAGAACAACTTTCTTCATACTTACCAGCTCCTTACCATTTGATTATTGATTCAGGTTTAATATTTTACAGCAAGCAAGCTAAGAGCGCCTTCTGTGCATGCAACCTGTTTTCAGCCTGGTCAAATATTATTGAATGAGGCCCATCCATTACTTCAGAAGTTATCTCCTCCTCACGGTAAGCCGGCAGGCAGTGTAAAACTGACACATCAGGCTTGGCAATCTTTAATACTTCAGAGTTGACCTGATAGTCTTTAAATATTTTGATCCTTGCCTCCCTTTCAGCTTCCTGTCCCATACTTGCCCAAACATCGGTATAAATTACATCTGCACCCTCCACACCTTCTTTTATGTCAGTGGTAAGTGTTATTTTACTTCCCGTTTCGGAGGCTATTTTGAGGGCAGTTTCATAAATTTTGGCATTTGGTTCATAGCCGGGAGGGGTAACCACCGCAAGATCCATTCCTACCTTTGTACAGCCGTTTAAAAGTGAATTCGCAATATTATTGCCGTCGCCTACATATGCCATCTTCAGACCCTTAAGCTCTCCCTTATGTTCTTTAACTGTCATTAGATCGGCAAGTATCTGGCAGGGGTGTAACAAGTCTGTCAAACCGTTGATTACAGGTATATCAGCATATTCAGCCAGCTCCTCCACACTGGCATGGGAGTAGGTACGGATCATGATGCCGTCTATGTAGCGGGACAGTACCATGGCAGTATCAGCAATGGTTTCTCCCCTTCCAAGCTGAAGTTCATTTGCATTTAAAACTAGCGGGTATCCACCTAATTGTACCATACCTACCTCAAAAGAAACCCGGGTTCTGGTGGAACTTTTATGGAAAATCATCCCTAATGTTTTACCCTTAAGAATAGGTTCACAGCATCCGCTTTTCTGCTGCTTCTTAAGCTCTATCCCGTAATCCATTAAGAACTCAAATTCCTCATTGGTAACATCATTTACAGATAGAAAGTCCCTTCCCTTTAATGCTTCTTTGACCATTTTTTCACAACTCCTTCACATACTAGTTTGTGTTTTGATAAAGCTTTTATAATATTCTTCCAGCGATGAGCACCCTGGCTCCACTCCATTTTTAAAGGATGTGAGGGCTCTAACCATTGCCCGGGCTGTATCTAAAGAAGTAAGCAAACTTATACCGCTTTCTATGGCTCCCCTTCTGATTTTAAAGCCTGTTGTCTCCTGCCGTCTACCCTTTGTCGGAGTATTAATTACAAGTTGTATTTTCTGTTTGAGGAGTTCCTTTTTAAATTTATCCGCCGGAACCCTGGTATTTACCATATTAGCTTTTACGCCATTATCGTTCATAAAAGCAGCAGTTTCTTGCGTTGCCGCAATTTCATAACCCAACCTTTGGAATTCCTTTGCAATATCCAGGCCTTCTTTTTTATCTTTATCTGCCAGCGAAAAGAAAACACCGCCCTTTTTCAACTTAAAGCCACTCGCCAGTAATGCCTTGTAAACTGCAATTTCAGGTGTCCCGTCTATTGCAAGTACCTCTCCGGTGGATTTCATCTCCGGTCCCAGGGAAACTTCAACTCCCTTTAGCTTTTCAAATGAAAATACCGGCGCCTTGACTGCCACAAAGGGAGGATTCGGACCAATGCCGTTTTTATAGCCCTGTTTTAAAAGCGACTCTCCAAGCATAACTTTCGTTGCCAGTTTAACAAGCGGTACACCCGTCACCTTGCTGATTATAGGCACAGTTCGCGATGCCCTGGGATTTACTTCCAGTACATACACTCCATCATCATTAACCACAAATTGAATATTTATTAGTCCCTTAATTTTAAGTGCCTTTGCTATACTACACGTATATGCAGCTATTTTTTCCTTTTCTTCAGGACTTAATGAAATTGCAGGATAAATAGCCATACTGTCCCCGGAATGGACCCCGGCCTTTTCTATGTGCTCCATGATACCCGGAATAAATGTTGTTGTACCGTCACTAACCGCATCCACTTCTATTTCCCGACCCTGGAGGTACTTATCAATCAATACTGCACGGTTAGTATCAAATTTCAGCGCCGAATCAATGTATTCAACGAGTTCTTCACTGCTGCGGACAACTTCCATGGCCCTTCCCCCTATCACATAAGAAGGACGTACCATAACCGGATAGCCAATTTTTTCTGCAATTTCGAGCGCTTCATCCTGAGACCGTGCTGAAGATGCCTTGGCCTGGGGAATACGGAGTTTTGTAAGTAACTTTTCAAACTTATCCCTATCTTCGGCACAGTCTATGGACTCAGGGGGTGTTCCAAGGATGTTCACCCCGTACTCTTTAAGATTTTCCACAAGGTTGATAGCTGTTTGTCCTCCAAATTGTACCATTACCCCCAGCGGTTTTTCCAGTTCAATAACATTCAACACATCTTCCGGGGTTAACGGTTCAAAATATAACTTTCCTGAAGTGTCAAAGTCGGTACTGACAGTTTCCGGGTTATTGTTTATGATAATCGATTCCACTCCCGCTTCTTCCAGAGCCCAGGCACAGTGAACAGAGCAATAGTCAAATTCTATTCCCTGACCGATCCTGATGGGACCTGAACCCAGTACCACTACTTTCTTCTTGTCATCGGGTATTGATTCATTTTCCTCATCATAGGTTGAATAGTAGTAAGGAGTGGTTGCTTCAAATTCTGCTGCACAGGTATCAACCATTTTATAAACAGGAGTTATTCCTGACTTTCTTCTTTTCTTCCTGATCTCCCGTTCACTTGTTCTCATGGTGTTGGCAATTTGCTTATCGGATATCCCCAAATCCTTACACTCTTTTAATATTTCCGGAGTTAAGTTTCCTTCTGCAAGTTTTTCCTCAATCTCAACAATTTTCCTTATCTTAACAAGGAAAAAATAATCTATGGCTGTTAAATTATAAAGCTCCTTTAAGGTCCATTTCCTACGAAAGGCCTCTGCTATTACAAAGAGTCTTTCATCATCCGGATGCTGCAAACGGTGTTCAATCTGCATATCGCTCCAGCTACCCGCTTCCGGATGTCGTAAACTCACAGTACCCATCTCCAGGGAACGAACGGCCTTCATCAAGGCGGCTTCAAAGGTCCTATCGATAGCCATTACCTCCCCTGTCGCCTTCATCTGGGTACCCAGGTTGCGGTCTGCGTACGAAAACTTATCGTAAGGCCAGCGGGGTATTTTAACAACAACATAATCCAACGCCGGTTCAAAACAGGCTGTGGTTTTGCCCGTTACAGGGTTTTTGATTTCATCCAGCCTTTTACCTATTGCTATTTTAGCCGCCACTTTGGCAATTGGATATCCTGTAGCTTTGGAGGCAAGCGCACTGGAACGACTTACGCGGGGATTCACTTCAATTACATAGTAGCGGTTGCTATACGGATTTAAAGCAAACTGGACGTTACAACCTCCTTCAACCTGGAGCGCCCTGATAATTTTAATGGAAGCAGAACGCAAAAGCTGGTATTCCATATCGCTCAAAGTCTGGGAAGGGGCCACCACAATACTGTCGCCGGTGTGGATTCCAACCGGGTCGATATTTTCCATGTTACAAATGGTAATACAGTTATCTGCTCCATCGCGAATCACTTCATATTCAATTTCTTTCCAACCGGCTACACTTTTTTCCAAGAGCACCTGGTTTACAAGACTGTTTCTCAGACCACTGTCCACAATTTCCTCAAGCTGCACCCGGTTATGAGCAATACCTCCTCCGGTGCCTCCCAGGGTATAGGCAGGCCTTACAACCAGCGGGTAACCAACCTTCTCCACAAATTCCAATGCTTCTTGCAGGTCATTTACAATGGCGCTTTCGGGAACAGGCTCACCTATTTCCATCATTGTCCTTTTAAACATTTCCCTGTCTTCAGCCTTCATGATTGCTTCGACCGGAGTCCCCAAAAGCTCGACATCATACTTTTTGAGTATACCCCCTTTTTCGAGCTCCAACGCCAGATTCAACCCTGTCTGTCCCCCTAGGGTTGGGAGAAGACCCCAGGGTTTCTCTTTTTTTATTACCTCTTCTAAAAATTCTACCGTTAAAGGTTCCAGGTAAACTTTATCTGCAATATTGCTGTCAGTCATGATGGTGGCAGGATTGCTGTTAACTAAAACTACTTCCATTCCTTCTTCCTTTAGTGCCTTACAGGCCTGAGTTCCCGCATAGTCAAATTCGGCAGCCTGGCCGATCACGATGGGACCCGAGCCAATGACAAGTACCTTTTGTGCTGTTTTAGGTGCCATTAGATTACCTCCTTTACGCCACCCCGGTCCTTTTGGACTCCATTAATTCAACAAATTTGGGAAACAAGTAGCCCGAATCAAGTGGTCCCGGAGCAGCTTCGGGGTGATACTGAACTCCGAAAACCGGAAGCTCTTTGTGGGCAATGCCCTCTACAGTACCGTCGTTGAGATTTTTGTGGGTCATCACAAGTGAGTCCGGTAACTCAGGAGATACTGCATAGCCATGATTTTGAGACGTTATGTAAACACGTCCCGTTTTTAAATCTTTAACAGGGTGATTTGCTCCCCGGTGTCCAAATTTCAGCTTATAAGTATCCGCTCCAAATGCCATCGCAATTAGCTGCTGACCCAGGCAAATTCCAAAGACAGGAAAATGTTTACATAATTCCCTGATTGTCTGTGTTGCTCCGGGTACATCCTTGGGGTCACCAGGTCCATTTGAAAGGAAAATTCCATCCGGTTCCGCCTTTATTATTTCTTCCGCCGGAGTAAAGCTGGGAACTACTGTCAAATCACAACCTGCCTCCTGCAATCTCTTTAAAATACTGTGCTTAATACCGAAATCCATTACAATAACCCTTTTGCCGTTTCCCGGAATACGATACGGTTCAGGGGTAGTAACTTCCTCAACGTAATTTTGTCCCTGGATCTTGAAGTTTTGAACTTGCTGAAGCAGGCTGGATATATTGATTTCATCTCCTGAAGTATTGATTATTATTCCGCGCATTACCCCGGAGGTCCTCAGCCTTTTTGTAAGGGCTCTTGTGTCAATACCTGCCAGGCCTATTATTTTGTTCCTTTGCAGGTAGCCGTTCAGTGTTTCCCTTGCTTTCCAGTTACTGGGTTCAGCACAGCTCTCCCTTACTATAAATCCCTTCACCTTTGGTCCTGTTGATTCGCTGTAGTCATTGTTCAAACCGTAATTGCCAATTAACGGGTAGGTCATTGTCACAATCTGCCCCGTATAGGAAGGATCAGTTAAAACCTCCTGGTAGCCTGTCATGGAAGTATTAAAGACTACTTCCCCCAGGTTAGCTCCCTTGTAGCCAAAACCTTTACCGTAAAAAACACTCCCGTCTTCAAGTACTAGGGCTGCCTTCACTTGCCATCACCCATTTCCTCAAATACGAAGTTAACTTTTTCTAAAGCAGTATCTATTTCATCCCTGGTTACATTAAGGGGCGGTAAGAAACGGAGAACATTTTTACCTGCCGGGCTTAAAAGGAGTCCTTTTTCCAGGCATTTTTTGACTACAGGTACTGCCTCAATTTCTAATTCCATACCTACCAGCAGTCCCAGGCCCCTTACTTCTCCTGCAAAGGAATATGTGCCGGAAATTTCCTTTAAACCTTCAACCAAATACTCACCCATCTCTTTAGCATTTTCCGGTAGCTTTTCTTCCAGCATTGTTGTTATAACTGCTTCTGCAGCAGCACATGCCAGGGGATTACCCCCAAAGGTGGAGGCATGGTCCCCGGGAGCAAAACTTTCCGCTACACGTTCCTTGGCAAGCATGGCCCCAATGGCGGTTCCCCCGCCTAAAGCCTTGGCAAGTGTCATAATGTGGGGTTCCACTCCGTAATTTTGATAGCAGAACAGTTTTCCCGTTCTCCCCATACCGCACTGGACTTCATCAAATATCAGGAGAATATCCTTCTCTTTACAGAGTTTTTGT
>Ga0182240_100316_pt1 | contig 17129 bp, 13 predicted proteins | sample hydfrates4_PW_90_FD_145594 | JGI IMG/M metagenome (GOLD analysis project Ga0182240, IMG submission 145594) | Subsurface microbial communities from deep shales in Texas, USA - hydraulic fracturing test 4_PW_90 | ecosystem: Environmental > Aquatic > Deep subsurface > Shale gas/oil reservoir >...
TCAAGGCTTCTTCAGGAGAATCAGCTCTTACTACAGCAATTATTCCAACATTTATAATTTGCTCCATCACTTTTAATTTATCCATGGAATCCTCCTCATTCGTGGTATTGTAAATTAGATGGTTACTTTCTTTATTACAAAAATTACCTGAATTCAGAATAAATTTTCGTTCTTGTTCTTTTTTTATTACTTTATGATATAATACTTTTTCAATTTTATATTTCATAATATAAAAATGGATTTCTTATATTAATAACAAAATTTGGTTCTCTTTCAAAAAATGCGGGTAGAAAAAAATGAAATATGAACAAATGATTAAATAATCTGGTAACATGTAAGAAAACACAAAATCTCTTTTCATCTATTCGTCAAAAATAAATTTTTTAAGGGCACATGCTACCCCATCTTCATCATTGGTTGAAGTTATAAAATCGGCATGCTTTTTAACATTATTGGGAGCATTGCCCATGGCAATACCAAGACCAGCATACTTTAGCATATCTATGTCATTATAGTTATCACCGATGGCGATAATCTCAGATTTTTTTATGCCAAACCTTTTTATCAAAAAATCTATGGATGTCGTCTTTGATGCATTTTTATGGTTTATTTCAAGGTAAGTGAGCTTTGACTCATAAATGTTTAACTCATATGAAAGCTTTTCATAAAGTTTTCTTTCAACCTCTTTTATATCCTTCGGCTTTCCCATACACAAAAACTTGTTAGGGCCTGTGTTATTATCGGACCATGTATTAAATAATTCATTAAATTGGGCAATGTTAGGAATGGCCTTGGTAATTGCACTCTCCTGCATTGCCCATTCATCCATATCTTCTATATACCATTCATCATCTTTATATATACTCAAATGAACATTTAAAGACTTTGAAATATCATAAACTTGTTGGGCTATAAATACAGGTATTGTTACATTCAATAAAACAGCATTATCTTTGTCAATAATCAAAGCACCATTATAGCATACCATGGGCTCCGTTATATCAAGTTCTTTTTGCAAAAACAACATTCCTTTTGGCATTCTTGAAGAAACCAAAATAACCGGGATTTTTTTATGAACCGCCACATCATGAATTACTTTTTTCGTCTTATGCGATATCTTATGTTCCGAGTTAAGCAACGTCCCGTCTATGTCTAAGCACACCATTTTATATTGCATCTCAGGCAACCCTTCTGTTCTAGATTTAGTTAATAACACCATTTTTTATTTTGGGTCCACTATTTGTTTTAAAAATAATTTGTGGAAACCCATATTCTTCGTCATTTCTATCCGGAAAATCAGTTCTAAAGTGACTACCCCGGCTTTCGCATCTTGCAAGGGCTGCTTTTGCCATAATTTCACCAGACCTTGCGAGGCTTAAAAACTCCCATACTTCGCGTTTTGGAACAGAAGATGGAACTTTTTTCACTTCGTCACGTAAATTATATATGGTATTTAAAAACTCTTCTAACCCTTTTTTATTTCTTCTGACAAGAAGTTTACTTTGGGCCTCCTTTTGTAATCTTACCTTTAAAGCCTTTACATCCACGCCTTTCCCAATGTTATTAAAAAGTGAATCTTTTTCCTGCTTGATCGAACTTTCTGAAAGGCATACCTTACCTTTACTCTGTGCTTCCCTGGCGGCAAAGCGGCCAGCCCGGGCACCAAAGACCTGGCAGGTTACCATCATGTTGCCGCCCAGACGATCCGCCCCATGAGGTCCACCTGCTACCTCTCCGGCTGCATATAGGCCGGAAACCGTAGTTTTACCCTCGGCATTGATTTTAAGGCCACCATTTATAGCATGCCCAAAACATGCGATTTGGACCGGCTTTTTAGATACATCTACACCTTTTGTCAACAAATAATCTCGAGTTATCGGCCACATCTTTTTAAAGTCATCTTCTTCAGGCAGTGAATTTAAATAATCATCGGTGATCTTTGTCAAGTCAAGATATATACCACCCTCATCAGTACCCCTTCCTTCGGCAATCTCGCCTTGGATGGCTACTTCCAGGTATTTTGAAGCATCCGCAGAAGTAAAAGGAAAATGATGTGAATGAGCATCCATCACATCCTCTTCATTTATTCCTTTCGGAAGATAATTTTTCAAAAAATGTTCTCCATACCTATTTTTAATATCGGGATAGGCAGACCATATCCATGCATTGAGTATATTTACCACTGGATAAACTACACCCAAGCCTGCCTGCATAAACTCCATATTGATAAGCTCAGCTCCTGCTTCATACCCCAAAGTATAACCATCCCCACAGATATCCGGTGGATTGAGGTTATTGGCAAAAAGCTGGCCTGCACCACCTGTCGCTATAATGACAGCTCCGGCGGCTATAATATGATATCTTCCTGATTTATCCAAAAACCCTGCGCCGACACATTCACCATCCTGAACAAAAAGGTTTGTCACCGTGCAGTCCTCATTTATTTTTATGTTTTCTTTTCTTTTTATTCTCTCAATCAAAGCTTTCATTATAGGTTCTCCGTGGCCTTTTATAACATGAGTGCGGGGCCGGGTAGAAAAACAACTTTGAAACTCCAGAAAATGTCCTTTATCCATTTCAAAGAGGACACCCCATTCTTTTAGTGTTTCAAACGCCAGTGGAGCTTCCTCTGCCACTATTCTAGCAAGAGCTGGGTCCGCCATGCAGGCACCGGCACGAATGATATCTTTATAGTGTTCTTCAGGGCAATCTCCTGGGTCTACCAAGCCATCAGCCGCATTGAACCCAGCCATCTCCGCCACTTTATAAGCTGTAGTCCCGCTTTTCCCCAATTTGCTCTTTAATATCATGGTCACTTGTACACCGACCCCGGCCGCTTCAATTGCTGCTCGGCAAGCAGCTCCACCACCACCAATTATAAGAACATCGGTATTTAACATTTCCATGGTTTCACCTCATAAAGAACATTTCGAAAAATTTTAATAAGTATTTAGTAGTTATTAAAAGTATTTTTCTTAAAATCAATTGGGTTAATCTTATCTTTTACACTGCCCATTCAAGTCCTAATTCTACTAAGCGAACAAATGTCGGTTTGCCTGTTAACGGATCCCAACCCATCATTTCGTAATAAAGTTTTTTGGCTTTTTCAAATTCATCTTTATCCATATGAGACCCTTTAATCGGTCCTTTCGGAATCGGTGTAAAAAATCTTTCCGGAAGAGAGTCTTGTTCAGGCCCCACATTATTAAGTGTATTGAGGAGTCGTGCCATGGTTAATCCTCTTTCACCGGCTATTAGTAATTCCCACAAGCTAACATTCCATCCGGTAGTGAATCTCACTAAATTTGTAATATCTTCGGTATCGTAAGGTGATGGCAACATTGCAGTGAAAAAACATATATCTAAGATATTTAATAAACTCGTCCACCGGTGCATAACAGAGAAAAATCTAACTTTATCAGGACCTAAACTTTGACTTTTCATTGGTTCTAAAATGCCCAATGGAGCAATTTTTTCAAGACCGATTCCTTTTTGCTCAAAGGAAGGATCATGGGAAATCTGCAGATGGTCGGCTCCACCTGGGGCCATCGCATAACCTAAACCAACTCCAAATTTTAAGCGCGGTTCATGCATTGGAAGATATTGCCCCTTTACGTGCATTGCATATTTTTCCGAATCAGGACCTAAATATTCCAATGTCTTTTTAAGGCCTGAAGCTAATATATCTCCCACACCCTCCCGTTTTGCAATTTTTTCCACAAGGGCTAACATTGCATCGGCATTGCCAAATTTTAAATCCAACCCGTCAGTTTTTGATTTATCGATAATTCCCTTTTCATAACATTCCATCATTAAAGCAATAGATGTTCCAGCGGAAATAGTATCCATGCCATATGCATTACATAAAGCATTAGCAACCGCAATGCTATCCAAATCTGAATTTCCCAAATTAGACCCAAATGCAGCTATAGTTTCCCATTCCGGTCCTCCATACAGGGGGTCAGCTTTTTTACCATTTTTCTCCGTTTCAACTACTCTTTTACATCTTATAGGGCATGCAAAACATCCTTCAATTTTCTTAACTATAGTGTCTTTCATTCTTTCACCAGAAATAAGTTCGGCACTTTCAAAAACGCTTTCGTTAAAATTCCTTGTTGGAACTCCTCCGACTGCATTGAGCCCTAATACATCTTGAGAAGTGCCGATTTCATGAAGGCCCCATGCAAAATCCTTCCATTTTGAGGCAAACTTTTGGGATATAGTTTTAACTCCCTGAACATCAGCAACTTCTATCTTCCTATGTCTCCCTTTTACAACCACGGCTTTAAGATTTTTGGAACCCATAACAGCGCCAAGTCCATTTCTTCCTGCCGCATCATGGAGATCTTCAATTATATTTGCAAATTGAACTAGTTTTTCACCGGCGGGGCCGATCTGGGAAATTCTAATTTGATCATCTTTTAATTCCTCATAAAGCATTTTTTGAACTTCACCAGTTGTCTTACCCCATAAATGTTCTGCATTTTTTAGTTCCGCTTCACCATCATGTATCCATATATATACTGGTTTTTCGGATTTTCCTTTAATAACTATTGCATCAAATCCTGAAAATTTTAGTTCTACACCCCAAAAACCACCAACTTCGCTATCTGCCCAACCTCCTGTAATCGGAGACTTTGCTCCTATACTGTGTCGGCTTAGGCCACCGGCAGGAACCCCTGTTAAAACACTTGTTGCATATATTAAAACATTTTCAGATCCTAGTGGTTCAGCTTCCTCCGGTAATTCCTTCAGTAAATAATATCCTATAATATTTCTCCCACCTAAATATTTACGATAAAAAACGTCTGTTGGCTTTTCAATAAATATTTTCCCTTTAGTTAAGTCGACATGTAATACCTTTCCACAATACCCAAATGCCAATTTGGATCACCTCTTTTTGTTAAAATGTAAAATGTATATTTTTTGGAGAGGTTTCTCTATTATCCTCCATTTGCTGGAGGATAAACTATAATCTCAATTTTACTTTCTTCAAGTTTTGTTTCTGGTTTCATAACTGAACCGTTAACCACAGTCAATGCATAAAGTCCCTTCGGTATTTTAAGCTCATTTAGTACGTCTTGAATTGTTACACCACTAACCATGTGAAGTGTTATTTCTCCATTTTCATTGCCATATCGACGGAGTAAGCCATACAATTTGACGTATATATCCATTATTACACCACCATTTGGCGTTCCCATGTATTAACTGCAAGTGCCATAATTTTCTCTTCTGTAGCATCCTTACCGGAAATTTCTCCTGTAATCTTCCCTTCATGCATAACATAAATTCTATCACACATACCTAGAATTTCTGGTAATTCTGATGAAATCATTAAAATTGCCTTGCCACTAGCCGCTATTTCATTTAATAACTCATATATTTCTCTTTTCGTACCTACATCTACACCTCTAGTTGGTTCATCTACAATCAATACATCACTATTTGCATTTAACCATTTTGCTAAAACAACTTTTTGTTGATTTCCACCGCTTAGGTTTTTCACTTTAGCATTAACTGACGGTGTTTTTATCCTAAGTTTATTTACGAAATTATAAACCAAATCTTTCTCTCTCTTTAAATCAATAAATTTTCTTAATTTAGATATTGTTTTAAGACTGGCAATAGTTATATTTTCCTTAACAGCCATTTTTAAAATAAGCCCCTGGGCTTTTCGGTCTTCTGGTAATAATCCTACACCAATATTTATTCTACTTGATATACTTTCCTCTTTTCTAATAAATTTACCGTTTACTTTTATTTCCCCAGCATCAAAAGGATCAGCACCAAATATTGCCCTTGCCACTTCGGTCCTACCAGCACCAACAAGACCAGCAAGACCAACGATCTCACCTCTTTTAACATTAAGATTGATATTAAACAATCTTCCTTTCTGATTGAGGTTATTTACTTCCAGTAACGGTTCCCCTATTTTAACCTTTCTTTTAGGATAAATATCACCGATGTCTCGGCCTACCATCAACTTTACCAATTTATCTGCATTAAGGCTTTGGGTGGGATAAGTCCCAACGCATTTCCCATCTTTCATTACCGTAACTGTATCGGATATTTCAAAAACCTCATTTAATCTATGGGATATATATATAATTGTAGTTCCTTGTTCTATTAGCCTCCCAATAATTTTAAAAAGATGCTTCAATTCTTCTTCTCCAAGAACTGCCGAAGGCTCATCCATTACAAGTATTTTCACATTTGATGCAAGGGCCTTGGCAATTTCTATAATTTGTTGTTGTGCAACACTCAATTGCTTAACAGGATAATTTAAAGGTAATGATACATCCAGGCTATCGAGCAATTTTCTCGCACGTTTTTTTAGGTCTCCCCAGTCCATAATGCCATGAATTTTTGAAGGTGCCTTCCCGAGGTAGATATTTTCAGCAACACTAAGATGTGGAACCAGTGTAAACTCCTGATAAATTACTGCAATGCCTAGGTCCATCGCATCTTTAGGTTCCTTAATCTTAACAAGTTTTCCATCAATATATATATCACCTTGATCTTTTTGATAGGCTCCAGACAATATTTTCATCAGTGTAGATTTACCGGCCCCGTTTTCGCCACAAATTGCATGAACTTTTCCCCGCTCTACCGATAGATTTACATCTGCCAGTGCCTGTACACCCGGAAACGCTTTACATATACCTTTCATCTCTAAGATATAATCTTTATTGGACATTTTTATCTCCCTCTATGTTATTTTTACTGTCTTTAGAAACTCTAAAACTTTCATTTTTTCTACCCACACTTTTTGGAAGAGAACCATATTATACTTTTACCTCCTCACTGTATAATTTATTTGATACCACATTTTTATTATCTCGTAAGGAGGTCATACAATTGTCATTGTACGGTAACTCTTCTCAGTTGTACTTCGATTTTGTATACTCCGACTATATGAAAGAACATTCTGAATTTAAATATCTCCTTGATTTAATCGATATGATCGATTGGTCCGTTGTCCCAGATTTCAGTACTAGGATGGGCAGAACAGGGTACTCCCGTCGGGCTTTACTTAAGGCTATCTTCGTTCAGAAGGTTAAGGGGTTTACAGTAAGGGAGTTGATTCACTTCATTAAGAGTAATCATTCCTCAGCGTCCCCATCTTCTCACCGTTGTTTCCCCTGCATCTGCTCATGATAAGAATTATGTTTTCGATCTTTTAGAAAAGGTTATTAAGTATTTGGATCTTACTGGGTTTAACTTCATGAACGGTTATTCATTAACTGTACTTATTTCATGCATATTTTTTCAGAAAATTCTTCAATTCTAATTAATTTTCAATTTTTTGAAGAATTATTTCGATTTTCAAAGAGCATTTTGGATAATTATCCAATATTTTTAGTTGTTTTTCTTCTTGCCTTAACTTACTTTACCTTTTGTTGATCGTTATTTTGGCCTATTTCTGAAGTGGGTATGTTATTTTGTAGTCACTAAAGGGTTTTATCCTATAGCTTCTTTAAAGAGATCTAATATGGATTCTTTACTATATTTACGGGGATTTGAAGGAAGGTCAGGGCTATCAAGAGCATCTTTTACCATAACCTCCAATTTACTATCATCGGGGTTTACCCCGACTTCTTTTAATGAATCTTGAATCCCCACATCTTTGCGAAGTCTCACTACAGCATCAATGGCCTTCTCCGCCTGTTCCATCATATTTAGACCATCCAGGTTTTCTCCCATAGCCTCAGCAATTTCTGCAAATTTCTCAGGGCATGTATAAATATTGTATTTCATAACATAAGGTAATAAAATGGCATTGGCCACTCCATGATGTACACCAAAATATCCACTTACAGGGCTTGCCATGGCATGAACTAACCCAAGGCCGGAATTATGAAATCCTAAACCAGCAATACAACTAGCAAGTAGCATATTGTATTTATGTTCAAGGGCATCTCCGGTCACTGCCTGACGCAATGATTTGGCTATCAGAGTGATTGCTTTATAATTTAATGCATCGGTTATGGGGTTTGAACCTTTAGAAATATATCCTTCAACGGCATGAGTCAAGGCATCCATACCCGTAGCAGCAGTTATAAACCCGGGTAAGTTTTTAACGAGCGAAGGCTCCAAAAATGTCACTTTAGCATACATCTTCGGGCTAGCGATAACCATTTTTACATGAGTTTCAATATTGGTAATCACTGCACCAAGAGTGACTTCACTGCCTGTTCCTACGGTAGTTGGAATAGTAATTAACGGAATAATAGGCTTTTGAAATTTGTCAAAACCCTCATAATCACCTATCTTACCACCATTTGTAGCAATTACTCCAATAGACTTGCCAACATCAATCGGACTTCCACCACCTACTGCTATAAGACCATCACATGTTCCTTCCCGGAATACCTTAAATCCTTTTTCAACAGAGACTGTATCAGGATTTGTCTTTATATCATCGAAAATAGAATAGGATATCTCTACACCGTCTAGCACATCTGTTACCTTCTTTATTAGCCCTGCATCAATTAATCCTTTGTCTGTAACAATCATAGGCTTATTTATACCAACTATCCTTAATTCATTGGGCAATTCATTTAGCACACCGACTCCTGCAATGATTTTGGGACCGAAACTTACTTGAAAAGTTCTATAAACATCCATTTGTAAAACCTCCCAAAAATTATTAGTTTTAAGTTTAATACTTGGGGCTAACTACTTTTTCAGCTAACCCCAATATGGTAAGTAATAAATTTAGATGCCTTTTCCTATATATTCATCTACATTTTCTATAGTTACCAACTTACCTTCTAGTACCACTTCTTTAGGGACTTCTTCACCTTTTGCAATTTTATAAGCATATATGATACCTTCCGGAGCACAGTATGGGTAAGTGATAGTCGCCGTTAATTCACCTTTCTTTATAGAATCAAACGCAAGATTTTCCCCGTCCATTCCCGTTATAACTTTTATTTCATCCATTCTTCCGGCTGACTTAATAGCTTCTATTGCCGCCAGCGCCATTGCATCATTGTGAGAGTATACGGCTTGTATCTGCCCTTTTGGAAACCTTTGCAGCATATCTTCAATAAATTTCATGGCAGGTTCACGTACATAATCGCAATATTGGGTCGCTATGATTTTCATATCAGGATATTTTGCTATAGTATCACGAAATCCTTTATTACGTTCAACAGTTGCGGAAGCACCTGCTGTACCTTGTATCTCGATTATGTTTCCTTTCCCATTTAACGCTTCTGCTATATACTCAGCTGCTTTTACCCCCATAGGATAATTCTTTGCACCAATATGGCAGGTTACTTCGGTATTCACTCTCCTATCAAGAGTTACCACAGGAATACCCATATCCATAGCCATTTTTACTACAGGTGTTATGGCACTTTCAATTAATGGACTAACAATAAGTACATCGGGATTTCTAGCAATTAGAGTTTCGATATCTGCTACCTGTTTTGCAGCTGAGTTTTGGCCGTCAGTGACGATTAATTCAACATCAGGATAATTCTTTTCAGCATATTCTCGATTTCCTTCAACCATTGCAACGCGGAACGGATGGTTCATTGTGGCTTGAGAAAACGCTATCAATATCTTCTCTTGTTGATTTGATGAAGATGCAACCACTGAAATAGAAACCACAAGGATCATACTTATAACCATCAACTTTTTTAATAATTTATAGCGTTTCATCGAAATACCTCCTCGTATAATATGTATTTACTGTCTTCAAAAACTCTAAAACACTCACTACATCATCATTTAAAAAAAACAATTTTTACATAACACCTCCCTTCTCCTTATGCACTTTTATTCAGTAGTTAAACTCTTTTTTACTGATTCTCTGAAAAGTGGGACATTTTATCGTATTCTCTAACCCTCATAAAAACCACCTCCCATTTTCAAAATTTTTCTATTTCTAAAGAGTCTACTCTATTTTAAATTATTGTAGAGCTATCCTTCCTTTCTCACATAATCCCAAAGGACAATTCTAATAAAATTTTATCTCTTTTCAAATCTCTCTATTAGTACTGCTAAGACTATAATTACTCCTTTAAATATTTGCTGAGAAAACGGAGAAACACCCACTAAATTAAGAATATTTGCTAGAACCGCTAATAATATTGCACCCATTAGAGTACCGATAACTCCCCCTTCACCACCCATAAGGCTAGTACCACCAATAACAGCCATAGCAATAGCATCAAGCTCTACACCAGTTCCGGCAGTAGGTTCTCCAACAGTCAATCTTGAAACCAATATTAACGCTGAGACTGCTGACAAAAGACCACTTATGGCATAAGTTAATATTTGTGTTCGTTCAATGTTTATTCCTGACAATCTTGCAGCTTCAACATTTCCACCAATTGCATAAACATATCTTCCAAAAAATGTAAATCTCAAAATAAAGTAACAAATAATTATTATCAAAGCAAATAATATGACCGGTATGGGAATAATTCCGACATTCCCTCCACCGAGCCAATATATTTCATCTGCAACTTCCCAACCCGGACTTATAGGTTGACCCTCAGCTATAGTCATAGCCGCTCCTCTAAGGGCAACCATGGAGGCTAGTGTCATAATAAATGGCTGCATTTTTCCATAAGCTACTCCAACTCCATTTATAGCTCCTAATAATGACCCTACAAGTAACGCTAATGGCAATACTACGGAAAAACTCATCCCGCTGGCAAGTGCTTTTGCCTCAATCACGGCAACAACACCTATTATTGAGCCAACTGAAAGGTCTATTCCACCTGTTATAATAACGAAAGTCATGCCAACACCCACAATGCCTGTAATAGCTGTTTGGCGAGCGATATTCATTAAGTTCATAGGAGATAAAAACGCCGGTGATAATATAGCTGCTATAATAACAAGTATAATTAATGCCAATGAAACACCCATCTTTTGAACTATGTTTTTTAATCTGTTTGCTAAAGTTTCTCTTTTTTCAATAGTAACACTTGTTTCTTCCACTCTGTTCTAACCTCCCATTGTTACATTATTTTTCGGTTTTTCATACACTAAGACTTAATTTTTTGCGTCATGTCAGATAAAATTTAATATGTTTGACTCTCTCATAAAAAGTAAAATGAATTTACTTACCCTTAAACACAGGTGGTCTCTTTTCAAAGAATGCTTTAACACCTTCTTTTTGATCATCTGTTGTAAGGCACAACGCCACTCCCTGTGCTTCAAGCTCAAGGCCAATATTAATATCAGTTTCATAGCCTTTATTTATAACGGATTTAGCTAGCTTTAAAGCTGTAGGTGACATTAAAGCTATTTTATAAGCAAGTTCTTCTGCAGTATTTAACAAAACTTCCTGAGAGACCACTTTATTTACAAGCCCAAGTTTTTCAGCTTCTTTTGCGGTAATAAACGTGCCCGTGAAAATGAGTTCCTTTGCCTTGCTTTTTCCTATAAGCCTAGGTAGGCGTTGAGTTCCACCCCATCCGGGAATATTTCCCAGTTTTATTTCCGGCTGGCCAAATTTTGCATTAATTGAAGCTACTCTTAAATCGCAGGCCATGGCAAGCTCACACCCTCCCCCTAATGCATAACCGTTTACCGCCGCTATGCTTGGAGTTCCCATTTCTTCGATAAAGTTGAAGACACACTGGCCAAAATGCATGAATTGAAGCCCGTTTATAGGAGATATGCCATTTAATTCATTTATATCTGCACCCGCTACGAAAGCCTTCGGCCCTGAGCCGGTAATAATGAATACACGAATATTGGAATTATCTTCAATTTTATGAAAAACGTCAATAAGCTCACTTAAGGTTTCGTGATTTAACGCATTGAGAACTTCTTGTCTGTTTATTGTTACTATTCCAATATTTTTTTTCTGTTCAAAGATAATATTTTTATAATTCATCAAACTGCCTCCTATTAGCACTCTTGTAAAAAATCACCCATAACCCTCTCATAAAATATCCGAGAGTCCATAAGCTTTAGATTTTGACTAATAATAGGTTTAAACTCCATTTTCTCCAGCACATCTTTTTCTAGATCTATACCTGGAGCAATTTCTGTAAGCATTATGCCTTCAGGAGTTAATTTAAATACTGCCCGCTCAGTTACATACAACACTTCTTGACCGTTTTTATTTGCGTAGTCAGCATTAAAACTGATTTGTTCTACCTGTTTACAAAGTTTAAAGTATTTACCTTCTTTTAAGATTTTTAGTTGCCCCTCTTCTGACGTTATTTCCAATCCCGAAGTGGAAAAACTGCCACAGAAGACCATTTTTTTTGCATTCTGGGATATATTTATAAATCCCCCCACGCCGATTATACGGTTACCGAATCTGCTAACATTAACGTTACCTTTTTTATCTGCCTGTGCAAAAGCAAGAAATCCGATATCGATCCCTCCCCCGTCATACCAGTCAAATTGGGAATGGTGTTCAATTATGGCTACAGGATTTGTGGCAAGCGAGAAATTAACTCCCAAGGCAGGTATACCTCCAATAACTCCCTGTTCCACAGTGAAAGTGATCTTATCAATTATACCTTCTTCTGCAGCAATAGACGCTACTCCATCCGACATGCCGAACCCTAGGTTTACTATTGCTCCAGGAAAAAGCTCCATGGCAGCCCTTCTTGCAACTATTTTTCGTACACCGAAAGGCAATGGTGTTAAATGATTTAAAGGTTTTTTAATTTCACCGCTCAATGCAGGGTCATATGTTATTTCCATAGATTGCATCTGATCAGAAGCTTCTACTATAACATCAACCAGCGCACCGGGAACTTTAACCATTCGAGGATCTAAAGTTCCTTTAGCAGCTATCCTTTTAACTTGGGCAATCACTATTCCTCCACTGTTTTTTGCTGCTTGTGCAGCAGGAAGAGCCTCCATATAAACACCCTCATGTTCCATGGTAATGTTCCCATCTTCATCTGCTGTCGTGCCACGAATTATTACTACATCTATTGGGAAGCTCTTATAAAATAGCCATTCCTTCCCTGCAAGTTCTATGTTTTCTACTAAAGAAACCTTTGAAATGTCATTAAGCCTTCCGCCTTCCAGTTTTGGATCTATAAATGTACCAAGGCCAACATGACTTATGACACCAGGTTTTTTCCCAGCTATAGCTCTTAATAGATGCACCATCACCCCTTGGGGTAATACATATCCTTCTACTTTGTTATTTGCAACCATCTGGGAAAGCTTAGGCGCCCATGACCAGTGGCTCCCTATGACACGCTTCAGCATGCCTTCATGAGCAAAATGATCCGACCCTCCTCCCTTTCCGTCACCTATACCGCTCGAATGACAAAGAACGACGTCTTTTGGATGACCGCTTTTTAAAAATTTCTGTTCTATTGCCGTAAGGACAAGACTTGCCTCCCCTATTCCTCCACCAGAACTAACAATCCATACGGTATCACCATCTTTTATGAGTTCAGCAGCTTTTTGTGCAGAAAAAACCTTAGATATAAACATCAACCCCCTTTACCTACTGTAATAACGAACTTAGTTCATTGGTTGTATTAAATTTTTTATTACTCTTTTTTATATCCTATATAACCACCATCTGTAAGAGCTTTTTTTACTTCATTGTATTTTTCCTCTGAAATTAATTTGAAGGGCTTTTTGGGGTATCCAGATTCAATTCCTCTCATTTTCAGCATAGCATGAATGGCAGGTATACTTTGAGCATAATCCCGTATTTCCCTTAACTGATTTACCTTCTTTTGAAGAATAAATGCTTCTTCATACTCTTTTGCCATTGTTTTATTGTAAAGTTCAGCAACTATCTCCGGAAACGCATTTGCCAATCCACAAATAGCAGCGTCAGCACCTAAAGGAATCGTAGGAATGATAAAAGATTCTGCTCCAGAAATATAACTGAACTCTTCGAAATTGAAATTATTCTTAACTTCGTAAAAATAAGCGAGGTCAAAAGTACTATCTTTTACTCCAGCTAAACCATTGTTAGACAGTTCCTTGAGTGTTTCAATTTTTATATCTAATCCTGTGGTTTTAGGAATATTGTATAAATAAACAGGTAAATTTACTTGTTTGACAAGCCATTTGAAAAAATCTATTATATTTTCTTGAGAATAGTTATAATAGAAAGGAGGAACACTTGCCACTGCAGATGCACCTTTTTCTTCAGCGTGATGAACCAATTCTAAAACATACTCTGGAACAGCGCTTCCAACATGCGCTATCACAGGTATTCTTCCATTAACCTGATCAATAGCTATTTCTAAAGTTCTTTTTCTTTCTTCTAAAGTCATTAATGGACCTGAACCATATGTGCCACAAATAAAGAGACCTTGTACGTGATTGCAAAGAAATTCAATAAAATCCCGGTATCTTCTCTCATCAACTTTTCCTTTTGAATCAAATGTTGTAATTACTGGTGGAATAATTCCGTTAATTTCCTTTTTCATTAAAAAGGCCTCCTTTTAGAATATATGAGCGTATTATCTTTAAAAAGTTCTTGGAAAAAATAAACTTCCATAAATATATAAATAATTGTTGTGGTATATTTTCTTAATAAGAAAATAACTTTCTTATTTTTGAATCAAAAAAATTATAATAAAACAACACCTACTTGTCAAATCCGATTACAAGGAATGAGGGGCATTTATTAGCAATTATTTACGATTAGCTAATAAATGCTCCTATTTTCTTAGTTTTTCTGCTTTTATTTTGTTTCTTCAATTTTAAGTTCTTTTGCATGCTTTTCTATATGGTTCGCAACGTTTTCATGGTATTCATTTTGGTATTTTGTAAGTATCTCAAAAAACTTTTCTCTGAAATCGTATTGAGGGTTCAAAACGAACATATATGAAACATGCAGTGTTTGTCTTGCATCTGGGTTTTGTAGGTACTCTGTTGGGGATAGATCTTTTGGAACAGAGAATGGGTCACAGGAAAGATGGTAGTATTTATCCATTTCTTCTCTTTTATCAAGGCATGTTTTCCAGATTTTTTTGAAGAATCCAGGATCTTTTTGAGCTACAACCTTAATAGCTTCGAGATAGCTGGTTCCAGATGTTTTTAGGTGGTAATTCCCTTGAGTAACTTCACCTATTATGGGATAAATGGAGAATTTATCACTACCAGAATGAATGGAAAGCCTGTATCCAAAGTATTTGGCTATTTTGTCTTGTTTGATAAGAGACTTTTTAAACCCTTGTATATTTCCTATATAGTCAATAGCTTTTTGAAACTCTCCAGGGAAACGAGGAGCTAGTGTGTCTATTTTTACCCCTTCATCGTAGAGATATTTTGAAATCAAAAAATGTGTTTTTTCGTCTGTTGGAACATCTGTCTCGTCAACTGAGACTTCAAAAGATACCTCTTTTTTATTTACCTTTGGAAATTTGTTCCATACATCTATAACTCTTTCGATAACGTTGGCATAAATTGAAACAATCTTATTTAACTTGTTTTTATCTGAATATTCTATGGGCATATCGTTTACAAAAAAGCTTTTGTTATAAAATTGTTCAAATATTTGGTCTTTTATAGAAGAATCTTTATTCATATGTTCTGAACAATCCAAAGTCAACATTGTAATTCCCGAATCTAAAGCATATTGAATCTCCTCATCGCTTTTCAAATGATCCCCATCAAATCCACTGTTTCCAACATAATTTTCCTCAACAAGTGCGTTTAGTGCATCTTTTCTTACGTCAATGAACGTCCTTCCTGTAAAGTTTAACTCCCTAATACTTTGTTGTGCGAAAACAGGAAAGAAGTTGTATTTTTTTGCAACTCTTATATGACCTGGGGTTGCAATCCCTATTCTATCTCCAAGACCCAAAGAGATCCCTTTCTTTGGTAAAATTGTAAACATTTATATTTTCCTCCTCATGGTATTATTTCTTCTCTTACATATTTTTCGAAGGCATAAGTTGCAGCTCCACAAGCTGTTATGTATTCCCCTATAGAAGAAACTTCAACGTTTACGTCTTTGTTTGCGTAAAATATATGCTGGTTGTAACTTTGTTCAGTAGAGTCTTTGAGAAATTCCCATCCGTTTGTCACCCCACCTGCTATATAGACCTTTTCTGGATTTAAGATATTGACTAAAGTAGCAATGCCAATTCCTAAATATTTTCCCGCTCTTTCAAACGCTTTTATAGCATTTTCATCACCTTTTTTGGCTAATTCATATACCAATTTCGACTCACAACTTCCTTCACACTCTAAATTTTTCCCAGATATTTCTTCGTAATTTCTAACAATCGCCTTACTAGAGCTTTCTGTTTCCAAACAACCTTTTTTACCGCAGTTACACCTTCTTCCTTCGGGGTTAACCGTAACATGGCCTAACTCCCCAGCAGCGTTCTTAGACCCTCTCAATATCTTTCCGTTACTTACTATCCCTACTCCTATACCTGGACCAATGTTGATTACACAAAAATCTTTTTCTTTGTGGGAATTGTTAGAAATTAAATTTCGTGCCATCATTATTGTGTTATGATCCACGTAAGCTGGTAGGTTGAACTCTTTTTTCATCACCTTTTTTACCTCAAAGTTCGATATATCAATATTATGAGATCTTATAACCACACCATTTTCTGGGTCTACATAACCAGGAAAAGCCATACCTATACCAATTATGTTGAATTTGTTTTTAACTATTTTTATATTTTCATAAATCTGTTTCAACAATTTATCGTTCTTTTCTGAGGCGAATCTTTTGGAATATAGTATTTCCCCCTTCCCGTTTGAGACAATAACCCTTGAATATGCAGAACCCACGTCATATCCAATAAACAAGAAGTCATCGTAGTTTATATCAAGCAAAATACCCTTTTTCCCAACACGAGAAACATCTTCGCTTCCAACTTCTTTCAATACCTTTTTATGTATTAAAATATTCGTTATATAACTCACAGTCGAAGGCATGAGGCGTGTTTCTCTTGCAATTTTGGCCCTCGTCATAGGGCCTTTGTTTCTTAATGATTGAAAAATAAGTGCCGCATTGTTTTCTTTTAAAGATGACAAGGATGCTTTTTTCATGGAATAGTACCTCCGAATTCAATAATTTTTATCTAAATTTTTTCAAAAAACAACCTTTTTGGTTTGAAGTAACTAATATCTCTCACCAAATCAAATGCTTCTCTGATAGGAATTTGACCTTTTTCTACCATTTCACCAACGAC
>Ga0182240_100317_pt1 | contig 17115 bp, 15 predicted proteins | sample hydfrates4_PW_90_FD_145594 | JGI IMG/M metagenome (GOLD analysis project Ga0182240, IMG submission 145594) | Subsurface microbial communities from deep shales in Texas, USA - hydraulic fracturing test 4_PW_90 | ecosystem: Environmental > Aquatic > Deep subsurface > Shale gas/oil reservoir >...
GTATAAAGGAGAGGTACCCGCCTTTTCCATTATCTCTTTCACTTTACCAAAGTAGACGGAACGAAATATAGGCTCATCTACAAAAAATTTACAAGATACCCTTGACAGAGAGGCCAATGCCGGGTATATTGTTCCCGCTCCATGCGGGCCGTTAGCTCAGTTGGCAGAGCACCGGACTTTTAATCCGGGTGTCACAGGTTCGAATCCTGTACGGCCCACCACCTGGTAGTAGCTTAACGCGGTCCCATCGTCTAGTGGCCTAGGACACAGCCCTTTCAAGGCTGCGGCGCGGGTTCGAATCCCGCTGGGACCGCCACTTTTTTATTGCCGGCGTAGCTCATTAGGTAGAGCAGCGCACTCGTAATGCGCAGGTAGGCGGTTCGAGTCCGCCCGCCGGCTCCAGAATAGCAGACAAGCCACGCAATGTGGCTTATTTTTTTATGGAGGTTCCAGCATGACCCACAAGGTGCGGCTGATTTTGGCCAGGCACGGCCAGACGGACTGGAATGCCCAAAGAAGATTTCAAGGAAAGACCGACGTCCCCTTGAACGAGGCAGGCCTGAATGAGGCCAAGGCCCTCGCCGAGCGCCTAAGGAACCGGCCATTTGACGTTATATACGCCAGTCCCCTATCCAGAGCCCTCAAGACGGCCCAGATAATTTCCGAAGTCAACGTCAACGGTGGAAGTATCAAGGTCCGCAACGAGCTTGAGGAGATGGGATTTGGGATATGGGAAAAGCTATCGATACACGAGGTAATAAAAAACTTTCCAGGACAATACGAAGCTTGGAAAGATGACCCGTCGAAGATGATTCCACCAGGAGGGGAATCCTTCAAGGAAATAATAGGGAGAGTGAAACCGGTCTTGGAGGATATATTGAATGGTCAAAATAGAGAGGTCCTGGTGGTGGCTCATGGTGGAGTAATAAGGGCCATTGTCGCGTCCCTTTTAGGACTTTCTCCTTCGGGCATATGGCATATGCGCCTGGATAACTGCGGTTTGGTAGGGCTGGTCTGCAAGGATGAGCAGGCGTCCCTTCTTTTTTGGAACGATGCCCTTCATCTTCACGTCCCCTTTGAACTTATTGATAAACTGCCCATTCTTTGAAGATGACAACACTCCCAGGTACATGATATAAAAGTCATGTGCCAAGAGGAGGTTGAAGAATGGTTTCTTCCGGTAAGGTGGAGGAAGAGAGAAAGAAGCAGCTAGAAGAGGAAGTTCTTTTGTGGCAAAGGGCCGTTGAAGGAGATGAAAAGGCCCGCGAGGAGCTCATCTTGATGCACAGGCCAATGGTCTTCTGGTTGGCCAGCAAGTTCAACGTTTCTCCTCAGCAATATCCCGACTTGATACAGGAGGGAATGGTGGCCCTCATAGAGGCCGTGGACCGCTTCGACCCATCCAGAAACATCAAGTTCTCTACCTTTGCTTACTACCGAGTTAAAGGGCAGATGGCTAATTTCCTTCAGAGAGTAGAGGCCAAGGCTCCCATGCCTGTGGATGAAACCTCACTCCACATTGTAAGTTCCGACGATTTCGAAAAGCTTGAATGGCTCATGAGCCTCACTGAGGAGCTTTCGAGGCTTCCAGAGAGGGAGGCAGAGATAGTCAGGGCGTTAGTCCTAGACAACGTTAAGGCTGCGGACTTGGCCAAGGAGAAGGGTTTTGACGTGAGCCACATATACAGACTTAAGCGGAAGGCCTTAGCAAAGTTGAGAGCAGTTTTAGGTCTGGAGGATGCAGTAAAAGGCCCCTAAGTTGTGATAATTATCAATGCAGGTTTCTTTGAGACAATTTGGGGGGAAGGGTTTTGGAGAAAAAACTTAGAAGGACCCAGAAATGGATAGAAAGGTGCATCCAGGCCTACAGAAGAGGCAAATACATGTATGCAGTGTCCGAGCTGGAGAGCGCAAGGGCAGAACTGGAATCGGCGAGGAATAAGTTATGGGAAATAACGGCAGAAGAGGCCAAAAATGGTAAAGTAAAACTTGGTTACGCCGTTTCAATGGGAGTGAAGTCTGCGGCTTTTGCCCTTTTGATACTTATGATTGCTGCGCTTCCTACGTCCACTATGCGGGGGCTTCCTCTCCAGGTCGTGAAGGAAGACAACCTAACCCTCGAGTGGGTCACTCCCGATGAAAGGTCGGCCCTTGTTGCCTTGCGAAAGAGTTTGAGCGAGATGAACCTTTCTGCCAGTGCTGTGGATGAAACGGACCTCAAGGTTGAAGGTGCACAAGTTGCCAAGGTGCCACAGAAGGATAGAAAGGTTCAAAACGTAGAAAACTTGAAACCAGAAAAGGGTGAAGAAGGATCCCTGAGCGTAGAGGATGTTTTGTATTTGTACGAGGTGGGCCAGAGGGCTTTGAGAAAAGAGAGCATTAGAATAAAATAAAGAACATTGATGGGTAGTAAATTTGCGGGAAGGGGTGTTTCCTTAGTGAGAAAGCTTTTGTCGTTTGTTTTATTATCAGGTGCCTTGTTATTGTGCTTTGCATCGTTTTCCTTTGCTCAAAACCCCCTGGTGGTAGGAGTTGGTGTGTCCGGTAACAAGGAAGTAGCTTCCAATTTCATATTAAGTGTAGTTGAAACCAAGGTAGGAGAGCCCCTGGACCGCGAAGTGGTTCAGAAGGACATAGACAACATATACGGCTTGGGATTTTTCTCCCTGGTCGATGTGAATGTCACCCCTCAGTCCGGCGGGGTATACGTGGAGTATGAAGTGGTAGAGAACCCCACCATCAAGGAAATAGTTTTCGAGGGAAACACGGTCTATTCCAGTGAGGAGCTCATGGAGTACGTATTCTCCAAGCCTGGAAGCGTGTTCAATAGGGTCTTTTTCAGGCACGACCTGCAGAGGATAAAGGAAAAGTACGAAAAGGACGGTTACACTTTGGTGAGGATGGAGGACGTAACCTTTGAGGATGGCGTAGTAAAGATAAAGATCGTCGAACCCAGGGTGGGCGACATCATTATTCAGGGAAACAAAAAAACCAAGACCTTCGTAATAAAGCGAGAGATACTCCTCAAGAAAGGGGATCTATTCAACGCCGTCTTGGTTAGGCACTCGCTGAACAACCTCAACCAGCTTGGCTTCTTCGAGGACGTCAGCTTGGGATTTGAACCCAACGAGGAAAACCCCGATATGGTGAACTTGGTGTTCACGGTTACCGAGCAGAAGACCACAAAGGTCGGCCTTTCCATAGGTCACGGTTCCAGTAGCGGATGGACCGGAGGCGCGACCTTGACCGAGACCAACTACAAAGGCCTTGGACAGAGGGCCGAGATTGGATTTGAGACTGGAGACAGGGAGCAGTACTGGATAAGCTTCACTGAGCCCTACATGGACCAGGAGCATTACTCCTGGAAGGTCGGAGTTTACAAGAGAAGCTGGGAGGACCTTGAGGAGTACGAAAATGGAACGCTCCAGCACTACTACGACGAGGACAAGAAAGGGGCTTACTTCGGTATAGGCAAGAAGTTTCGTTCCGACGATAGGCTTAGCTGGTATGCCCTTTTGGATTGGCACGATGTTGAGATCTTCAACGTGAGGAACCCTGACGAGACTCCAGGGACAATGGTGGACGATGAGGATCGCGTAGGGACCAACTACTCCATTACGGGCACTTTCACCTATAATGACATGGTGAAGTACATATCCTATCCTGACGGGGCAGTGTACAAATTGAACGTCGAACAGGGCTACTTTGAGCCGGACGACGGAGACAAGATGGATTACACCAAGTACTGGATAGAGACTAGATACTACAGGCCCCTCAAGGACTTTTTGTCGGGGATAATGGACAATCTGGACATCGGTTCCGAGGATAACCCGGTGATATTTGCGACCCGACTGATGTATGGTTCTTCTTCCGGTCAGGTTCCGTGGTCTGAGCAGTACTTCCTGGGTGGATCCAGCACGTTGAGAGGGTACAACGACGACGAGTTCGAGGGTGACGAGATGGCCCTTTTGAACGCCGAACTAAGAGTACCAGTCAAGGATGCTTTCTCCGTGGTTTTCTTCTACGACACAGGTATGGCATCGGACAACTTCAGTTTCTCTGACTTGAAGGATGCTTACGGAATCGGGGTCAGGGTTCGTACCCCACTGGGCAATCTAAGGCTGGATGTAGCCGAGGGAGAATATGAGACAGTTACTCATTTTGGCTTTGGGGAGATGTTCTAGGTGGTGCACTTCTGAGGGATGAACGTTTTCTTGAGGGTTGTGCTTCGAACTTTGTGGGCCTCGGTCGTCTTGGTTATGGCCGTGGCCTTTCTAATGAATAAGGAGGCCTGCGCCTTCGTTAAGGTGGAAGGTGTGCAGCCGTGGCTTGCTGAGGTCACGGAGCGTTCCTTGGACGCTGTATGGAGCGAGGCAGTGAAGCGAAGCCTCCCAAACAGGGACGCGGTGCTGAAGCTTGTGGCCAAGAGGCTCTTTCCGGGGTTGGTCGTAGAGGATCTCAGGGAAGATGGAGGTAACCTTTACGTCAGGTTTGCCCCCTCCCAAGATGGAAAGCAGTGGAAGGCGGTTTTCAACTATCCCAAGCTTTCACCCTTTCTTTCGAGGCTTTTTGAAAAGGATGCACAAGCCTTGCGCGGTAAATTTGAAGAGATGTTGGATCACCTTCCCTTCGATGTCCTGAGATGGTCCTCTGGCGCATTTCAGGAGAAGGCAGAAGGCATGATAGAGTCAAGCCTTCCTGGGTGGAAAGGCGCATTTGTCTTTTCTATGGAAGAAGAGTCTTTTGTGCTGGAGGTGAGCTTTACCCCGAAAGACCCTATCGTAGTGGCGTTCAGGACCAGCTTCTCTTCCCTTACTATCCCCAACATACTGCAAGCAGATTTGGAAGAGGAGACCTTGGAAGTGCTTTCCGATTACATAGGCCTTCCGGTCCAGTGGGTTTCCAAGCACAAAAAGGACATCTCCAGGCAGGTTGCAAGCTCCCTGGAGGAAAAGTGGCAGGCTAGGAAGCTAAAGGGGAAGGTGGAGGTGGATCTTACCCCACAGGCTGTTTCCTCCATGAAGGTCAACGTGGAGAGCCAAAAGTACGTGCTCAGGGCATGGCTTACCACTTATATTGGCTCTGAGGGAAGGTACCCAGAGGTGGGGATTCATTTTGGAAGACGAACGGTTCCCCTATCTGGTTTCGATCTGGAGCTATACGGCGAAGGGATAGTGCGAGTGGACAATGGCGACCTGGAAAGCCGACTAGGGGCTAGGTGGCTTTTATGGAAAGATGTTTGGGTTGGAGCGGAGCGAGTTTTCCCAGATGATGAGTATTGGGGGCGAGTCTGGTTTGACAAGATCCTGGATGGGGTTTATGGTTGGGCTCGCTTCAACGAAGAGAACGAGGTCGAAGCTGCCGTCGGATGGAGGTTAAGGGAGCACATATCCTGGGAGCTTTTTTACGATAGCAGAGAGGAAGACGAATTTTGCGTAAGGTTGGTAGGTAACCTTTAGGAGGGAGTATTACATCAAGATGATCGTAGAGCGGGATATTACCATAGCCGAGCTAGCTGGATTGGTGGAGGGCAAACCCCTTGGGGACGAAAGAAAGATCGTTAGGGGTGTGCAGCTTCCATCGGGGCAGAGGCGGGACTATGTGGCAGTGGCATGGCAGAAAGAGGACTTTCATTTGGTGGGCGAAGATGTCCCAGTGGTTGTTCCTGAAGGGTGGCTTACGGAAGGAAGGACTGGTATAGAGGTAAAAGACCCGCAGCTTGCTTTTGCTAAAATATTGTCGTTTTTCTCCCCCAAGAAAGATTTCTCGCCAGGGATTCACGAAACGGCGGTAGTGGACGTTGCGGCCAAGGTGGATCCTTCAGCGAGCGTCGGCCCATACTGTGTCATCAAAAAAGATGCCGAGATAGGTCCAGGCGTGGTGCTGGAGTCAGGGGTATACGTAGGAGAGTCCGTCAAGATTGGGGCCAGAACACGAATTGAACATGGCGTTGTGCTCTATGATGGCACCATCGTGGGTGAGGATTGCCTTATCCACGCAGGTTCCGTAATTGGGTGCGATGGCTTCGGCTTTCTACTGAACAGGGCCCCCAAGCCCATAAAGATACCCCAACTGGGCAGAGTCAGGATTGGAAACAGGGTAGAGATAGGAGCCTGCAGCACCATAGATCGGGCTACGCTGGATGAGACGGTCGTGGGGGATGAGACGGTAATAGACAACCATGTCCACATAGGACACAACGCCAAGATAGGCAAAGGATGTGTATTGGTGGCCATGGTAGGCATTGCAGGCAGTGCAGTGCTTGAGGACGGAGTGGTCATGGCTGCCCGAAGCGGCGTAGCTGATCACGTCAGGGTCGGAAAGGGGGCAGTGATAGCTGCTCACGGAGGCGCTACGAAGGACGTGCCTCCCGGGAAGGTGTATTCAGGCTTCCCGGCGCGGGAGCACGATCAGGAAATGAAAAGACAGGTAATAGTAGGCAAGCTGGTGGAGCTTTATCCTAAGCTAAGGAAAGTTCTTAAGTCGTTGGATAAAGATCAAGAGGGTGCTGGTGAAAGTAAATGGCGCGAGGAAAGATAAAAAGGCTTAAAAGCCCCATGGTGCTCCAAGGAAAGGGGCTTCATACAGGGGTAGAATCTACTCTCAGGCTCTACCCGGTGGATGAACTTGGAATATGGGTGGAAAAGGAGGGGAAAAGGTACAACCTCCAGGATCTTGAAGTCGACGGTTCGGCGAGAGGAACGGCCCTCCTTTTTCCTGATGGAAAGAGCTTAAAGACGGTGGAGCATCTCTTGGCGGCCTTGTCAGGACTGGGAGTGTGGCAGGTGGCTTTTTCCGTAGAGGGGCCTGAGGTGCCTGCCATGGACGGCTCGTGCTTCCCTCTGGCAAAGGAGCTTTCTGGAAACGTGGAGGAGATTTCCCTGGAGAAGGACCTTTGTGTGGATGTGGCCTTTCCCATTTGGGTGCACGACGAAAATAGAAAGGCTTTCGTGGCGGCCTTCCCTGGTGAGGGCTTTCAGACATCGGTGGTAGTTAATTATGGAACGGAAAGGGGCATAACGCAGGCCTTTGAGTACGTTCACAGCGAAGGGGCCTTCCTTGAGGAAGTGGCCAAGGCAAGGACCTTCGTATTGGAAGAGGAGATAGAGTTTGTGATATCCAGAGGGTTAGGCCTGGGAGGGTCGAAGGATAACACGGTAGTGGTCCCTTTGAGGGGGCCAATGGAGGGATTGAGGTATCCTGACGAACTGGCAAGGCATAAGACCCTGGATCTTATAGGTGATCTCTCACTTTTGGGGTCTCCCGTGAGAGGTATTGTGGTCTCATACAAGGGAGGGCATGCCCTTAACGTGGAACTTGCTAGAAGGCTAAAAAGACTTTTAGTGCGGGATAATGTATGTTAAAAAAGCGACTATATAGGTTTGAAGGAGGCGCAGCCATGGACATTCTAAAGATAAGAAGTTTTCTACCCCATAGGTATCCCTTCCTTTTGGTTGACCGGGTGCTGGAGGTAGGCGAAGACAGGGTGGTAGGATACAAAAACGTAACTATAAACGAACCATTCTTTGTAGGCCACTTCCCTGAGGAGCCGGTAATGCCTGGAGTGTTGGTTTTGGAATCCATGGGGCAAGTTGCAGCCATGATGATAGCTACCAAGCCGGAGGCGAAGGGCTTGGCAATGTATCTTACTGGGATAGAGAAGGCCAAGCTGAGAAAACCGGTAGTGCCAGGGGACAAGCTGGTGACCGAGGCCAAGTTAGTGAGGCTTCGAGGCAAGGTTGGAAAGGTCGAGGCAGTGGCAAAAGTGGAAGGCGAAGTAGTGGCGGAAGCCCTTTTTAGCTTCGTGGTCGCAGAGAGGCTTACAGGGGAGAAAGATTGATGGCAACCTTTATCCATCCTACTGCACTGGTATCAAGCAAGGCAGAATTGGGAGATGGTGTGTCGGTAGGGCCTTACTGTATCGTCCATGACGACGTGGAGATTGGGCCAGGAACGAAACTTGAGGCCTTCGTTACTGTTCGGGATCATGTGAGAATCGGCCAAAACTGCCTTTTGTGCGAACACGTGACTTTGGGTCAGGCACCCCAGGATTTTGGATACAAGGGAGAGCTATCCTGGGTGAAGATCGGAGACGGCGTGACCCTAAGGGAGAACGTTACTGTACACCTTGCCAGTGGAGAAGGAGCGACAACTACCGTCAGTGACGGCTGCTTCATAATGGAGGGTGTTCACATAGGACATAACGTCTTCGTGGGGCCCAACTGCGTAATAGCAAGCAAGGCAGGCCTGGCAGGATACGCTAGCATAGGCAAGGGAGCAGTTCTCGGGGGACTGTGCGGCATCCACCAGTTCGTGCGGATCGGTGATTACTGCATGATAGGTGGGTTATCCAAGGTGGTCAAGGATGTCCCTCCCTTTTTGACTGCTGATGGCCACCCCGCCAAGATACGGGGGCTCAATGTAATAGGGCTCAGAAGGAACGGCTTCAGCCAACAGGACAGGAGCCTCATAAAGAGGGTGTACAAGACACTATTAAGGAGCGGGTTGATGCTCAAGGAGGCCGTGGAGGCGGTGGAGAAAGGGTATGATCTTGTTCCTCCGGTGAGGGAGATTTTGGCCTTCCTCAAGGAGAGCAAGAGGGGAATCTCCCCTTGGCCAGGCAAGGGCGAAAAGAGGTCATTCGATGATTAAGCTTTTCGTGATGGACGTAGATGGTACCATGACCGATGGTGGCATTTTGGTGGACGGCTGTGGAAACGAGTGGAAGCGTTTCGATGTCAAGGACGGCATGGGGATAGCGAGGCTCAAAAAGAGCGGAGTAGAAGTGTGCATCATAAGCGGCCGTCCGTCCAAGGCAACCGCCGGTAGGGCTGAGGAGTTGGGGATAACTAGGGTGTACCAAGGAGTGGATGACAAGCTTGCTCTTTTGAAGAGCATAGCGGAGGAAATGGGTTTGACTCCTAGCGAGATCGCTTACATAGGGGATGACGTGAATGACGTGCCCTGCCTTGAATGGGTAGGGCTTGGATTTGCGCCGTCTGATGCTCTTTTGGAGGCTCAAAGGGCTTCAGACGTGGTGACCCCATCAAGGGGAGGTTATGGAGCGGTGCGAGATGCGGCCGAGTTCGTACTGCAGAAAAATCAATCTGAAGGGACTTCCAAGGGATGAGCAAAAAGCGCCACTTGCTGAGAACGCTAGATAGATACATCCTTTCGGAGGTTTCTGGGGCGTTTTTCTTTGGTATAGCAGCCTTCGCAGTGCTTTTGGTGGCAGGGGACCTTTTGTTCGACATTGCTGATCTGATAGTCGAAAAGGGGGTTTCCGCCTGGGCTGTAGCGAAGCTTTTCGCATACAAGCTTCCCGAGGTCATAGTTATGACTTTGCCCATGGCATCTCTTTTGGCTTGCCTTTTGACCTTCAGCAGGCTTTCATCCCAAAGCGAGATAGTGGCCCTTAGGGCGTCGGGGGTTGCCTTTCAGAGGATACTGGTTCCCATATTGATTGCTGGCACATTGGTTTCCATGGTGGCCTTGGCTTTCAACGAGACTTTGGTTCCTCTCTCCAACAAGGCAGCGGACAACATACTCAGATTTGAAGTGGCAAAGGAAAAGCCCACAATGCTGAAGGAAAAGGTGTTTTTGAGGGAGGAGTCTGGAGGAACCTTGAAGAGAGTGGTCTACATAGCCAAGCTTCGATACAACAAGGGCGAGATGGAGGACGTGCTGATTCAGGATTTTGAGAAAGGAATCTTGAACAGAATAACCAACGCCAAGCGAGGTTATTGGACCAAGGAAGGATGGGTCCTCAGGGATGGCAAGGTCTTTGAGGTCAAAGGTGGAGAGAAGGTCCAGTTGCTTTTTTCCTTTGATACCCAGAAGATGCCGGTCCTTTTCGAACCGCAAAAGATGGTTAAGGTTTCCCGAAACCCCCAGGAGATGAGCGCGCTGGAGCTATGGGAATACATAAAGCTAATGAAGAAGCAAGGCTCAAACCTGTCTCCTTTGTGGGTTTTGTTTCACTTGAAACTGGCTCTGCCGTGGGCATGTGTGATATTGGCCCTTTTGGGCACTACCCTTGGGGTAAGGCCACACCGTTCAGGACACGGCACGGGGCTTGCAACAAGCGTTTTTATAGTCTTTTTGTACTACGTTCTCATGTCCTTTTTCAAATCTTTTGGAGAGGCGGGGCATCTAAGCCCCCTCATCGCTGCTTGGATGCCCAATCTTACATTCTTCGCCTACGCGTTCAGGTTGGCGCTGAAGGCTAATGGTTAGGGGTGGTTCCTTTGTTCTCTGAAAGGATTGCGTTGATTGCAGGTGGGGGTGCTCTGCCTTTGGAGATACTTGGCAGGCTGCAGGGCAAGATAGCTGTCGTCTATTCATTGAACGAGGGGCTATCCAGTGGAGAGAGCGTCCCTGAAACCACAGAGGTTATAAAGATGGTCTCGCCCGATCTGGAGTGGCTTTTGAGGGACCTAGAGAGAAGGAACATAAGGAAACTTTTGATGGCAGGTTACGTTCCCAAGAAACTCATGTATATGCCAGAGGCTCTGGACCCTGCCCTTCGGGCCGTCACAGGTAAACTTGCATCCAGGGACGATCATAGCCTTTTGGGAGCTATCGTGGAGGCCATAGAGTCTCATGGAGTCGAGGTGATGTCCTATAGGGATGTAATCTCGGATATATTGGCTCCTGTTGGTGTGATAGCTGGCCGCAACCCGACGGAGGAGGAAAAGGACGACATAGCATGGGGGGTAGAAATAATTAGACGCCTTTTGCCATTGTCCTTTGGCCAGACTATAGTTGTGAAAAACCGCTCCGTTGTCGCCGTGGAGGCCATGGAGGGTACCGACAGGACCATAGAGCGGGCGGGCACCCTTGTCAAAGGTGGAGTCGTAATAAAGATGATGCGGCCAGACCAGGACGAGCGGTATGACCTTCCCACCATAGGCCCGACCACGCTGGAGGTCATGGCTAAGGGAGGGCTTTCCTGTCTTGCAGTGGAGGCAGGAAGGACTATAATCCTGGAGAAAGAGAAAACCTTTGATATCGCCGAAAAATCGGGGATTGCCGTTTGGGGGATAGGCTAATGTCGATCTTTCTTAGCTGCGGCGAGGCCTCGGGGGACTACTACGTTGCCAAGCTTGCCGCCAGGCTAAGACAAAAAGGGTTCAGCGGTAAGATGTGGGGCCTTGTGGGCCCTCAGAGCGAAGCCTCAGGCGTGGAAAAGACCTGGTCCATGGGAGAGCTTCAACTTATGGGGATAGGAGAGGTTCTCTCGTCCATCCCCAGGCTCTTTTCCCTTAAGAAGCAGATAGAAAACCGTATTATCCAAGAAGCTCCAAGGGCTGTGGTAGTAGTGGACAGCCCTGATTTTCATTTGAGGCTCCTGGAGGGGCTGCGATCCAAAGGGTACGGTGGAAAAGTTGTATATTTGTGCCCGCCAACCGTTTGGGCTTGGAGGAGTTGGAGGGTCAAGAAGCTGAGAAAGTTATGTGACCTCTGTCTTCCCCTTTTTGGCTTCGAACATCAGTTCTTGTCGGAAAGGGGAGTTAAAAGCCTTTGGGTGGGCCATCCTTTCCTGGATGAGTTTGATTTGAGCAGTAGGTTTTTCCCGTCCTTTGACCCGGAGAAAAAGGACAAAGTTATAGGCCTTTTGCCTGGGAGCAGGCCATCGGAGGTAAACAAGATGCTTCCTGTCCTGTTGGAGGTTGCCCACAAGCTTGAGCGTGAGGGTTTTGTGCCTGTTTTTTCAATTGCTCCTAACCTGTCGGAAGAAATGAAAGATTACATTAGATCCAGGTCAAGGCCCTTTGAGGCCTACTCGGGGCCTGGAGCAGAGTTGATAGAACGTTCCGATGCCGTGGTCGGGGCGAGCGGTACTGTAGCAGTTGAAGCTCTTTTGCGAAAGAGGTTCATGGTGGTGTTATATAAGGCCTCCTGGTCTTCGTGGCTGGCTTATAAAATCTTCGTCAAGACTCCCTGGATAAGCATACCCAACATATTGGCTGGAAAGATGGTGTTTCCCGAGCTGCTGCAGAAGAATGCCACAGCTAGTGCTGCTTTGGAACATCTTTTGCCTTATCTTAAGGACCCTGCCTACAGGGGCAAAGTGCACGAGTCCATGGATAGAGCCTGCGACAAGCTGGGCCGGCCGGGCGCACTGGATTTGTGGGCAGAAGAGGTATTGAAGGGTGTTGAGCGATGAAGGAAGTGCTTTTGTTGGCCAATGGGCCTGGGGAGCTTTGGTGTTGGGTAAGGCCCATGGTCAAGGTGTTGAAAGCTAAGGGATACAGGGTGAAAATTGGGCTTTTGCCCTGCCAGTTCTCTTCGGGGGAGGAATCAAGAATAGCGAGCAGTCTTGGAGCCGATGAAGTTAAGGGGCCCTCTTTCTTTGTAAAGAGCGCCTTGGATATGTTGAGGGATTCTTCAGATCTGGTGTTTCAACTTGGAGGGGACCTTGTGTATGGCCTTTTGGCTTCCAGGGGTAAAAGGCCCTTTTTCTGCTATACTTATGGACCCAAACCTTTTATGGAAAAGGCTGACGTTGTCATGACAGCCTGGGATTTCCCTTTGGTTCCGGGGAGGGTCGTCGTAGGAGATCTGGTGGCCGATGCCTTGGACATGGATGAAGGAGCTTCTCCCTGGAAGAAGGAAGGGGCTTTACGCCTTGTGTTCTTTCCTGGCAGCAGGCCGGGGATAAGGAAGGCCTCCTTGAGGTTCCTTTCGGAGGTGAAAGGTACTTTGGAGGCCTTGTTGGATAACGTGGAAGTAGTGACTGCTCTCTCTCCCTTTGCAGCCCACTCGGAGATTGAGGCGTGGGAGAAGGAGGGGTTGAATCCTTCCCTCTCTGGCACTAGGGTGGTGTTAGAGGGGGCAGATCTTGCGCTGACTCAGCCGGGAACCAACACACTGGAGTTGATGCATGTTGGGGTTCCTGCAGTGGTTGCCGTGCCCTTTTATTTTTTGGAACATGTTCCCCTTGGAGGGTTGAAGGGAATAATCCTTCAGACGCCTCTTTTGGGGAGAATGATAAAGGATAAAGTATTGAGAAAAGCCTCCGAGAGGAGGGGCTTTCTTGCTTGGCCCAACAGGATTGCCAAAGAGATGATAATGAAGGAAGTGGTGGGCGACGTTACTCCTGCTGATCTGGCAAAGCTTCTTGCAAAGCTTCTTTTGGACGAACGGCAGAGGCTTTGCCAGAGAGAGCGTCTGAGAGCCCTTTCGAAACCATATGGGGCTGCAGAAAACATATTATCCATTATCGAAGAGAGGATCGGCTAGGATGGCTAGTAAATGGAAGAAGAGTTTGTATTTGAGGCTTTTGAACTATGCCAGGCCTTACATGTCCAGGATAGGGGTTGGGCTTGTCTGCATGGTGTTGTCCTCGGTGTTTACCGTTGTGGCTCCGTGGATACTCAAGAACATTGTGGACGATGTTTTGATAAGCAAGAACCTATTAATGCTCAACGTTCTATCTTTAGGTTTGGTGCTTTTGTACCTGTTGAAGAACGTGGCAAATTATGGCCACCGGTACTTGATGAATTGGGTTGGCCAGAAAGTGGTGATGGACCTCAGGCTTGAACTTTATGATCACATGCAGAGGATGTCCCTACGGTACATCTACGGCTCCAGGGTGGGGGAACTGGTTTCCCGCATCACCAACGACGTGGTCAAACTCCAGGAGATGGTGACCACCGCGGTCATAGACCTGGTGGTTCAGGGGTTGAGCTTCGTGGGCATGTTGGGTTTTCTGGTCTACCTCAACTGGAAGCTTACGGCCATTACCTTCATGGTTCTGCCCGTTGTGGCGTGGGTGTTGGATGTGGCATCCAGGAAGTTAAGAGCCGTGGGGCATGACATTCAGAGTCAGCTTGCAGCTCTTTCGGCGATAGCCTATGAGGCCCTCTCGAGCATCAGGATAGTTCGTTCCTTTGCCACAGAGGACGAAGAATATGACAGGTTCAAGGATCGCAACCAGGCCCATTTCAAGGCTTTGATGAGGGGCACCCAGGTCAACGCTGCCCTTTCGGGCATAATAGAGGTCATATTGATAGGAGCTTTGTCCTTGATCCTTTGGTTTGGCGGCAGAATAGTCGTTGCGGGCGAGATGACCCCTGGAGAGCTGATAGCCTTTTTGGGGTATTTGGCCCTCTTGGTTCAACCCATAAGGACATTTTCAAAGGTCGTGGCCAAGATACAGCAGGGAATGGCCTCGGCGGAGCGAATATTCGAGGTTATGGACACTAAAAGCGAGATAACACCGCCCAAAAAGCCCATAGTGCTCTCACATATAACGGGAAAAGTGGACTACAAGAACGTGTCCTTTGCTTATGAGGATGAGCGTTGGATACTAAGGAACATAAACATTTCCGCCTATCCTGGGGAGAAGATAGCCATAGTGGGGCCGACGGGAGCGGGGAAATCCACATTGGTGGATATGATACCCAGGTTCTATGATCCCCAAAGGGGAGGGGTCTTCATAGATGGAATAGATGTTCGCAAGCTGGACCTAAAATCCCTGAGGAGGCAGATAGGCATAGTTCCCCAGGATCCCATCCTGCTCAAGGGCAGCATATCCTATAACATTGCCTATGGTTTACCCGGAGCCACCCTAAAGAGCATAAAAAAAGCGGCCGAGATGGCGGGAATAGGAGCTTTCATCGAAAGCCTTCCAAGGGGTTACGATACGGAGGTCGGGGAAAGAGGCGTAACATTGAGTGGCGGTCAGCGCCAGAGGCTTGCCATAGCCAGGGCCATAATAAGAGATCCTCGAATACTGATATTGGATGAGGCGACATCCTCCCTTGATGCCATGGTGGAGCAGGAAATTCAGATGGCGCTGAAAAAGGCATCTGAGGGCAGGACTACTTTCGTTATAGCCCACAGGCTGGCCACGGTAAAAGAGGCCGATCGGATATTGGTCCTGGACAAGGGATCCATAGTAGAGGAAGGAACTCATGACGTTTTGATAAAAAATGGGGGCCTGTATGCCAGGCTCTGTGAACTTCAGTTTGGAGATGTCAATGGGAAGGATATTAATTGATTATTTGCACTACATCAGAGGGTCGAAATCAAGTTTCCTTTGGAACGCCATGGTTCCTCTGGGGTGTCTTGCAGATTTTTTGACCCTTATGCGCAACAAGGCGTACGACCACGGCATATTCGAGAGCCTTGAAAGCCCGGTGCCCGTAGTGAGCGTTGGAAACCTGACAGTGGGAGGGACCAACAAGACTCCGGTGGTTGAAATGCTGGCCAGGTTGTTTGATGGTTTTGGCTTGAAAGTGGGCATAATCTCAAGAGGTTACGGGAAGAAAAGTAAAGGCCCCCATCTGATAAGGGAAGGAAGCTCCTACTTGCCTGAGGATGTGGGGGATGAGCCTTTCTTGCTCTCTCAAAAACTGCCTAAGGCAACGGTATGCGTCTCCTCTGACAGGTTGGAGGGTGTGGACCTTTTGGCCAGGGAGGGGGTGGACCTGGTCATAGCGGACGATGCCTTCCAGCACCGGCGGATGGGAAGGGACGTGGACATACTGCTGGTGGACGCTACCTGCCCTTGGGGCAACGGGAGGATATTCCCTGCGGGGCTTTTAAGGGAGAGAAAAGGCTCCATAAAGAGAGCTCACATGGTTATTATCACCAAGGCAGACCAGGTAGAAAGAGAAAGCCTCAGGAAGTTAAAAGATGAGCTTTCAAGGTTTGTGGATAGTAAGTCTATCTTTGAGGCTCACCTTGAGCTTTCTGGATGGGCTTGCTGGAACGGGGAGTGGAAAGATCTAAACAGCCCCCCCAAGGGCGAAGCTTTAGTTTTTTCGGCCATAGGTAACCCCGCGAGCTTTGAAGCATTTTTGAGGCGCTCTGGAGTTGAAGTGAAAAGCCACTTGATCTTCAGGGACCACCATAGGTTCACGGAGAAAAACCTTGAGGAGATAGACGAAGTACGCCGAAAGATGGGATCTCAAGTAGTCATATGCACGGAAAAGGACGTGCTTAACCTGCCTGCGGGGTGCGAGATTCCTTTCGAGGTAGTGGTACCGAAAGTGCGCACCATGGTGGTCCAGGAGGAAAGGTTCTTGAAGGATTTGATCTCTGCCTTGAGGCCCAAGGTGGTCGTGGCGTCCAACGGCTACGGAGAGGACGCCATAGGTGCTTTACTGGCAGGAAAGCTCAAAAAGGAACTTCCTCACGCCGAGGTTATGGCCTTTCCTTTGGTCGGCAGAGGCAAAGAATACGAGGAAGCCGGAATAAAGGTATGTGCCCCTCCATATGAAATGCCCAGTGAGGGTGTGATAAAGTATCATTTGAAGGACCTTTTGAGGGACCTCAAGAGGGGGCTTTTGCGCAACCTTTCGGAGCAGATGAAAGTCTGGGCATCGTTGAGGGGTAAGATAAGGACGGTTTTGTGTGTGGGGGATGTGTACCTTCTTTTGAATGTCCTTTGGGGGCAGGGGACCACGCCTGTTCTTATGGCCACGGCCAAGACGGAAAAGAACAGAGGGCATTTCAGCCTTGAATACTTGGTTTTGCGCAGAAGGGCCAGGTGCGTGTGGACCCGGGACAAGGAGACCCGGGATAAAATGATAAAAAGAAAGGTGAACGCCGTATTTTGCGGCAATCCAATAATGGATCTTGCCGGTGATAATGTTTGTGAAGAAGGAAAGTTTTGGGAAGAAGGCCTTCCAGGAGTGCTTCTTCTGCCAGGCAGCAGAAAAAGGGCTTATCAGGATGTGAAGATGCTCCTGGATGCGGCAGAACTGGTGAATCAGAAGGTGCGGTGCCATTTTGTGATGGTCCTTGCGGCAACCATAGATGAAGAGACCTTGCTGCGATCCCTCGATGGATGGAAGAGGCTAGAAGAAGGGATGCTTGTAAGTCCTTCGGGGAATACCAAGGTGGTTCTCACCCGTGAGAGGGTGGGAACGGTGGCCCGAGGTGCCAAGTTGGTGATAGGCCTTGGGGGGACGGCCAACCAGATATGTGCTGGATTGGGAGTGCCCGTGGTTTCCATATTGGAGAAAGGCAAGCTTGTGCAGAAAAAGCTCCTTGGAGAATCTGAAGTGTTGGTCGAACCGAGCAGCGAAGCCTTGAGCAGGGAGGTTTTGGCCATCCTGGAGGACAACACAAGACGCATGAAGATGTCGAGGGCTGGAGTAT
>Ga0182240_100319_pt1 | contig 17062 bp, 12 predicted proteins | sample hydfrates4_PW_90_FD_145594 | JGI IMG/M metagenome (GOLD analysis project Ga0182240, IMG submission 145594) | Subsurface microbial communities from deep shales in Texas, USA - hydraulic fracturing test 4_PW_90 | ecosystem: Environmental > Aquatic > Deep subsurface > Shale gas/oil reservoir >...
TCAGCCAATTTCAATCAGGCCCCCAATTTAATAACAACAATAAGGTGTGCTATTATTTACGGGCATTCTCAGCCCGCCAAACATTCTCAGATGTGATTATAACATCAAGGATCGGCTTAAATTAGATTAAAGAAGGAGAGAAACATAAAGTGAACCTGAATCAAGGCATAAGGAAGAAAGTGACAAAGGCAATATCCGATTACAACCTGATAGAAAATGGAGACAAGATACTGGTAGGGCTCTCGGGAGGAAAAGATAGCACTCTTTTACTAGTCGCTCTATCGGAGATAAGAAAGATAAGCCCGGTGAAATTTGATCTTGCAGCATTCACCATAAACATCGCAGAAGGGCACATGGATCTGAATCCCATAAAAAAATTTTGCGCTGATCTCGGCATAAAGCACGAAAGCATCTCCTATCCAATAATAGACATCATAGAGGAAAGAAATGAACGCTCTCCATGTAGTCTGTGTTCGAAATTGCGAAACGGCATACTGATAGACTTTGCAACAAAAAACGGCTACAACAAGGTAGCTTTAGGTCACCACCTAGATGACGTAGTGGAAACAGCATTGCTTAATTTGTTCTTGGCAGGAAGGTTCAAATGTTTCCCCCCTCTTTCGTGGAGGAGCAGAAAGAAAATATGGGTAATAAGACCCTTGGTTTACCTATCTGAAGAGGCAATCAGATCTGAAGCGAAGCGCCTTGATTTTCCTGTTATGAAATGGAAATGCCCTCATGAGGATGAAACCCAGAGGGCAAAAATGAAACACCTTATAGCTACGCTTGAGCCTAAATTCCCTGCCTTGAAATCCCAAGTTCTTCACGCCCTTACCCATGTTAGAGGAACGGACGTATGGAAAATAGAAGAACCTCTTGAAAAATAGCATTATCGCAATAGACCTGAAACTATTATCTCTATGGCCTCCTCCTCCGTAAGCCCTTTGGCCATAAGGCCTTCTATTTTCTCATCAGCAATCCTGCCTATAGCAGCCTCATGAGTAACCTCAGCCTCTGGGTGAGATGCTCTCACTACAGGTGAAGCCTCTGCCATTGCGTTCCCCTGCACAACCTCGGTACAGTCTACATGTCCTCTTGCACCCGGAGCAGCCCCATCTACCAACCCCAAGAAGTTTCCCCTGCTATCGTCCTTGAGTACCACTCTTGCCTTTACCAGAGCAGAGCTTCCTTCTCCTTTTAGCTTTATTATGTCCCTTATCTTACACACATCGTCGAACTTGCCGTATATCTTGGAGTTTATGTCAACGTGACTGTGGGCACCAACTGCGTCCACTTCAATTTCTATATCCAAATCGCCAACTCTTCCCTCAACCAAGGTAAAATCACCAACGTACGTGGCCCCTTCGCCTACCATAACCTTGCTCCTGGGCTTGACTTGTATCTTGCCCTCTGGACCGTGTACATGAACTTCCTTGTACGCAAAACTGGCCCTTTCTTTCAGGTAAATCTCGCCTTCCATAGCATGCAAAAATTCTACGGCATTAGGGAAAATACAATGAGCCAAAAATTCTGCCTTGGCTCCTTCCTCCACAGTCACCCTGCTTTGTATCACTTGCTTCCCTTCATGCCCTAAATGGCCAAAACAAAGATGCACAGGTTTTTCTATAACAACTCCTTTTTTTACTGTTATCTTTGCATCTATACCTTCGTCCGTCTCCTCTGCTTCAATTTCGACTCCTGGAAGCACATTTTTGTCGATTATTTTGTTGGCATGTACTACCACGTAGATAGCATCTTTATCTCCCAGAGAACTTGCCAAACCACCCGTTCTGGAAGCTATTTCCAGAAGTTGTGCATATTCTTCTGTTATCTTCAATTCGCTATCCCCCTATCCTTCGGTCTCTCCTGTTTCCCCCGCATGCTCCGGACAAGGCATGCATTGAGACAAAAAATACCGCCTTACTGCCTCAGCTGTCCCTTCCAATACTATGCTTCCGCTACACATTAAGTAGGACCTATCGCACTGAGAAGCTACATCTTCTCTATGGGTTATTATCAGAACACTTCGGCCATTCTCGGTCATTTTCCTGAACAAGTTTATTATGTCCGCCATTGCAAGGAGATCAACGCCTGAATCAGGCTCATCCAATATGGTAAGCCGAGAGTTCATCAAGTAAACCGAGGCCAATTCTATGCGCTTTCGTTCTCCCCCAGAAAGAGTCTTATCCACCTTTCTCTTCAAGTAGGAGCTTTCAAGTTGGACCAAAGCCAACGCCTCTTCCATCTGGGATTCTCCTATCTTATCCCTTGAAGAAATCCTTAAATACTCGGCAACACTTATTCCCTCATATCTAGCTGGATGCTGCCACGCCAGCGTGATTCCTAACCGCGCGCGCTCCGTTATGCCTAACTCAGTGATATCTTGTCCCTTGAAATAGATTGCTCCCTTTTTCGGTCTATAATTTGGAAGACCCATGATCGTGTAGGCAAGACTCGATTTTCCAGCACCATTTCTCCCTAGTATTCCCGTTATTTCTCCAGGCAAGACCCTAATAGATACATCCTTTAATATCTCCTTGTCATCTCTGACGACAGTTATCTCATCTACATAAAGTAACGATTCCTTCACTTGCTTCACCTCATATCGATTCCTTTTTTAAGGCTTCCATCACTTTTTCATCCATGGCAAAAGAGTGTTCTTGGGTTGGAAAGGCTTTGTTTTTTACCTCCCTAACATACCCTTCAAGACCTGAACCAAGGTATTCTGCTCCATTTGCGTATGATTTAACGAATTTAGGCTTAAACGTCTCAAAAAGACCCAATATATCATGAAAGACAAGAACCTGGCCGTCGCATGAACTTCCTGCTCCTATACCTATGGTGGGAATACTCAGCTTCTGAGTTATAAATTCTGCGAGTGGAGCTGGGACACACTCCAACACCACGGCACAGGCTCCTGCTTCCTGAACGGCAATGGCGTCCTCAAGGACTCTTCTTGCGCTTTGTTCGTCCTTACCCTGTACCCTGTACCCCCCCAGCAAAGTAGCCGTTTGAGGAGTTAGCCCGATATGTCCGACAACTGCGATGCCCGCATCGACGATTGCCCTTATAGTGCTTACCCTATTTTTCCCCCCCTCGAGTTTTACTGCATCCACACCGGCTTCCTTGACCAATAAGCCTGCGTTCCTTATAGCTTCCCTTTCATCTACCTCATAACTCAGAAAAGGCAGATCTCCAACCACGAAAGCTCTCTGGCGAGCTCGCATCACTGCCTTGCAGTGCATGAGCATCATTTCCATGGTCACACCCAGAGTATCTTTCAATCCGTGCTCCACCATTCCCACGGAATCTCCGACAAGAATCATATCTGCTCCTGCCTTCTCGGCCAGCCTTGCTTGCCAGTGGTTGTACGCAGTAACCATCACTATCGGCTCTTTTTCTTGCTTCATTCTCATGAAATCTGGAATAGACAACACCTTACCCATAATCAAAATCCTCCCTCGGCATGGATCCTTCAAGACTCAAGGATCTTATTGTCTATCAGTCTGGCTTTTCCAACGTACGCTGCCACAGCTATCACTACTCTATCTTTTATTTCATTCACCTCTTCCAAGTTCTCCGCATCCCGAATCTCTACGTACTGAACTTTTAAACCATCACCCTCGCTCAAAATCTCTCTTACCTTAGCCTCTAAAGCTTTGACATCCTTGACTCCACTTTTGAACAAACGCTCAGCTTCCTCCAAAGCTTTAGGTATCTTGAGGGCTTCTTTTCTCTGCTCCTCTGTGAGATATACGTTGCGGCTGCTCAAGGCAAGACCATCATGGTCTCTCACTATTGGACACCCTATTACCTCCACGGGAACGTTCAAATCCCGAACCATTCGCTTCAACACTTGGAGCTGTTGATAGTCCTTCTGACCAAAGTAAGCCCTCCCAGGCTGAACTATATTGAACAATTTTAGTACTACCGTACAAACGCCATCAAAGTGACCAGGTCTAAAAGCACCACACATGTACCTACTCAGCTTGTTTTCTTTTACCACCGTTGAGAAATCAGGGTAATACATATCTTCCTCTCTTGGAGCAAAAAGAAGGTCCACACCTTCCTTCTCCAATAAGGCACTATCTCTATCAAAATCCCTGGGATATGCTGCTAAATCCTCGCTGGGGCCAAACTGCAGAGGGTTAACGAATATGGAAACCACACAAAAGGAATTTTCTTGCTTGCACCTTCTAACTAAGGACAAATGCCCCTCATGAAGATAACCCATTGTAGGAACAAAGCCAATTTCCTCCCTATTTAACCCCTTTTGCCTGATGTATTCTCTTACTTCTGACGGCTCTTTGATTATTTTCATATTCCCATCTCCTTACTAGCAAAAAAATAGGAACCTAGATAACAGAGGCCAAAGACCTTATATGTCTCATGTACGACTCTGCCTCTTTTTTCTCTGTTTCAGCCCCCTCTTTTCCCAGAAGGGCCCGTGTGTAAACTTTCCCCTGCTCTACTCCAGGTTGATCAAAGGGGTTAACTTTCATAAGTCCACCTGTTATAGCTGTCAGGTACTCAAAAAAGTAGATCAACCCTCCTAAATGATAGGCATCCAAATTGGGCATTTCCATCCAAGCAACTGGCTTTCCTGATTTGGCAAGGGCAGCTAGAGTTCCTTGAGCCTCACAGTTCAGCATGCTCTTCATGTCCTTGCCCAAGAGGTAAGACAAAGAATTCAGTGAATCTTCCTCCAGTTTTTCAGGGAAAAAGACGTTTCTCTTGCTTTTTTCCTCAGTCAATATCAAAAAAAGCTTGTCATTCGGACCGGACGTATAGAGCTGAACCTGAGAGTGTTGGTCTATGGCGCCAATGGCCCGAATTGGAGTTATACCTTTACCATCCTTTCCAAGGCTCTCGGCCCACAACTGGGCAAACCACTCGGTAAAACTATTCATTCGACTCAAATAAGGCATAAAAACAAGCATATTCCTACCCGCAAGACAATGTTCCATACTCAAAGCAGCCAGAATCCAAGCAGGATTGTTATCTATTGAATTTCTTTCGAACAATTTCTTTTTCATGTCCTTTGCTCCATGGAGAAGCTCCTCAATAGCTACCCCCTGGACGGCCGCAGAAAGCAACCCCACAGGGGATAACACGGAAAACCTTCCGCCAACGTTTTGGGGCACCTCCAAGGTGAGGCAACCTATTTCATTTGCAAATTTCCGCAGAGCGCCTCTGTTGGGGTCAGTTATGACCACGATCCGTTGAGCTAGATTTGGTAACTTGTTCTCTTTAAGCTTTTCCCACAGAGCGAGGAAATTCGCCATGGTTTCCGCCGTGGTGCCCGATTTACTTACAACTATAAACCCCGTTCTGGATAAATCTACCATATCCAGAACCGATAAAAATAAGTGAGGATCAGAGTTATCAAGAAGATAAAATCTGGGTCCCTTCCTCTCCTCCCTAGAAAGCTCGTTATAAAATGGATGAGTAAGACAATCAAAAAGCATTTTATTGCCCAAAGCGGAGCCACCTATACCAATATGAATCAGGGAATCAAAGCTCTTCAGTGCTTCAGCCACTTTAATTATCTGCTCATGCCCTTTCTCGGGCAAATCTACCCATCCATAGCCATCCTTACCCTCAGATGCCCCTATTAACAAGTCTCCAGATACCTCAGAAAGGACTTCTTCATAATTTCCCAGCTTCGCTTCATCAACTAAAGCCGCACCGTAAAAAAGCTTCAGACGACTCATCGGATCCTCCCTTAAACTCCTTTATAATACGTTAAGACACCATAGATTATATTCCACAAATCCATTTTCACAAAAAAAGGAGCCCTTAGGCTCCTTTTTGATATCTATACTATAACTATACTAAATATACCACTACAAGATGCCGTTTTCCTTCAGCGCCTCATCAATGGCATCCTTATCAAAACCCACGATATACGTGGAACCTATTTGCACTACAGGCACACCCATCTGTCGGGTTTTTCTCACCATTTCCATGGCAGCCTCTCTGTCTTTGCTAACATCCACATCCTCAAAATCAACGTTTATGCTCTTCAAATAGTCCTTGGCCTTTACACACCAAGGGCATGTAGGAGTAGAATAAACTTTAACCGTCGCCATACTATCAGCTCCTTACAAATTTCTGTTTTTTATATTTTATGTTCAAAAATACCCCTGTATGGTTATTATATTACAACAGTTACGCTTGTCAAGGCAACATCGCTCCAAACAATGATTTATTCTTTACAGTGCATGCATTTACGAAATCTTTCACATTTTGGTGTATAATTCGATATTGTGTGTTAGAATTCTCACAGCTCTATTACTCCGGGGGGGAGATGTGCGGATGACAGGTGTTGTTAAGGAATCTACCGAGGAAATGCAACAGGTTTTGGACAAAATCATCGAAAAGTACCGGGGAAAACCGGGAAGCACCATAGGCATTTTGTCCGCTATCCAAGAGAAGTTTGGCTACCTACCTGAAGAGGCAATGGATTATGTCTCAGAATCTTTGAACATACCTTCGGCCGAGATTTTTGGTGTTGCCTCCTTCTACTCCATGTTCCGTTTCCAACCAGAAGGAAAATACGTGGTGAGATTATGCAGAGGAACCGCCTGCCATGTCCAAGGTTCATGGCTGGTTGGAGAGCAACTGCAAAGGCATCTGGGCATTGAAGAAGGGGGTACTACCAAAGATGGCCTTTTCTCTCTTCACTACGTAGCATGCCTTGGGTGCTGCAGCCTAGCACCAGTTATGATGGTCAACGGAACAGTTCATGGCCGTCTTACGCCAGACAAGGCTGTAGAAGTTTTGGAATCCTACAGACGTGAAGGCCAAGAATAGATTAGGAGGACTCAAAGATGACAAAAACAGTCATTAAAGTAGGAATGGCAAGCTGTGGTATAGCTGCAGGAGCCCGTCCAGTTTATGAGTACCTGCTAGATAAGCTGGGCGACAGAAAGGATGTAGAAATAAAACAAGTAGGTTGTATAGGACTCTGTTTCAGAGAACCGCTGGTGGAAGTAATCAAAGATGGCACCAGAGTAATGTACGGAGAGGTAGACATTGATTCCCTCGAAAAAATAATAGAAAGCCACATTCTAAACGGCACCCCTGTCGAAGAAAAAATAATCTTAAGCGATTCCACAGAAGCTCCCGAAAACAAAACCATTGACAAACAAGTTCGAATAGTCCTCAGAAACACGGGAATAATAGATCCCACAAAAATTGATGAATATCTGGAAAGAGACGGCTACAAAGGACTCACGAAGGCTCTACAGATGGATCCTGAGGCAGTAATAGACGAGATCCTGGAAAGCGGCCTGAGAGGAAGAGGCGGAGCAGGATTCCCCACCGGTCTAAAATGGAGGTTTGCGAGAAAAGCTGCAGGTGACGAAAAATACGTTGTTTGCAACGCCGACGAGGGTGACCCAGGAGCTTTCATGGACCGATCAGTCCTTGAAGGAGACCCCCATTCTGTCATAGAAGGCATGTTGATCTGTGGTTATGCCATAGGAGCAAAGCACGGGATAATTTATTGTAGAGCTGAGTATCCTCTGGCTATAAAACACCTCAACATCGCAATTGAACAAGCAAGAGAAAGAGGTTTCCTGGGCAAGAACATTCTAGGATCGGGCTTTGATTTCGATATTTACATCAAGGAAGGTGCCGGGGCGTTCGTGTGCGGCGAAGAGACGGCACTAATGGCCTCGATAGAGGGTAAAAGAGGCATGCCCAGACCACGACCGCCATTTCCTGCAAACAAAGGAATCTTTGGAAAACCAACAAACATCAACAACGTTGAAACGCTGGCGAATGTGGCATGGATAATCCTTCACGGCGCCTCCGAGTTCAATAAGTATGGTACGGGCAAGAGCAGAGGGACCAAAGTGTTCGCCCTCGCTGGAAAGATAGTGAAAGGCGGCTTGGTTGAGGTTCCAATGGGAATGCCCCTAAGAGAAGTTATCTTCGATGTTGGAGGCGGTATTCCAGACGGAAAGGAATTTAAGGCTGTTCAGCTTGGAGGCCCATCAGGCGGATGCCTTCCAGCGTCCGAGCTTGACACTCCTGTTGACTACGAATCCATAAACGCCACCGGCGCAATCATGGGATCTGGTGGAATGGTAGTCATGGACGAAGATACCTGCATAGTCGACGTCGCGAAATTCTTCCTGAGCTTCGTCCAAAGCGAATCCTGTGGCAAGTGCCCCTTCTGTCGTATAGGAACCAAGAGGATGTTGGAGATCCTTGAGAGAATATGTGACGGAAAAGGAACTCCGGAAGACTTGGATCTGCTGGAAGACCTGGCCTACAAGATAAAGGACGGATCACTTTGCGGCCTAGGGCAAACTGCTCCTAACCCCGTTTTGACTACGCTAAAATATTTCCGCCACGAATACGAGGCCCACGTCAACGAGAAAAAATGCCCCGCAAAGGTATGTACAAACCTTATTCATTACACAATAGATCCAGATACGTGCATAGGCTGCACAAAATGTTCTAAGGTCTGCCCTGTGGGCGCCATTGAAGGCCAAATCAGACAGCCTCACAAGATAGATGACTCTGTTTGCGTACGTTGCGGACAGTGTAAGTCTGTATGCCCAGTAAAAGCCATCTCCGTAGAATAAGGAGGAACTAGAAATCATGGAACGTACAGTTTCTGTAATCCTAAATGGGAAAACCGTAAAGGGATACCCGGGACAAAAAATACTGGACCTATGTGCAGAAAATGGTATTGAGATACCCACACTCTGTTACGATAAGCATCTTTCCTTGTATGGAGGATGCTCCATATGCCTGGTGGAAGTCAAAGGTGCAAGAAGCCTGGTTAGGGCATGCGCTACCCCTATCCAGGAAGGAATGGAGATAGAGACCCATACGGAACGAGTCAAGGGAGCCAGAAAGCTTGCTCTAGAGCTTCTACTTTCAGACCACGTTGGAGATTGTAGACCTCCCTGTCAGTTGGCCTGCCCTGCCCGTGCTGATGTAAAAAGCTACGTAAACCTGGCAGCGGAGGGCAAATTCCGTTCAGCTTTGGATGTACTTCATCAGGGAATCACCCTCCCTGCAAGCATAGGGCGGGTCTGCCCTGCTCCGTGCCAAGAGAAATGCCGAAGGCATTTCGTGGATGAAGAACCTGTATCAATAAGAGAGATCAAACGATACATAGGCGACTGGGGATTGAGCCAAGGAGATTTGGGAGAGATACCTCAGATAAAGGAAAATGGAAAGTCTGTAGCCATAGTAGGAGGAGGCCCAGCAGGCTTATCTGCGGCCTACTACCTCAGATTGAAGGGTTACAAAGTAACTATATTTGAAAAAGAATCCAAACTTGGCGGAATGATGCGCTATGGTATCCCAGATTACAGACTTCCTCAGGAGATACTTGAAAAAGAATGCCAGTGGTTGCTCGCACACGGCATAGAAACCAGAATGAACACTGCCCTGGGCAAGGACGTAACCCTGGAGGAACTAAAAAAGCAATATGACGCCGTACTGCTGGCCATGGGCTGTTGGAAATCCACCCCCATGCGCGTCCCTGGTGAAGACCTTCCGGGAGTCATAGGTGGAATCGAATTCCTGTACAAAGTAAACAATAAACAAGAAACCGGTATCGGCAAAAAGGTTGCCATAATAGGCGGCGGTAACACCGCTATGGACGCAGCAAGATGTTCCCTGCGCGAAGGTGCTGAAAAAGTCTACGTAGTCTATCGCAGAACCAGAGAGGAAATGCCCGCTGAAGACATTGAGATAGAAGAAGCAATGGAAGAAGGGGTAGAATTCATTTTCTTGGCCGCACCCACTGCAATAGAGGGCAATTCCAGGGTAGAATCGATAGTCTGCGAGAAGATGGCCCTCGGCGCACCGGATGCTTCTGGAAGGAGAAGACCCATACCCACCGGAGAAACCTTTACCTTGGAAGTAGACACTGTAATAGCAGCCATAGGCCAAAGAATTGACCTTTCTTCACTGCCGCAAGACATCCATGACGGCAAATGGCTCAAGGTCGACGAGCACTTCGCCACTCCATATGAAGGAGTTTTCGTGTGCGGCGATCAAAAAACTGGCCCTGGCATAGCCGTTGAAGCCATTGGAAGTGGCCACTGGGCAGCGGAATCCATTCATCATTATCTCACAGAGGGCATTCCCCATAGGCCCTTTGAGTGCGACGTAGTAAGAGATGATCTTGGACCTGAAGATTTCTTGGATGTAGAAAAACAGCCTATGGAGAAACCCTTGATCCTGGAACCACAAGAAAGGTTATCCAAGCCCTACGAAGAGTTCAATAAGGGGCTCACCGAAGAGCAGGTTACAATAGACGGCAGCCGATGCATGAAGTGCGGATGCCCAGATATCCATGAATGTAAGCTAAGGGAGTACAGCATAGAATACGAAGCCTCACCCGATGCTTTCCCGAAAGAGCTATACTCTAGGCCAGACCGTCCAGAGGAAGCCAATACGTACTACATAAGAAACATGGATAAATGCATCCAGTGCGGAGTCTGCGTCAGGACATGTGAAGAAATAGCCAATTGTCATGCCATAGACTTCCAAAAACGAGGTATCAAAACCTTCGTTGGCCCCGGTGTAGACCGCACAATAGAGCATTCGGACTGTATATTCTGCGGACTTTGTGTGCAAAACTGTCCCACCGGAGCCCTTGTAGAGAGAACATCTTTCGGCATATCCAGACCTTCAAAGACAAAACTATCGAAGACCATATGCACCTACTGCAGCGTCGGTTGTGAACTGGTTGCTCACACGGACCTTTTGACAGGAAGAATAGATAACGTAACCGCAGACCTGGACAATCAAATGTCCACAAACAAAGGGAAAATATGCGCAAAGGGTCGATTCGATTGGCAATTCGTCAATAGAGACGACAGGATAAAAACTCCTCTAATCAAGGTAAACGGCACTTTCCAAGAGGCCTCTTGGGTTGAGGCACTGGAGTTCGTGTCCAAAAAACTGATGGCCATAAAAGACCAATACGGGTCTGATTCCATTGGTTTCTGTGCCTCTAACCATTGCACCAACGAAGAAAACTACCTACTTCAGCGTTTTGCCAGAGAAGTTGTTGGTACTAATAACGTCGATACTGTAGACAGCGCATACTACATGCCTGTAATAAATGGCCTCACATCCACCCTTGGAACAGTTGCCATGACTAATGATTTCGACTCACTCAAGAATGCAAACGTGATTCTGTTGCTTGAGGCAAACCTGGCTGAAACCCATCCAGTAGCAGAGATGTGGATAAAGGAGCTCAAAAAAGCTTCTTCAACAAAGCTTTTGATAAGCAACTCCACCCCAACCAAACTGGATAGATACGCAGACATTACATTGCAGCAAAATAAGGGCACAGCTGTGGCACTGCTTAACGGGTTAATGCACATTATAGTGGAGGAAGGCCTTTACAATAGTGATTATGTTATGAACAACACAGAAAACTTCGGTGAGTTGAAGAAGCTATTGTCCGAGTACTCTCCTTCTAAGGTAGCAGCCATAACAGGAATTCCTGAGAAAGCCCTAAGAGAGGCTGCCAGAACCTTCGCATCTGGACCCAACTCCGCAATAATATTCGGAGATTGCCTATTGCAGCTTGAAAACGCAGAAGAAACCGTAAAATCCATAGCCAACTTGGCTCTACTCTGCGGAATGCTTGGAAGGCCAGGTACAGGCATTTATCCTGTAGTAGGCGCAAGCAACACTGTAGGAGCTTTTGATATGGGATGCACGCCACGCCTCTTACCAGGCTATCTGCCATCCAATGATGAAACGGCGCGCAGCAAGGTAGAAGCCATTTGGAACTGCTCCCTTCCAACCAGAGAAGGCCATGGGATACTCGACATGATAGATAAAGCATCAAAAGGAGAACTAAAAGCAATGTACATCATGGGTTCTGACATAGCAAAGAAGCTCTCCTGCAAAGATGCTCTATCCAACCTAGACCTACTTGTGGTGCAAGACATATTCCTTAACGAAACTGCTCAACTGGCAGACGTAGTGCTGCCAGCGGCGTGCTGGGGAGAAAAGGACGGCACAAAGACAAACGCCTGCAGGGTCGTTCAGAAGACATCCAAAGCTGCCGAAGCACCCCAAGATGCAAGGCCCGACTGGTGGATACTGACTCAACTTGCTGAAGCCTGTGGACGTTCCTGGTCCTTTGAAAACCCAGAGTCCATAATGAACGAAATAAGCAATGTGGCGGATATTTATGGTGGAATAACTTACGACAGGCTAAACACCAAGGGCTTAGCATGGCCTTGCTGGAACTTAAAACATGAAGGAACACCTATACTGTTTACAGAAGGTTTCCACAACAGAAAGGCCCGTTTCGCTCCGTGCGAATGGAAGTCCGCTAACTAAAAAATAGCGCTTATATAAGTAGGGGCCAGCTTTAAAGCTGGCCCCTACTCTTTTAAACTCAAATATTTTAATTGATATTGATGTTACTCTTCCTCTTCCTCCACCTGCGCCTGAGCTATTATCTTTTTGGCAATATCGTGAGGTACTTCTTCGTAGTGAGAAAATTCCATGGTGAAATTACCCCTTCCAGAAGTCATGGATCTCAGGATTATGGCATAACGGAACATCTCTGCCAAGGGAACCTGAGCCTTGACTACCTGCAAGCGCCCTCTGCTGTCAATACCCATGATCTTTCCTCTACGGCTGTTGAAATCACCCATTACATCCCCCAAGTATTCCTCAGGAACAACAACTTCCACGTTCATTATGGGCTCCAACAGTACTGGAGAAGCTTCCTTAATACCTTTTTTGAAAGCCATGGAGGCAGCTATCTTAAACGCCATTTCTGATGAGTCAACCTCGTGGTATGAACCAAAGAACAATATGGCCTTTACGTCAACTGTAGGATACCCAGCCAATACTCCTTTCTGCATGGCTTCCCGAAGTCCCTTCTCAACAGCGGGAATGTAAGATTTGGGAACGGCTCCGCCTACTATTCTGTCTTCGAATTCGAAACCTGTTCCTCTCGGGAGGGGCTGGAACTCTATATGCACATCTCCATATTGCCCTCTACCGCCAGACTGTTTTTTGTACTTACCCTGTGCCTTGGAGGATTTTTTGATCGTCTCTCTATATGGCACTTTGGGCGTCTGGGTCTCCAAATCCACTCCGTACCTTTCCTTGATCCTAGAAAGCATTATGTCCAAATGCACATCGCCCATTCCGGATAGGACACTGTCATGAGTCTCCGCGTTCTTCTCGAAATGCAGTGTCGGATCTTCCTCCAAGAGTTTGCTCAAGGCGCTAGCCAATTTATCTTCGTCGTTTCTGCTCTTTGGTAAAACTGCAACGCTGTATACTGGCTTGGGGAACTTTATGGGCGGGAAGATTATGTCGGTCCCCTTCTCCGCCAAGGTATCTCCCACGGCGGTGCTGTGGAGCTTAGGAATGGCGACTATATCTCCTACGATGATCTCCTTTTCATCGTCCCCATCTTTTCCCTTCATCATCTTGAAGGCGCTGATGCGCTCTTCCTCACCCTTACTGACATTGTAAATAGGACGATCGCTTGTAAGCTTTCCAGAGAATACCCTCAAGAAGGACAGTTTTCCTACGTAAGGATCAACCATTATTTTAAAGCACAAAGCTGTAAAGGGGCCGTTGGGGTCTGGAGCGACCTCAATCTCTTCTTCTCCTTTCAGGGCCTTGCGTGGAGGCATATCAAGCGGGGAGGGGAACAATGAAGCAATGGTATCAAGAAGCTGCAATACTCCTACGTTTAAAGTGCTTGAGCCAGGTAATACGGGGAAAAGTTTTCTTTCTTTCACGGCCTTCTTGAGCGCAGGAAGCAACTCATCCAGGGCGAGTTCCTCTCCGTCAAGGTAGCGCATCATGAGCTCGTCATCAGCCTCAACTATTCGTTCCAGCAACTCCTCCCTAGCATCTGAAGCCTCTTGTGCCAAATCCTGGGGTATCTCTTCTTCCTTGAATTCTTTGCTGCCATCTGCCTTGTAGACGTAAGCTTTCTGGGACAAGACATCTATTACACCCTTAAAATTGGCTTCTTGTCCTATGGGAAGAAACAGGGGCACTGCCTTATCTGACAAGTAGCGCCTTATGTCACTCAAAGTCCTGCTGAAATCTGCATTATCCCTATCCATTTTGTTTATGTAGAAGGCTACAGTCAAGCCCATTTCTTCTGCAAAATCCCAAGCCTTCTCCGTCTGAACTTCGACCCCGTCTACACCGCTTACGACAATAACCGTACCATCGGATACCCTCATGGCAGATCTTAGGTCTCCGATAAAATCCGCATATCCAGGGCAGTCCAGAATGTAATATCTTTTGCCAGCGTGATCCAACGTCAGAACAGAAGTGTTGATAGATATTTGGCGTTTCTTCTCCTCCGCTCCAAAATCACTGAGAGTATTACCGTCTTCAACCTTGCCCAATCTGGTAGTTACCCCGGTGTCGAAGGCCATAGCTTCCGCCAGCGAAGTCTTTCCAGATCCACCGTGACCTGTAAGAGCCACAGTTCTCGTGTTCTCGGGTAAGCGTCCTGCCATAAGTCCTACCTCCTCCATACATTCATAATTGTTTTTGTATGTGCCACTGCTTCGACTATGCTTCAGCAAAATTACTGCCCAATTTTGCTTTTCAACATATCTTCTACCATCTGAGGTTTAGCTTGTCCTCTCGTCTCCCGCATCACCAGCCCCATTAAGAATTTTATCTTCTTTCCTTTGGTGTCTTTACCTTCCAGTATTTCCTTTACCACATCCTGGTTTTGCTTCAAAATTTTATCCACTATTTCCTCTAACTTTTGATCATCTATCCCACCCACTGCTATACCAGCATCTTTCATTGCCTCTTCAAGGCCAACCTTTTTATCGAGCATTATTTGCCATAAATCTTTTCCAGCGGTATTGGATATTTTCTTTTCGTCCAAAAGTTTAATTAGTTTAGCCAGAGTCTGAGCTTCAATCTCGGGGTTCTCCAGATTGAACTTCCCCTCTTTGTTAGATCTGATAACCTCGGTCTTCATCCAGTTTACCAAGGGCTTGACAGGAGCACCAAAAGAAAGGGCATCCTCAAAATATCTGGCCAGCTCAATTTGGGATGTCAAAATTTCCGCCTCTTCTTCGCTGATGGAGAACTCAAATATGTACCTTTCCTTTTTCTCCCATGGGAGCTCTGGTATAGAGCTTGCCACCTCTTCTACCATCCCTTCGCTAACTACAACCAAAGGCAAGTCTGGATCGGGGAAATATCGGTAATCATGGGCCTCCTCTTTACTTCTGCTTGAGACGGTGATTCCTTTAGTATCATCCCAGTGGCGAGTCTCCTGAACCACTGTGCCTCCTGACATTAAAAGTTCCTTCTGTCTTTTCTGCTCATATTCCAGAGCACGCTGGAGAGCCCTTAGGGAGTTCATGTTCTTGATCTCCACCTTTACACCGAGGGGTTGCCCTTCCTCGTTCAACGATATGTTGGCATCCACTCTCATGGAGCCAGACTCCATATCACCATCGGACACTCCTAGGTACCGAACCAACTTTCTCAATGCAAGAACGTATTCCTTAGCCTCCTCAGGAGTGGAAATTTGAGGTTCCGATACAATCTCTATCAGCGGAACACCTGCCCTATTATAATCCACATAAGAAGCTCCAGAACCATGAAGTCTTCCATCCAATGTGGCATGCACAAGTTTGCCTGCGTCCTCTTCCAGGTGCAATCGAGTTATTCCTATAAATTTTTCCCCTTGCTCTGTCTTAATAGGTATCTTGCCACCAAAGGAGATAGGGCGGTCGTATTGGCTTATTTGATAGGCCTTAGGTAGGTCCGGGTAGAAATAGTTTTTCCTATGAAAGCGGCTCTCCTTTTGTATGTTACCGCCAATGGCGCACGACATTTTCAATGCCAGCTCCACAGCCTTTTTATTTAGGACTGGCAGGGTGCCAGGAAGTCCTAGACAAACTGGGCAAACGTTGCTGTTTGGCATAGCACCTATGTAGTCGGTGGAACAAGAACAAAAAAGTTTGCTTTTAGTCTTTAATTGTACGTGTACCTCTAATCCTATAACGGTTATGTACTTCTTAGACACCTTTATTCACCTCCTGGAGCCAGAGGGCAGGCTCCTATTACTTCTTCTATTTTCATTGCAGCTCTTAAGATGCGGCTCTCATGCCACTTTGGAGCTATGATCTGAATGGACTTTGGCAAACCTGCCTTGTTTTGTCCCATCCAAACGGACATTCCAGGTAAGCCCGCCAAATTTACAGGAAGGGTAAATATATCACTCAAATACATCTGTATTGGGTCGTTGACAAGCTCCCCTTTCTTGAATGGAGGGGTGGGAGTGGAAGGCATTACAATAATATCGACCTTTGAGAAAGCTTCCTTAAACTTGTCGCAAACATATTTTCTCACCTTCAAACCCCGCAAATAATAGGCATCATAGTAACCAGAGCTAAGGACGAATGTGCCTATCATTATTCTTCTTTTGACCTCATCTCCAAAACCTTTGCCCCTCGTCTTTATATACTGCTCCAAAAGGCTGTAGGCTTCCTCACGGAGTCCGTAACGCACTCCATCGTACCTGGCCAAGTTGGAGCTGGCTTCAGCTGGAGCAATTATATAATAACAAGGAAGAGCGCATTCCTTGATATCACCAAGGTTCAAATCTACGGGCACAGCCCCATTCTCCACTAGTATATCCAAGCCCTGTTCAACGGCATGAGCCAATTCAGCATCTAAACCTTCTTCCATGAAGTCTCTAACTATCCCTACCCTCATGCCCTTGATGTCAGCACCTTTTGCTATAGACTCATAGTAAGATGGCCTGCTGCCCGTCCAACATGTGGAATCCTTTGGATCATGCTTGGCTATAACATCAAGCGCTAGGGCCATATCCCCGACTGTTCGAGTAAAGGGTCCTATTTGGTCAAGGGATGATGAAAAAGCAACTAACCCGTACCTGCTCACAAGGCCATATGTTGGCTTCATGCCATGAACCCCACAAAAAGCTGCAGGCTGCCGTATGGAGCCTCCCGTATCGCTGCCAAAGGCCATAGGAGCGTACCCAGCAGCGACGGAAGCGGCACTGCCACCTGAGCTGCCT
>Ga0182240_100323_pt1 | contig 16913 bp, 15 predicted proteins | sample hydfrates4_PW_90_FD_145594 | JGI IMG/M metagenome (GOLD analysis project Ga0182240, IMG submission 145594) | Subsurface microbial communities from deep shales in Texas, USA - hydraulic fracturing test 4_PW_90 | ecosystem: Environmental > Aquatic > Deep subsurface > Shale gas/oil reservoir >...
AAAAACGCTACAGTGTGCTCTTCATTGATGCTCTAAGCATTAAGATTCGCCGAGAGCATGTTGGTAATGAATCAGCATATATAATCATTGGAATCAATGAAGAAGGCTACAGAGAGATTCTAGACTTTTACATTGGCGTAACAGAGTCAGCTACACTCTGGGAAGAAGTACTGATGAACCTTAAATCCAGAGGCGTAGAACAGGTGCTTTTAGGCGTTATGGATGGCCTACCAGGTTTAACTGACGCATTTCTTAAAGTATATCCAAAAGCTGATGTTCAACGCTGTGTAGTTCACAAAGTCCGTAATACACTTCATAAAGTTAAGAAGAAACATACAGATGAAATTGTTACTGATCTTAAGAAAATTTACAAAGCTCCCAGCAGAGAGTATGCAGAGCAGGCCTTAAATGATTTCAGCTCAAAGTGGGATAAACTCTACCCTCGCTTAGCTCAAAGCTGGTTTGAAGATAAAGATGAACTATTTACTTTTTATAAATATCCAGACAGTATTCAGAAATCAATTTATACCACTAACTGGATTGAAAGAGCCAATAAAGAAATTAGAAAAAGACTTAAAACAATGAACAGTTTGCCAAATGAAAAAGCAGCAGAAAAAATACTCTATCTTAAAATTTTAGACTACAATTCTAAGTGGTCAGAACGAAGATTAAAAGGATTTTTAGCTGCTAGAGATAAACTAATTCAACTATTTGAAGAAAGATATTAATTTATTTACACAAAATACTTGACGTTACCTAAACTTTTAATGTATGAGTAGATGTTCAAATATATTATACTATATTTCTTCCCTAGCGTCAAAAAAATCTTTCACCCTACTATTCACCGGACTTAATTAAATTATTGAAACAGGAGTAAAAGTTAGTGTAAAATAAAAGTGGGATTAAAGAATTGATTTATGTAAATAGGCAGGAATTTTAAAATAAATAAAGAAGGAGCCTCACAAGGACAAAAAATTAAAGAAAGGAGTGAGGCCCCTTGGAACTTGAATTAAGAATATTACAAAATAAAACTAATTTCAAGGATTTAGAGAAAGAAATTTTTCGAATTGTATGTAAAGAGGCTAGAATAAGATTTAAAAAGATCTTAGAGAAAATTGATCAGGCTATCATGGATAGCCGAGATAAAGATAAATTTAAACTTAAAGATATCAAAAAGAGAACTATTGACACCCTCTTTGGTGATGTGACTATCGAAAGAAGATACTACAAAGATTCCAATGATAAGTTCAGATTTCTTCTGGATGAGTATCTAAATATTCCTGCCAATGAAAGACAGTCTCCTGCTTTAAAAGAGATAGCGCTGGACCTGGTCCAGGAACTTCCATATAGAAAGGCTGCAGATAAAATAGATAATATTTTAGAAGCTTCAGCCAGTCATACAGCCATTTTTAACTGGGTCCAGAGAGAAGGAGAAAAACTTAGTAAAGAAGCTGAAACAAAACAGCTTGATTTCTTTAGAGATGGACTGATACCAGATGATAAAAATGGAGACAGAAAAGAAATAGACCACCTTTTTGTAGAAGCAGATGGTATTCATATACCACTTCAAAATGATGATAAACAAAAAGGTGAATTAAAGCTTGGGATGAGCTATCAGGGATGGGAAAAAAGACACCCTATGAGTGACGAATATAATTTAACTGATAAAAAATATTATGGCGGAGTATTTAGCAGTGAAGAGTTCTGGAAAGAAACTGCAGCAGAGATGTATGAAGACTACTCTTTCAGTTATGGCAGTATTTCAGTTTTATGTGGAGATGGAGCTGAATGGATAACAACAGGTAGTGAATATATACCTCAGATAAAGGTGAGATTTTTAGATGAATATCACCTGAACAAAAAGTTTTTTAGAAAGCTTGGTAGATCAGAGTTTGTTCCTAAATTACTGGAAAATATAGAAGAAAGTGATATAGATAAGCTAAGAGAAAATCTAAAGAAAGCAAGACAGTACAGGCATAAAAAGAAAGATAAAAAGAAGGTAGACCAACTCAAAAAATATCTCCTAAAAAACTGGGGGTTTATCCGAGATAAAAAGCAAGAGCAAAAGAAAAAGAATTTAGGTTTACCTGATGAGATAAGAGGTCTGGGAGCAATGGAATCCAATATAGACAAAGTATTAGCTAATAGATTTAAAAAACGAGGTATGAGATGGTCTAGAAAAGGTGCCAGGAATTTAGCAAAGATAATAATAGCAGATAGAAATGACAGCCTAGAAAAGCATTTAAACAAGATTAACTGGGAGTTTAAAACAGATGACTTAAGAAAAGTATATAATAATGTGCAGAAAAAATATTCCAGATCAGAATCTGAAGTGCTAAAAGCTAAAATGCCTGCTCTTAAAGGTCCCAAATCAGGCCAGGACTGGGTTAAAGGATTAAAAAATATATCAGATCCAATGACAAATAACCCGATAAATTAAGCTGTTTAAATAGATTTTGATATTTACAGGAGAAGTATGTCTAAAAATAGTTAAATTTAAAGTTAAAAACTAAAAGCTGATATTAACTAAGATTTAAGCTCAAAAAATGGGTTTAAATAAAGAAAATATAAGATTTTGTCTTTGTGAGGAAAAAGTCTCCCACAAAAGCTTGACACAAACTAATCTGATTTATTTGTTTTATTTTCCATAAGCTCAGGTATATAATAGACAATATTATTACATAAGTATTTTCTAGCATAAAATCACTCCTTATATTGAAGAACTTCAGGGTAAGTAGCTTTTACCCTGAAGATTCTACTCATACTACAACAATACATCCGAAGGAATCCTACATTGATTGAAGTTATATGGAACCTACACGGTCTACACTATCTTTCTAATGATCAATTTTTAAAATATTTCTAAGGGTCACTTAATTATACATTACGACTTATCCTCATGGCGTTAAGTACAGCCAGTAAAGCAACACCTACATCGGCAAATACTGCTTCCCATATAGTTGCCATACCCAAAGCTCCCAGGACTACAAAAAATCCTTTTACAGCTAATGAAACAATAATATTTTGCCAGACAATTCTTTTTGTTTTTCGAGCAGTTTCAATAGCAGTTATCAGTTTAGATGGTTCATCTGTCATTAGAACTACATCAGCAGCTTCAATTGCTGCATCTGAACCTAAACCGCCCATTGCTACACCAATATCAGAACGAGCCAAAACAGGTGCATCATTAATTCCATCACCTACAAAAATTAATTTATCTTTCTCATCTTTATTAGTTAATAATTCTTCAACCTTCTCAACCTTCTGATCAGGTAATAACTCAGCATAGTAATTATCAAGTCCCAGTCTAGCTGCAACACTCTCAGCAACAGCCTTGCGATCACCTGTTAGCATTGTTAAATTCCGAATACCTAATTTTTTCAAACCTTTAATAGCTTCCGCTGTATCAGCTTTTATCTCATCAGTTATAGTAATATAGCCGGCATATTTTTTATCAATTGCTAAATAAACAATGGTACCATCTTCATCTGCTTCCTGGCAGTCAATATTCTCTTTATTCATCAATTTAATATTACCTGCAAGTACTTCCTGGTCATCAATTACTGCCCTAATACCATGACCAGATATTTCCTGATAATCATCTATCTTGTCAGTTTCTATATCCTGTTCGTAGGCCTCCAGAATAGATTTTGCAATAGGATGTGTGGAATGGCTTTCAGCATAAGCAGCCTTAGCGAGGATCTCATTTTTTTTAAATCCATTATATGACTCTACTTTGCTAACAGAGAATTCTCCCTTTGTTAAAGTACCGGTTTTATCAAAGACAATTTCTGTCACATTATTCAAAGCCTCTAGGTAGTTTCCGCCTTTAACCAGTATTCCCTGACGAGAAGCCCTTCCGATTCCCCCAAAAAAGCCTAGAGGTATAGATACCACAAGTGCACAGGGACATGAAATAACCAGGAATATTAGGGCACGATAGAACCAATCCACAAAGACTGCTCCTGGTAGAAATAGTGGTGGTAATACTGCTATAGCCAGGGCAGCATAAACTACTACTGGTGTATAGTAACGGGCAAATTTTGTAATAAACTGTTCAGTTGGAGCTTTTTTCCCACTGGCATTCTCTACCAGATCAAGTATCTTAGCTACAGTTGACTGCCCGTATTCTTTATTTACTTTGACAGTTAATAAGCCATTTTTATTGATCATTCCTCCCAAAACATCTTCACCTGGTTCTACCTTACGGGGAACTGATTCCCCTGTCAGGGCAGATGTATCAAGCATTGAGCTACCTTCCAGCACCTCTCCGTCAAGTGGAACCTTTTCACCAGGTTTAATTAGAATAACATCACCAATTTGAACACTTTCTGGATCAACTCTTTGAGTTCCATCATCAGTTTTTAAATTAGCATAATCAGGTCGAATATCCATTAAGCTTTTAATTGAACGGCGGGACCTATCGACTGCCTTCTCCTGAAACATCTCTCCGACCATATAAAATAGCATAACAGCTACACCTTCAGGAAACTCCTGAATTGCAAAAGCACCAATGGTGGCAATTCCCATTAGGAAATTTTCATCAAAAACCTGGCCTCTTTTAATATTTTTGTAAGCAGCCATTAATACCGGACCACCTATCAAGAGATAACTGGAACCATATAAAATCCATTCAATAAAAGCTGGCATCTCAGCTACTTTGCTACTAATAGCTGGTATCTCAAAAAGAATAATAGCTATAGCAAAAAGTACTACTCCAGGCCAGAAACGTCTTTTCATATAGCTATTTTCTTCTTCCGTTCCATGGCTATGATCTTGAGCATGACTGTTATCATTACTATTTTCCTTATTTGCCTTACTTTCTGCTTCCCTGATAGTAAGACCAGGCTCAATTCTATCTGCAATCTCCTGTAATTTTCCCCTAAAGGATGAGTTATCAATATTTTCACCTTGAATAGATATTTTACTGGTAGCAAAGTTTAGTTCTGCCTTTTCTACCTGAGGCAGGTCATTTACTGCTTTCTCAATTTTTCCAGCACAATTAGAACAGGTTAATCCTTCAAGAATATATTTTTGACTATATTCTCTTATCTTTCCGCTTCCCTGTTCTACAGTAATACCACTTTCAATTTGATCAACTAACTCTTGTAACTCTTTAGTCATATTTTCAACCTTATCACTATTACCTTCAATTAAGATTTTACTTACTGCGAAATTCATCTCTGCTTCCAGAACATATGGAAGCTCCTGAACCGCCTTTTCAATCTTGGCAGCACAATTAGAACATGATAAACCATTGAGTATATATTTCGCCTTATATTTACTTTTTACTAATGTTGCTTCTGTCATCCTTACCCCTCCATTTCAACATATCATAATATAGTATAAGTATATGTTCATTTGAATGATTGTTCATATATAGTATATAAACAATATTTAATTTTGTCAAGAGATTTATCAGATTTTTTTCATTTTTTTAGATCAAAAAAACAGTAACATTGGCCTGACTTAATATAATTGACCTTTTACTCAATTAATCAGGTTATTACTGTTTTATATTGTTTAATACCTTAAATTTTGTTACCTCAAGCTTAATTATCTTAAATATGATAATGGATTAGTTGGTCTACCATTTACCTGTACTTCAAAATGCATATTAGGACCAGTGGGTGTCCCTGTATTCCCTGATTTAGAAATTAACTCTCCTCTACTGACCCACTCTCCACTTCCAACCAGTAGTTTTGAATTATGACCATATAATGTTCTTAGTCCCTTTTGGTGCTCGATAATTATAGTCTGTCCATATCCGCGAGCCCAGCCACTATAGACAACCTTTCCATCACCGGCTGCTCTAACTTGAGTGCCTATATTAGTAGCATAATCCAAACCTTCATGCATCCTACCCCATCTTCGGCCAAAATAAGATGATATGCGGGCATTTATTGGTTTTATGAATAGTTTTTCCAGGCGATCCCGATAACCAAATTCAGGTTTTGCTCCAGGTAAAATAAGCATCTTACCGGGATAAACCCTCTCAGGGTCAGCAATTTGATTACTATCAATTACCCTTTTGATACTGATTTCAAATTTATCTGCTATAATGGAGAGATTTTCACCAGGTCCTATTTTATAGATAATTCCTTTAACAGGAAGAATCTTAATTACTTCTCCTGGCTTAATTCTATTCATATCATTTATATCATTTGCTCCAATTAAGGTATCAATATTTATATTATGCTCCCTAGCAATTGTCCAAAGAGAATCACCTTTCTGGACTTTATGCTCCTTTATCTGCTCCATCAATCTTATCTCTTTTAAACTATTTAATTTTTGATTTTCACTTACCTTTTCTGCTAATTCTCTTGCTGTTTTATTTCTAGAATCTTTAACTACATCTTCTTTACTAATGACTTCTCTAGTAGTAAGTGTTAAATAATTATTTGTTAAATCATACTCTTTCGCTTCAGGTTCTACTTTTCTAGCTATTTCAGGTTTCTGAAGTATTTTTATACTAATACTATACTCTCCATCTTCCTGTTCTTTATTATCTTCTTTATAATTATTAAGATTTGTAGTATCACTATTCTTTGAATTTTGACTATCCGTGTTCTCATTGCTAATAAATAGTTGATTTAATCCATTAACTGGCACTCGAGCACTAGTAATACTTTCTTTATCCTGTTTATCTATTCCTAAATTATTATAAGTTAAGCGAATTTCATAAAAATAAGCCTTGATATAACAAAGATTTTAATGATATAAAAAGGGCTTCACCCCATTCTTGTCGAATTTAATAGTAACACCCAAAAAACTCGAAAGAAGGTGAAGCCCTATTAATAATATTCGACAAGAGTGTCTCTTTCCCTTTGAAGAATTGCTAAATTTATCGGAAACAGACAAATTAATTTGTATTTTAGATCCTATTGATCTTAAACCTGTTGTTGAAAAGATAAAACCTAAGTCCAATAAAGGACCAACTGGATACAATCCAGAAGCTATTTTAAGAGCTTTTCTGGTCCAACAGATTGAAAAGATTCCTACCAGAGCAGACTTAGTAAGCAAAATTGATAGAAGTCCTTATCTCAGATATGTCTGCGGTTTTTCTACCACTGGTAGGGTGCCCAGTGAAGCAACATTTAGCCGATATTACAGCAAATTATCTGAGACTGATGGTCTGGAATTACTAATGAATGATCTCTTAGATCAAAGTATAGAACTAAATCTATTAGACACAGATACAATGGCTGTTGATGCTTCAAAACTGGAAGCTTATGAACGAGCTAAGCCAAAGTCAAAGATAGACAAGGAAAATGATTTTACCCCTGATTGGGGTACTAAATTCGACTCCCATAAAAATCAGATAACCTGGTTTGGCTGGAAGATACATGCTGCAGTTGAAACTAAATCAGAATTACCGATTGCTTTAACTTTAACTCCAGCCAATCATGCAGATAAAACCCAGGCAATACCTTTAGTTGAAAAGGTTAATGACTTTTTAGCTGAAAGAGATTTGATTAAACCAAAATTTTGGACTATGGATTCAGGTTATGATACTACTGATATCTATGAGCATATTCTCTTTGAGCAGGATTCTCAGGCCATTATCCCAATCAACAAGCGTAATGCTAAACAGCCACCAGCTGGTTTCTATGATTTTAAAGGAACACCAGTCTGCAGTGGCGGACACAAAATGTATTACTGGGGTCATTACAAAGGAGTCAACAAATTTAGATGCCCACATGTATGTGGTAAAGTTGATTGTATTCATGGAACTAAATGGTGTTCTGACAGCAACTACGGTCAGGTAACTAAAACCAGACCAAAAGAGAACCCCAGATATATATCAACACCACATAGAGACTCTAGAACCTGGAGAAGGATCTACAACAAGAGAACCAGTGTTGAGAGAACTTTTTCCAGACTAAAAGAGCATCTAAATTTAGAGAACTTAACTGTAATGGGAGCCAAAAAAGTCAAAACTCATTTGCTATTAAGTTCAATCAGTTTGATAGCTGCAAGAATCGCAGCCGAAAAGATCAAGCTTCAAAATCAGACTTTAGCTGCTTAAAAAGCATTTTAAAGCAAGATTTTAAGATACCCAAGCTAAGTGCGTCTAAATTTAGCAGTAAATCTATGGTAAATCATTAAAATCTACAAATTCAAGTTAAAAGGCTTATTTTTATGATTCGCAGACAATATTTTTTTGAATTAAACTAAATTAAGCGTATTATGAAATTCGCTTAGTTATTATAAGGCCTACTAGTAATAAAAAGATTATGAATTTATTTTTCATAGTAATCTTAACCCCCTGTTTATTATGTGAGTAAATATTCACAGATACTCTTATTATATACTTAAAATTTATTAATAGTCAAGCAGCTTTACCGAAAAAAAAGTATGCGTTTGTTAAGCTGAAAAGCATATGCTATAATAATATTTATTGTAAATGAATAAGGAGGTATAGTAAGTTGGATATTCTTAAATATGTGATTTTAGGGATGATACAGGGTTTAGCTGAATTTTTACCAATTAGTAGTTCTGGACATCTTGTTTTGTTTAAATATCTTTTAGATATTAATGTTGGTTTGACTTTAGATGTATTTTTACATTTTGGGACATTAGTAGCAGTAATAATTGTTTATCGCCGGGATATTATAAAGATGATTACATTTAAAGAGGAATATAGGAAATTTAACCTATATATTATATTTGGTTCTGTTCCTGCAGGATTAGTCGGCATTCTTTTTGAGGATTTCTTTGAAAACATAAATTCATCATTAACTATAGTAGGCTTTTTCTTAATTATTACAGGAATAGCACTCTGGTTATCAGATAAAATAGAGTCAGGAAAACGTGGGTTAAAAGATATGAATTATCTTGATTCCATTGTTATCGGTACTGCCCAGGCTCTAGCCATTTTCCCTGGTTTATCACGTTCTGGTTCAACAATTGTAACTGGTCTATATAAAGGATTAAATAGGGAATTAGCTGCTAAGTATTCCTTTATATTATCTATTCCAGTTATAGGAGGAGCCACTCTACTAAAAGCGAAAGAACTTCTTGTTACAGGAATTGTTGGGATTAGTTACTCAGAACTAGTAATTGGGACAATAAGCTCAATGATTACAGGTTATTTTGCCATTAGGTTATTACTAAAGTTAATTAAAATGCAGAAACTACAATATTTTGCCTACTATTGTTTTGTGCTAGGTTTTATTTTAATATTTATTCTTTAATTTTCAGACACGAATTACCATATAATCACCACATTTTAGTTTTACTGTATCAGCCTTTAAAGCCTTAGCAATATCTTGAGCTAAGGTTTTTTGTTCTTCTTCATCTTTTGCTAAAAGAGATTGAGCCTTACCACTTAAAACCCTTTCAGCATTCATTGTAATATATGCTAATATTTCATAATCCGGTTTCATGTTGGATTCTCTGCCCATTGTTACTTCCTCCCTGCTAAATTGGTGTCCATTACATTATGGCTTTTCTTAACATTTTCCAGCAGAGGTGTCTTCTTTATTGCTTCTATAAAGGCATCTTTATCCTGAATAATTGGCACCAATGTTATTACAACTCTACCCTTTTTATAATCTTTTCTAGTAAAATGATAGCGTTTAACCCCAACTGCTCTAGTTGCTTCAAATAGTGCTGCCTGTCTTTGACCGAAATTATCAAGTGTGATTCTAAAATGTTCTTCTTTCGGGTAAATAATAGCTGCTATACCTTCTTTTTGATACATCTTACTGGCATTTTCACTACCCAGTAAATTACTTACATAAATATCATCAACATAAAGTTCTGAATTTTTTAGTTCAACATTCGCTATTTCCACATCTGCTATATCTCCGATTGTTTTTCCCTTTGAAAATCTATGTAATAGATATATTGCCACTACTGCCACAAGTGCACCAGAGAATACATTGAGCCATACCTGACTTGAACCAACTAATTGAATTGTCAGGGCAGTCAGAAAAGAGAACAAGAGGGAAAAATAATTTCTTGATTCAAAGGTTTTCGCAATCCCATCAATATAGGGCAGTCTGATATCATTTTTAATTCTTTTAACTGCAGTTCTTAAGTGTAGGAATAGACCTGTAAATAATTTTTTATCCTGTTTAAAGTTATAGCCTGTTATTTTCGAAATACTGTCAATAATCCGCCTGAGCTCAGTATATAATTCTCTATTGAGTTTTTCTAAATGACTTTCACTAATTTTTTCACTCTCTATATCATTTTGCAGTTTAGCACCAACAAGGTGTATTGTGATAAATCCCAGCTCTGAATCAGTTATTTCAAGCTCAAAACTGCTGCTTAACCTTTCTCCAATATATTCAGCAATTTTCCATTCATTTTCTTTTTTTAAAAGTCTCATTTCATTTCTTTCCATCGTAATTAAATTTTCTTCGTAAATTCTGCTGATTGAGATCCCAAGATGAATCAAAAGTCCCTTAAAAGAAATATCAGATAATATATAGTTAAATTCAACCTCTGAGTCCTGAATGATTTCCTGGATGATATTTAAGTTAACATCCTTTAATAAGTCTTTTAAATCACTGCTGATCTCGGCTCCATGTTTAACTGTTGAACTTTTAAGTATAGAAGCACTGGCTTTCCTGAAAGCTTTTTCACTGCCTATTAGCTTAATTCCATGTTTTGGCCTTTTATAAAGTTCAATACCATATTCATTAAGGTAGTCCTAAACCTCAATCAAATCTTTAACCACAGTACTCTTACTTACAAAAAGTTCTGATGCCAGCTCCTCTATTGAAGTCATTTCTTCAAGATTTAAGAGCTGTTTAATTATCCAGTACTGTCTGTCAGATGGAGAGACAGGGTTTATAACATCTCTGGTATCCAAAATCGTTGATTTTAAATACTGATTGTCATTTATTTCAAGCCAGACACCCATACCTCTTTTAGTTTTAACCTCTACCTTAGATTCATCAATCTGTTCTTTAATATTTTTTATATCTTTTTTTACTGTTCTTGCAGAGACTCCAACAGTTTTTGCTATATAAGACATTGTCACAGGTTCTCCTGCCTGATAAAGACTTTTAAGAACTTCTTTCTCGCGAGAAGTAAAAATCATTTAAGCTCACCTCTTTTCTTCCGGTAAGTTAATTATATTTTAATAAATATGAAAAGTAAATTCACTTATTTTCACTTACAAGTGAAGACATAAATTTTTATAGATCAGTGATCTATTCACGAAAGCAAAAAAACCTCAAAAGAACTTTAACAAAAAAATGTTCAAGATCTTTTGAGGGTGAATCATCTCCAATTGAGATGCTAATATTATTCAATTTTTCACCATGATTTCATTTAAGTAAGCCTCAGCCACTGTTAAATACCACAGTGATATATACAGTACTTCACAACTATATGGGATATTTCTAAAACCATATCGCTGTTATGACAGGGGTTATAGAGAAAGCTGCGTATATACAGAACTTCGACAAAACTCTTCGAAGTCTTGAGCGAAGGTTCGACTCCTCCCAGGGGCACTATTTTTATATAATACTAAGGCAAAAAAATAACCAGAGAGTATGCCTGGGCTTCAGGCCTACCCATATTTAGTACTTCCTAAAATGTTATAACCTTACTATCACTTTTTAGATAATCGGTTAAAGGTTCTCCCATATATTTAACATCAATACCCAGTTCTGCTAAATCATCTGAAACACCATATTGATCAGCACAGGCCTGACAAGCTTCAACATTAATATCCGCTTTAATGAATTCTTTAATCTGTTCCTGCAGTTCCTGGTCTTCACTTAATAATTTTGAGGAGGGTCCCCAGACTATAAATTTAATATCCTGCCACCATCCTCTTTTTTTAGCATTAATCGTGTACATAAAAACCATTTTTTTAGCTACATCTGGATCACCACTTGTCCATAAAACAACTAAACTATTTTCAGCTGCCATTTTATTCAACTCCTCTTATTTCTATTTGTGCTCATCTTCCAGTTCTATTCCCAGACCATCAGCTGTTCTATTAACATAATTAAAATAAGCAACTACCTGATTTAAGTCCAAAATATCTTTATCACTCAGCTCAAATTTTCTTAATTTATCAAAGTCTTCTTTTTTTACTGCTGCTGGTTTTTCAGTCAACTTAACAGCATAATCCAACATCGCTTTTTCTTTTTCAGTAATTGGTGCTGAATTATAATCATCTAAAATACCACTTAATATTTTATCTGCCTGCTCATCATCTCTGATCAACTTTTGGAGCGCCGCTCCATGATGAGTTATTCAGTAATGGCATTCATTGACGTCAGACACAACTGTTGCTATCATTTCCCTCTGCCGACGGGAAATATTTGATCTGCCAAACATAATAGTTTTATAGATCTTAAGATGGCCTTCTAAAAGATCAGGATTTAAAGATTGAACTTTTAAGACATGTGCCACCTCATTTTTACCTGATCGAGTTAATTTATCATAAAGCTTAGCTAATTTACCTTCTGCCTTATCTTCATCTACCATATCTATCCATGCCATTTTGATCACCTCCATATTAACTCAGATATTCATTAGCTCTTAACGCTGCTTTAGCACCTTCTGCTGCAGAAACAATAATCTGTTTATCTTTAATATTTGTTACATCTCCGGCTGCAAAAATCCCTTCAATGCTTGTCTTATTATTAGCATCAATAATAATCTCATTGCCCTGATTAATATCCAGGTGCTCACAGATAAAACCTGTATTTGGAATTAAGCCAATTTCTATAAAAATAGCCTTTACATTAAGTTCTCGTTCTTTACCAGTATTAAAATTTTTAATTCTTATAGATTCAACTTTCTGCTCACCTTTAATCTCAGTTGTCTGATATGATTTACAGACTTCAATTTCATCTGAGTTATTTACTTTATCCTGCAGACTTTTATCACCTGAGAGCTGTTCTCCCCTAATAATTAAATAAACTTCAGTCGCAATCTTTGCCATATCAAGAGCTGCTTCCAGACCAGAATTACCACCGCCAACAACAGCAACCGGCTGATTTTCATAGATATAACCATCACAGGTGGCACAGTAACTTACACCCTTATCTTTTAATTGATGTTCTCCTGGAATTCCAAGCTGTCTCTTTTTAGTTCCAGCAGCAATTAAAACAGCTCTAGTCCTAATTTTTTTACCACTTTTTGTAAGCAGAATATGACCTTCTGGCTGAGGGTTAATATCTGTGATTTCCTCTCCAAAAAGTGTGTCTATCTTATAGTTTCTAAGGTGCTTTAAAAAATCCTGCATTAGATCTGGGCCTGAAGTTCCATATTCAGGTAGGTAATTATCGATGGTGTCAGTTTCCAACACCTGACCACCTATATCCCGAGCTACCATCAGAACTTTTAAGCCTTTCCTGGCTGCATAAACTGAGGCAGTCATTCCGGCCGGTCCGGCTCCAATTACCGCTAAATCCCAGTCTTTTTCGCTGCAGTTTGGTCTTTCAAATTCTATCAAATCATCAAGACCACCAGAGCTGACAAGTTCAATTAAATTATCATAACCCCCAATTTTCTCATCATTAATAAAAATTTGTGGTATGGTTTTTTTGCCGCTCCGCTCTACCATCTCCTGCTGCAGCTCTTCATTATCAGTAATATCATAATCAGTATAGTCAAGACCCAAACTTTTTAGCATCGCCTTTGCTCTTCTACAGTAAGGACACCAGGTTTTAGTATAGATTTCAATCTTTGGCTTATTCATCAAATCAAATCCTTTCTTTTATTTGATTTCAGGATCAATAATATCTTTAATAGTTATCTGTTCAAGTTCAGCCAGCATTTTTTGATAGGCCCTTCCAAATACACGATGAATTTTACACCTATCTATAATTGAACAGCCATGAATATTATCGACACATTCAAATATGTTATCTTTAGCTTCAAAAATTTGCATTATCTGAGCCAGGTTGATCTTATCAGCATCTTTAGCTAAAGTATATCCTCCTTTTTTTCCTTCAGAAGAACTTACAATTCCAGCTGTTGATAGTTTCTGCATAACTTTTGCCAGATAAGATGAAGATACATTTTCTAAATCTGCTAACTCTTTTACTGAAAGTTCCTGGCTTTTATTTCTGGCTAAAATCATTAAGGCATGAACTGCATAATCTGTTTTTCTTGAAGTTTTCATATACTTAAAATATCTCCTTTTTAACTTTAATGCTAATTATATAAATGACAGGCAGCTAAATGACCTGCCTCTACTGCTTCGAGTTCTGGTTCTATTTTTTTACATTTATCAAAACTATATTTACAGCGGGGATGGAAACTGCAGCCGGGTGGTGGATTAATTGGGCTCGGCACTTCTCCTTCAATAATTTCACGTTCTTTATAATTCCAGTCATCACTTATTCCTCTTAATGAGGAAAATAAGGCTTCTGTATAAGGATGGACAGAGTTATTGAAAATAGTATCAGTATCTGTGATTTCGACTATCTTACCCAGATACATTACCGCCACCTTATTACTGATATATCTTACCTCATGCAAATTATGAGAAATCCAGAGATAAGTCAGCTGGTATTTCTGCTGCAGTTTTTTCATTAAGTTTAAAACTGCCGACATTATTGAAATATCAAGACCTGAAGTTGGTTCATCACAGACTATAAATTCAGGCTGCAGGGCAAGAGCTCTCGCAATTCCAACTCTTCGGGCCTGACCACCACTTAACTCGTGGGGGAAAAGCTCAGAATACCTTTTAGAAAGTCCCACTAGATTCAGCAGTTCCCAGACTCGATCCAGCAAATTAAAATCATCCTCAATTTGATCATGGATGTATAAGGGTTCGGAAACGATCTCTTCTACAATAAAGCGAGGATTTAAAGAAGATCGGGGATCCTGCAGAATCATCTGGGCATCTTTTCTAAAGGTTTTTAGCTCTCGTTTATCAAAATTATTTATTGACCGGCCTCTATAAAGTATTTCTCCAGCTGTCGGTTCGATCAATCTCAAAACAGAACGAGCAACAGTTGTCTTACCACAGCCGCTTTCACCAACTACAGCCAGTGTATCCTCCTTCTCTATCTTAAAACTCACATCATCAACTGCCTTAACCTTAATCGGACCTTTGTTAGCCAGTTTGTAAAGCAGACCCTCATTATTAACAAAATATTTTTTTAAATTTTTAACTTCAACTAAAGCCATTTTTATATCTCCTTAACGGTCATTTAAAAAACAGGCTGAAAAATGTTCTGAAGTGATTTCTTCAAGCCGTGGATCTTCCTGCCTACAGCGGTCAAAACTGTAGCTGCAGCGGGGATGGAAATTACATCCGACTGGATAATTACCAGGATCAGGAACCTGCCCGGGAATAGTCTGCAGCTCCTCCGTTTTCTGATAATCCGGCAGACATTTTAAAAGTGCTTCTGTATAGGGATGATTGGGCTCAGTAAATAATTCTCTAGTCTGAGCAACTTCAACTATTCGTCCCGCATACATCACTGCAATCCTGTCACTTAAACCGGCAACAACTCCCAGGTCATGGCTGATATATAGTATAGATGTTTTGTATTCATCAACTAGATTTGATAAAAGATTTAAAATTTGAGCCTCCACTGTCAGATCAAGGGCTGTCGTCGGCTCATCTGCAATCAAAAGCGAGGGATTGGAAATAAAGGCCATGGCCAGCATCACCCGCTGTTTCATCCCCCCACTAAACTGATGGGGGTATTCTCCAAATCTGTATTCTGGATCTGAAATGCCAACTTTTTTTAAAATTTCAATCGCTTCTTTTTTTAGTTCTTTTCTACTTTTTTGTTTTTTAGACTTAAAATACAGTACATCAAGAATTTGAGTTCCCACTTTAAAGACTGGATTGAGGGCATTCTGAGGATTCTGAATAACCATTGCCATCTCCTGACCTCGAATCTGATCATTAAACTTTTTTTCAGAAAAATTGCAGATATCTTCACCTTTAAAAAATATACTGCCCTCTGCTATCCTGGCTGAATCCGGCAGTAATCTTAATATTGTTTTTCCCAGAGTAGATTTCCCAGAACCACTTTCTCCAACCAGGGCCAGGATTTCACCACTGTCAAGTTCCAGATTTATATCCTGCAGTACCCTTAAATATTTTCCCTTATTTCTATATTCAACTGCTAAATCATTTATCTTTAAGATTTTATCAGACATATAAACTTATACCTCCTGATTCAATTTTGGATTTAAAGCCACCCTCAGGCTCTCAGCAAAAGTCGAAAAACCAAGCATAGTTAACATTATTGCCAGAGCCGGCCAGAGGATCATTAAGGGGGCAGTCTGAATATACTGATATGACTCCTGCAGCATTACTCCCCAGCTGCTTAAAGGAGGCTGTAAGCCCAACCCCAGAAAAGAAAGTCCTGCTTCCCACATGATCATTGAGGCCATATCCATACCGCTCAATACAAGGACTGAAGCGAAAATATTGGGCAGAATATGTTTAAAAATTATACGAGAGTTATCTGCTCCCAGTGATCTGGCGGCTTCAACAAAATCCTCTTCCTTTTCAGAAAGAGTTTCTGCCCTGACCACTCTCCCATAACGGGGCATAATAGTCACTCCAAGAATTACTATTACACTCAAGAGTGAAGGCCCAATAATTGAAAGTAAAACTAAGATTAAAATTATAGGAGGAAATGCCCTGATTACATCAAAGATAAATAAAATTATACTCTCCAGAATTCCACCAACATAGGCTGCAAGTAACCCCAGGATTATACCAATGATCACTGATATAATAATTCCACCAAAAGATACTAAAACTGCCGGCCGAGCTGCATAAATAAGGCGGCTCAAAATATCTCTGCCCAGGCTGTCAGTACCCAGCAAATTCTGCAGACTTGGTCCTTCCAACCTTTTAGTCACATTGGTTTTATAGGGGTCAGCAGGAGCAATCAGGGGTGCAAAAATAGCTGAAATCAAAATCAGCATGATTACTGAGCCGCCGAGATATGCTTTGT
>Ga0182240_100326_pt1 | contig 16666 bp, 14 predicted proteins | sample hydfrates4_PW_90_FD_145594 | JGI IMG/M metagenome (GOLD analysis project Ga0182240, IMG submission 145594) | Subsurface microbial communities from deep shales in Texas, USA - hydraulic fracturing test 4_PW_90 | ecosystem: Environmental > Aquatic > Deep subsurface > Shale gas/oil reservoir >...
ACCTCGAATAATGGGACCTTTCCAAATTCTATTTTGTAAGGGTCATTTGAGAGACGGTTAATTGTTACCATAAATCCTGAGATACCATCCCGAGCATATTCTAAGGCTTTTTCCCCTATCATAACCGCTTCAGCTTGATCAGTTTTACTAACGATGTGTCCTGCACTTCTCTGGAGGTAATCTGGAATGGACACATGTACCTTCAAGCCTAACCTTGTTAAAATAATGTTGGCTACAACCCTTCCAACATCTCCCAACTGTCTGTTTCCAAAACTATCGGTGTATCCCATATCAGAAACAAATGCGCCGCTTTTATACCTAATACCTTCCGAAACAGCTATCGTACAGTAACCATTCTTACTTACCTCTTTTTGAACCTTATCTATAAAATTATCTTCTTCAAAAATCCTTTCTGGTAACAAAATAACATGAGGTCCAAAATCCCCATTTAATTTAGCCAACGAAGTAGCTGCTGTAAGCCAACCTGCATGTCTGCCCATTGTCTCCATTATGAAAATTTTTGTAGAGTCTTTTGCCATACTACGCGTGTCTATACTTGCTTCCAACATTGAAATTGCCAAATACTTTGCTGCAGAACCATAACCTGGAGAGTGATCAGTGCCGTACAGATCGTTATCTATTGTTTTTGGAATCCCTATGACTTTTAAATCATAACCTATCTTTTTTGAATATTCGTCAATTTTATGGGCTGTGTCCATAGAATCGTTACCACCATTATAAAAGAAATAACTAATATTGTAATCTTCGAACGTTTTAAAAAGTTTTTGAAAACCTTCTTCATCACCTTCTTTTAATCTATGTCTGCAAGTACCAAAGGCGCTTGCTGGTGTAGCTTTCAAATTATTTATTTTATCAACTGATTCTTTTGTTAAATCGAATAATTTACCTTCAAGAACCCCTGTAATACCATTTATTCCCACATATATCTTATCAATTTGTGGATCCTTTAAAGCCTTGCTTATCAGTCCATATGCAGAAGCATTTATGACACTAGTAACTCCTCCCGATTGTGCATATATGATATTTTTTTTATTCAATAATTACACCCCCGAACTTTTAATTTAAAATTACAATGTATCTATATTTCAGCCTTCTTCAGCAAGTTGTAAAAAACTTCTTTCTTTGATGGAATCCTTTTCTACAGGAAGGATCATTCCAAAACCTTGTGCATTTTTAGCTCCCAATCCCGAATTAAGCGCTAATTTCAACAATTGAGTATCGCCTTTTAAAATGAAATATCCAGTCCATCCTTTTATAATAATATCTTTGTAAAAAAGTAATTTTTCATTTTTTTCCGTTATACCATAAGGCTCTATATAAAAATTGTTATTTTTTATTTCAATTTCCAATGCCAAAGCTTTTCTCCTGAGGTTTTCTTCTATCAGTTTTTTAAAATCTGATGAGTAAGGAGAAAAATAATGAGTATAACGATTCCCGTTTGGTAGAACAATAGTTGAATATGCTGTAATGGGAGACAAAGTTTTAACAAGCATTTCTTCATCAACTTCATTATGAATAACTTCATACTTCATCAAAGTAAAATAATTTTTTTCTATTCTCACAACCTTTTGTTCATTTAAAGACTGTAAAACCGCTTCTACTAATTTATCAATTGGTGAAGCGAAATAAATATTGAATAAACCTTTAAAAATCATTCTTCTTTTCTCAACTTTAAAAGAGTTATAGGGATAAATCCTAGAAAAAGTGAAAAGCTTCAACTTCTTATCTTCAGATCTTGTTCCTAAATCGTGATACTTAGGCACAGCATTAGACATTAAATAGTAAAACAATCCTTGCAAAGGTCTATTGTAATGAACAGGAAGATCAATTTTATCACCTTCTAAAGCTCCGAATACCAACTTAATGACCAATAAAATCCCCCCAGTTTATATTATTATTAAATTTTTAGATAAAACCCTTTGTGACAACCGCACAAAGGGTATGAATTCATAAAAATTAAAATATAGCTTGTTCTGTTTCCTTATCGAAAGCATGGATCATTTTTAAATCGATTGCGACTTCAAAATTCTGTCCAGATTCTGCTCGTGTTTGAGGGCTTACCTTTGCGGTCATAGATTGACCATTGATAGTTAAATGAAGTAAAGTCTCACTACCCAAAGGCTCAACAACATCAACCATAGCGTTTAAAATATTAGATTCATCAGCACCTTCAAAAAAGTCTTTATCATAGATATCTTCTGGTCTTACACCAAAGATAATATCTTTATCTATATAATTTTCAAGTAAAGATGCTTTATCCTCGGGTACTTTTATAGAGATTCCCTCTGCTTTGAACCAAATACCATTATCTCTTGTTACTTTTACATTTAAGAAATTCATTGGAGGCGTCCCAATAAATCCAGCGACAAAAATGTTGGCCGGATTATTGTATACATCAAAAGCTCCTCCAACCTGTTGAATTACTCCTTCGTTCATAATAACAATTTTATCAGCCATAGTCATAGCCTCAACTTGGTCATGTGTAACATAAGCGACTGTAGCTTCCAACCTTTTTTGTAGTTTCTTAAGCTCAGCTCTCATCCGAACCCTTAATTTTGCATCTAAGTTTGAAAGAGGCTCATCAAATAAGAACACTTTAGGATCCCTTACGATAGCTCTACCCAGTGCAACTCTCTGTCTTTGCCCCCCTGATAATTGTTTCGGTTTTCTATCTAATAAATGGTCAATCCCAAGAATTTTTGCGGCGTTTCTAACTCTTCTTTCAATTTCGTCCTTGGGCGTTTTTCTCAATTTCAATCCAAAAGCCATATTATCGTAAACTGTCATATGTGGATAAAGAGCATAATTTTGGAAAACCATAGCTATATCTCTATCCTTCGGTTCCACATCATTTACAACTTTTTGGTCAATTTTTATTGTTCCTTCTGTAATGTCTTCTAACCCTGCAATCATCCTCAAAGTAGTAGTTTTTCCACATCCTGAAGGACCGAGTAGTACAAGAAACTCCTTATCTTCTATTACAAAATCTGCATCCTTTACTGCATGAAATCCATTTGGGTAAACTTTGTTAACCTTGTCTAATATAACTTGAGCCATTAAAAAGCACCTCCATCTTTTAATTTTTTCTGTCTTTAAAAAGTCTAAAACTTGTTTTAGCACCCTTTCGCTCCGCTACCCATCCATAAGAAAAAAAGGTCTATACCATTTACCCCATAGTCAACCCAAAAAGAATGATGAACTCAGTAATCAAAATCCTTAAAAAAATCCTTAATTCTCTGATATTCTTCAACGTTCTCTATCTCAAAAAGGGAAATATCTCTAACTTCATCAACAAAATCCATGAGTTTTACGAATTTATCATAGTCTAACAAAACAACCTTTGGCAAACCATTTTTGGTGATAACAACGTCTTTGTTTTCAACTTCATCAACAACTTGAGAGAATTTTGCTTTAGCTTCAGCTAAACTATAAAATGTAAAATCTTTTAAATACATATTTTACACCCCTTGACTATAATTATAGTCAATTTATTCTTATTTGTCAATCTAAAGAATTCAAAGATTTTCTAGCGTAATCAATTTTAATAGCCTCTAATGCCTAATAATCTCTTCTAATCGGTATATTTGACTTCAGTATATTTCTTAACTTCTTCAAGATCACTAATGGAAAGACTAAAATGCGACCAATAAGGAATAATAGTGTTGTTAAGAAGCAAAGGATCCGTGTTTGAAGATATAGCATTTTTTTTGAGAAGTTCTTCGTATTCAACGGTACCAGGAATTGGGGTAAATTCGTTTAAATTCACCTTTATTCCGAGCGAATGGCAGAAATCTACAGCTTGTTTTACATCATCTTTATTTTGAGATGGTAGATTCACCAACACGTAGGCATAAATATCATTCATATCAAAACCAGCATTTTTTAGAGATGTAACGGCTTTAACAAGATCGTTATTAGTTACCTTAAACCCCGTTCCTTTTTGAATATTAAAATCATAGCTTTCGTACCCGAGTTTTATAGTCTTAAAATTTGCTTTTTTTAATAACAAAGCTATTTCATCATCAACACGTCGGGCATGTACACCATTGGGCAAATGATATTGAACGTCAAATTTAGATAAAGATTCCAACAATTCTTTAATATCTTTTCTTAATAAGAACGCATCGTCAAAAAAAACGAAATCTTTTACATAAGGTCTTTTTTTAAGAATATACTCTATATTATTGATTATTTTGTTTATACTCCTGTATTGAAATTTCCACATCTTAGGAGTTACACAATACGTACAATGAAAAGGACAACCTACGGAAGAAACCAAAACAACATAAGTGAGATAGGAATCATAAAAATCATAGGTCAGATCAATATCTTCAAACCAGTTGAAGTTATTTAATTTTGTAAGATTCTCGTTTAGTATTTCCAAAACTTTCTTTAAAGGAAATATGCCCGTTCCTGGGCAAATATTAACTTTAAATTTGGAAAAAACATCTTTTGCATGTTCAGTATACAAGGTGGAATAAATACCACCTAAAAAAATAGGAGTTTTTGGAAAGAAGCTTCTCAAAATTTCGATGGTTTTTTCCCCACCGTAGTACCAGTATGTTAAAGTGATTCCCACCAAGATTGCATCAACTTTGTTCTGTTTTTTTATTGCTTCTAATTTACTTTCAAACAATTTTAAAGGTAATCCATACCTTTTGAATTTTCTAGGGATATTCTTTAATATAGTTGGCTTTTCGACTCTTTCATTATAAAATTTACCAGTTCCGTACTTTTTATCTTTTGGAGGATGTTTTACAATTAAATCGTTATCATGCCGATTTAGCAGATCTATAAACGTTACATTGTGACCTAAATAAGTTAGTACTTCACTTATGTATAACAACCCTAATGGCTTAAGCCAAAAATCATATGCGGCAAAATCGTAGATCCAAGGATTAACAACCAAGAAGTTCAAATCGTTGCCTCCTATCGCAATTTTTTAATTTCTCTAGAATAATATAATATCCCCTTTAGGGTTAAATATGGATCGTAATGTTTGAAAATAGATACTTTACTTGAGAGGAAACTCATGTCTCCTCCCGTTGCTACAACGACAAAATCTTTGTTCCTTTCTCGTTTTATTTCGTGAATAAGCCTTTCTATCCCATATAATGTTGTTTTTATTACCCCTATTTGAATATTGTCGACTGTATTTTTTCCCAAATGGTATTCAGGCACCTTTATCTCCACCTTAGGAAGCTGGGCAGTTCTAGAAAACAAAGCGCTTATAGCCGTCTTAAATCCTGGAATTATCGCCCCTCCTACAAAATTACCCCCTTCCAAAACATCAACGGTTATAGCTGTTCCAAAATCTAGAGCAATTACGTGATCGCCATACTCTTCTTTACATGCAATAACGTTGCATATTCTATCTGCACCTATTTCATTAGGATAGTCAACCAAATATGCTATATTATTAATTTTATTCTTAGTAGTAACAAAAATAGTTTCAACATTAAAATATTTCTTTAACATCTGTTCTAAAATAAAGTTAACATTGGGAACCACGGACGAGATACCTGCCAAAGTTATCCTTTTTAAATCAACATTTGCCCGATTTAATAAATTTGAAATGACAACAAATAACCCATCCTCTGATTCAAAACTACTCGGTCCAATTCTCCAAGTCAAAAATTTACCGTCTTCGTGTATCCCTGCCATCGTATAAGAGTTACCAACATCAAATAAAAGTTCCAATTTTCCCCCTTCCTTTCTTTACCTTGAATCCCCTTTGGGGCCGTTTTCTTTGACCCCGTTCGGGATGTATCTTTATACTATCTTGTATGATGCCTTTCTTAGACGGTTCATAACCGCTATACCTATCCCTTTGTCTTCTATACCTTCAATAATCATAGCATCAATTTTTTCATCGTATTTTCTAAGCATTTCAAAAAGTTTCACTGCAAATTCATAATAATTTGCTTCACTACCTATAGTGTCAAAATTAATATTATGATCCTTATAATAGCCAACATGTTCTTTAAGACATAGAACTATTGGATTGTTGTAATTTTTTACTTCTTCTAAAACCTTTTTCACCATAGTATCCACATCATCATGTTCAACTAAAATAACGGGGGTGTTAGGAGCGTAATGTCGATACTTCATACCCGGAGATTTTATATAATCAGGTTCTATTTTCCCATATGCAAAATCAGGAATGATAATATCACCAAAAATCTCTTTTAATTTTTCAGGTGGAATAGGACCTGGACGTAATATTATTGGTATCTTTCCTTGAGTTAAATCAATTATCGTTGATTCTACTCCAAACTCTACCTTACCTCCAACAATTATATAATCAACTTTTCCAAACATATCTTTTAAAACATGTTCCGCCATTGTTGGACTAGGCTTACCCGAAACATTAGCACTCGGTGCGGCAATTGGCACTTCAGCGTATTCTATCAATTTTAAGGCAACAGGATGAGCCGGCATTCTTAAAGCTATAGTATCTTTTCCTGCTGTTACAATATTTGGAACAATCTCCCTTTTCTTTAATACAAAAGTAATTGGACCTGGCAATAATCTTTCTATTTTTTCCAAAAGAGTATAAGAAATATAAGTGTACTCCAAAAAAGATCTAACGTTAGCCACATGAAGAATTAAAGGGTTGTCATAAGGCCTGCCTTTTGCCTTAAAAATCTTTCTCACGGCATTTTCTGAAAGGCCATTGGCTCCCAAACCGTAAACCGTTTCAGTAGGAAAGACTACTGTTTTATCTTCTTTGATTGCCTGAGCTGCTTCTTTAATTTTCTCCTCTTCAATATTTAATGGATCCACTTCAATAACTTTGGTTTCCATAATGAATTCTCCTTTTCCATTTGGCAAATAAAAAAATCTCCAACTTATATTATACAAGAAAACATCAAAAAAGTGAAATAATCGATTATAATGAGCTCTAATCTCTGTTAAATGTCTCTAAATACAAATATTCGCCATTTTGCTATGTAAAGTGAGTAAATATGGTATAATTCAAAAAGGACACTCTGGGTGGGGATCGGGACAAAGGAGCAAAGCCCTGTTTGCCGCAGTGTGCAAACGATGTTTTTAAATGATTTTGACCTCGAATTTGGGGTTTTTAAGAGGGAACCCTTAACGTTTGGGCGAAGGGGTGCTAAAACAAGTTTTAGAGTATCTAAAGATAGTAAATTCAATAAAAGAAAGAGAAAAGGTGGGTTTTAAATGAATACTCCAAATATACCAATAGAAGAAATAATAAGTAAAATAAACAAAACGGAAGAAATTTTAGACGGCTTGCTAAAGAACGATGATTTTGAAACTTTTTCTAAAACGTTAGAAGAAAGATTTGAATTATTGAAACAATTAGAACCATTTAGAACTGAAATCGCCGTAGAAAACATTATAGAAAACATCCTAAAAAAAGATTCTGAACGCTCAAAAAGCATAGAAGAGAAGATGAGAAAAATCAAAGACGACCAATTTAACGTACAAGTTAGTAAAAAAGCTATGAAAAAGGGATATCTTAAGATTGAAGAATCCATGAGCCGCCATAAAATTAACAAAAGTGGTTAAACTTTCACTAGAGATCCTTTCTATAATACTTTGATTTAAAATGTACTTTTTCTGCTTCATCATAAACAATATTTCGTACCTCTTCTAATGTATCTGCCTTATTTACTAGCGATAATACCCTACCACCATCGGTAAGTAAATTTTCACCATCTTTTTTAACGCCAGAATAAAAGATTTTCGAAGTTATTCCAGGTTTTATTGTGATCCTTTCACCTTTTGTATAGGAAAAAGGATAGCCTTTGCTACTAAGTACGAGGCAAAAAGAAAATCCGTCATAAAACTCGATATTGGCAGTGTTAACTCTCTCTTCTCTTATGTCCTTTATAATATCAACAAAATCAGATTTTAATAAATAAAGCATTGATTGGGCTTCAGGGTCTCCTAAACGGACGTTGTATTCCAATACATAGGGTTCATCATTGACCCCGTTCGGGGTGTTTTCTTTTTTTATTATTAAGCCTATATACAAAAATCCTTTATATAATAAACCCTCTTCTTTTAAACCGTTGATAGTTGGATTAATGATTTTTTGAAATATTACCTTCATTAATTTTTCATCTACATCAGGATGAGGTGTAATTGCTCCCATACCTCCAGTGTTTGGGCCTTGATCATTTTCTAACAGTTTCTTATGATCCTTCGAAACGTTGAAAAATTTGTAGCTTTGACCATCCAACAGCAAAAAAATAGAAGCTTCAAAACCTTTCAAAAATTCCTCAACCACAATTTTTTTACCAGATTCACCAAATTTTTCTTCTTTCATAAGTTCATTAAGAGCTTGGGTAGAATCTTCATAAGAATTACATATAAAAACACCTTTACCTGCTGCTAAACCATCGGCTTTTATCACCAATGGATAAGAAGCCTTCTTGGAATATTCAAGGGCATCTTTCAACTCAACAAAAGTGTTAAAAGAAGCTGTTTGAACGTTGTGCCTTTTCATGAAACTCTTTGCGAATATCTTACTACTTTCTAATTGGGCAGCTTTTTGATTGGGGCCAATTATTTTTAAACCTGATTCTTCAAACTTATCAACTATTCCTTTTGCTAAATACTCTTCTGAACCAACTATTGTCATATCTACATTATTATTCTTAACAAAATTTATAATATCTTCGATAGATTCTATTTTTAAACTTTCACATTTATTTTCAATTGATATACCATCATTCCCAGGGGTTACAAACACTTTTTCTATATCTTCACTTTGAGACAACTTCCACGCTATTGTGTGTTCTCTACCACCTTTGCCTATTACTAGTACTCGCATTATTTTTATCCTCCTGTTAGAAAAAACTATTTTTTAAAAACTTTAAAATTTTGTATATAGCGCCCCTTAGCTCCGCTACCCACCCTCGTCTTATTTCTAAAATGTCTAGCAAAAGAAAGATCCACTACACCATCAACTTGCCTTTACCTTTTTTTGATAAATACATTATCACGCAAAAAATATTAGATATGTTTGAAATGTCTCATTCCCGTAAATACCATAGCTATTCCATATTTGTTACACGCCTGAATAGACTCATCATCCCTGATTGACCCTCCGGGTTGAATTATTGCTTTTATTCCGTATTCCGCTGCCTTTTTTACCACATCACTAAAAGGAAAAAATGCATCTGAAGCTAAAACGTCTCCTCCTTTCCCTTTACTTCTTTCTAAAGCTTGAGTAGCAGCCCAGATTCTGTTGGGTTGGCCAGGCCCTATGCCTGTGGTAGCCTTGTTTTTTGATACGACTATTGCATTTGATTTTACGTGTTTTACCGCTTTCCACGCGAACAAAAGTTCTTCTTTGATTTTTTCTGGAACTTTAGTATCTGTTACAACCTTAAATTCATTTATAACCCCTTTATCAACTTCTTGAACAAGGATTCCTCCATCTACGGACACATATTCATACATATCAATTGGTTTAGAGTTCATTTTCAATATTCTTAAATTCTTTTTCTTTTTTAAAATATCCAAAGCCTCTTCATCATACTCTGGAGCCATTATTATTTCAAGAAATATTTTTTTTAGCTCAAGTGCGGTTTCAACATCAATTTTCCTGTTAAAAGCAACTATCCCACCGAATATTGAAACAGGATCGCATGAATAAGCCTTTTTGTATGCTTCTAAAACACTATCTCCTAAAGCAATACCACAAGGAGAACTGTGTTTTAAACAGCAACATGCTATATCTTCAAACTCATTCACAGCTTTCCAGGCAGAATCTGCGTCTCTCAAATTGTTAAAGGACAACTCTTTCCCATTTAATTGATCAAATGAAGTCATAGCTCCTGCACTTAAAGTATTTTTGTAAAAAGTGGCACTTTGATGGGGATTTTCACCATATCTCATTTCATAGCTTTTTTCAAATGGAACGGTTAAAAATTCTTGAAAATCATTATTATCTTTCAATTGAGCATTTAGATAATTACTTATACAGCTATCGTAAAAGGCAGTCAAATTAAAGGCTTTTGAAGCTAAGTACAATCTATATTTCTCATCAAACTCTTCTCTATTTTTTAATTTAGCTGATATCTGTTCCAAATCAGATTCATCTACTACAACTATAACGTCTTTGTAATTTTTGGCTGCAGATCTTATCATGGTTGGTCCACCTATATCTATAAATTCAATCAACTCATTCAGATCAGCATCAGGTTTGTTAGCTACTTCTACAAACGGATAAAGATTAACATAAACAAGATCTATCGGTTTTATCTTTAAATTTTGTACAGTTTCCATATCTTGATTGTTCTCTCTCCTTGCAAGAATACCTCCATGTATAAAAGGATTCAAAGTTTTAACCCTTCCATTTAATATTTCGGGAAAATTAGTGATTTCTTCAACGGGCGTAACTTTGATACCATTCTCCTGAAGTTTCTTAGCGGTTCCACCCGTTGAAATAATTTCAATTCCAAGTTCTTGAAGAGTTTGCGCGAAATCAACTACTTTATCTTTTTTATAAGTACTTAACAATGCTCTTTTTATCACTCTAATGCCCCCTATGTCATTTTATTTTATTAAATTCTTTTTAAAAACTCTAAACTTACTTTAAAACTTACTTTAGCGCCCTTCGCCCCGCAGCCCACCCATAAGGAAAAGTAGAAGACTTTGCTCTTTCACCTTGTTCCCCACCCATATAAGGAAAGGAATCAGTGCTTTTCCCCTCAGTCCGTCTATAAGGATAAAAAAAGGCTTTACCCTTTCACTTGACAGCCATCTATCATTCTCTAGCTATATTCATCAAAATTGCTCAAAAGATTCTCAATTACTTGAGGATAATATTGATGCTCTAACTTATGAATTTCTTCCTCCAACTTTTCAAGATCCCAATTTTTGTCTACTTTTAACTTTTTTTGTAATATGATTTTCCCAGTATCAACTTCCTCTTCTACGTAATGAATTGTTATTCCTGTGTATTCTTCTTTATTATTATACGCCCTTTCTATTGAACGTAAACCAGGGTATTTCGGCAAAAGAGAAGGATGAATGTTTATTATTTTATCGGCATAATATCTAACTATGTAGCCTGGTAATATTCTCATATATCCTGCTAGTACCATTAGATCAAAATCTAGATCTTTCAAACGATCAAAAAGATAATCGTTATACTCCTTTTTTGATTTGAAAGAGGAATAGTCTATTATTTCATAATCTATTCCCAATCCTTTTGCTCTTTCTATTACGTAAGCTTTCTTGTTATCCGTTATCAATTTAATTATACTAGTTTTGGAAGACTTCGAAAAATATTTACATATAGCTTCAAAATTTGTCCCGTTACCTGAGGCTAAAATTACTATCTTTTTCACAGTATATCGCTCCTAATAAATTTGTTCACCAAATGATTTTAACTTTTTGGTTTGAATCGTTTGCCGATTTCACTTCTCCAATAATGAAAAAGTCTTCCCTCAAAACAGATTCGAATATTTTTGTAATTTCAGAAAAATTATTTTCAGGAACAACATATATCATACCGATACCCATGTTGAAGGTTTTGAACATTTCTTCATCAGAGATACCTGATTGTTTGATACTTTCAAAGATAGAAGGAGTCTCCCAATTAACCTTTATCTCTGCGCAAAAACCATCAGGGATTATTCTGGGCAAGTTATCGATTATTCCCCCACCCGTTATGTGGGCAGCACCTTTTATATAATTAAGCAACGTTAAAGTTTGTTTAACATATATTCTTGTAGGGTTTAAAAGTTCTTCTGTGAAGGGAATTTTTCTTTCATCCAGTAATTTTCTAACCAAAGAATAGCCATTTGAATGTATCCCGGATGAAGAAAGACCAATAAGCTTATCACCTGACACTATCTTTGAATAGTCGAATATGTGATCTTTTTCAACTATTCCAACAGCGAAACCAGCGATATCTTCACTCTCGTTTCTAAAAACACCTGGCAATTCGGCAGTTTCTCCGCCTAAAAGAACACACTCATATTCATCTAAAATATTTTTTAAATGTCGAATGAAAGTGACAAAATGATTCTTGTTTAAGTTTGATGTAGAGAAATAATCTAAGAAAAATAAAGGCTTTGCCCCCACGCAAACCAAATCGTTTAAATTCATGGCCACTAAATCTTGGGCGGCTATATCCCATCTTTCATACTTTCTTAACAATTGAAGCTTTGTACCTATTCCATCAGAAGTAGCTACTAAAAAAGGGTTTTTATAATTGGATATTTCATCTTTCAGAGGAAATACCCCAGCATATGCACCTATATTGGAACCTATAAACGATCGGATTTCTTTAATTGATTCGTTAGCTTTGTCTATATCTACACCAGAGTTTTTATAAAACATAAATTGCCTCCCAATTTTGGTTATAGTGTCTTCTATGAAATTTGCTCCCCTTCGCCCGGCTGCCCACCCTTTTTGGGAAAGGACCTGCGGTCCCTTAGACCCTGGTGGGTGGAGGGCTCCGCCCTGTGACCCTTTTAAAACTAAATATTTAGTGAATTAATTGTTTACATGGTTTTCTTGTAAGCCTTGTCTAGTCTTAGTTAGCGCCCCTTCGCCCCGCAGCCCACCCAAAAAGATAAAAGGGGATTTTGCCCCTTGATCCCGCTCCCCACCCATTTTAAAAACTTTAATCTTTTATAAAACAGTGAAAACAATAATTCTTTCCCTTTTCACCTAAAGAAGCAAGCAAATTCTCCAAAGTAATAAAATTAAGAGAGTCTGCATTGAGAATTTCTCTAATTTCTTCAACCGTTTTAGTTGCGCAGATTAATTCTTCTTTCGTAGGAATATCAACCCCCCAATGGCATGTATTAACAACCATCGGAGAGGCTATTCCTATATGAACTTGTTTAGCGCCATTCTCCCTTAGCATCTTCACTATATGTTTCATCGTTGTTCCTCTGACGATAGAATCATCAATTAAAATAACTCTTTTGTTATCTATAACTTCTTTAACAGGTAAAAGTTTACGTCTAACTCCCAACTTTCTTTCTTGCAAATCGGGGTCGATAAAAGTTCTTCCAACATACTTGTTTCTCATTAGGCCCATTTCTAACGGAATACCAGATGCTTTTGAATATCCTAGAGCAGCAGAAAAGCCACTATCCATTACTGGAATGACTATATCAGCATCGATAGAATTTTCTTTTGCACATAATTCTCCTAATTTTTCACGCATTAAGTGCACATTATCACCAAATATATTTGAATCGGGCCTTGCGAAGTAAACATGTTCAAAAAAGCAAAACTTATTAGGACTATTCGAAGATATTACATGACTTTTAATCTTTCCCTCCTTTATTTCAATTAATTCACCGGGCTTTATTTCTCTAATTTTAGCGTTTCTAAGTGGGAAAAATTTGAAAGCGCTGTCTTCTGAAGCTACATAAATTCCATTTTCTGTTTCACAAATACTTAAGGGCCTGTATCCAAAAGGATCTCTAAAAGCGATAATTTTATCTTTGAAAAGGAAAAGTAGAGAGTAAGAAGGAGATATATTTTCAGCAATTAACTTACCTATTTCTTCACTTTTCCAACTTGAAGGAGATCCTTTTAGTTTATTAACTAAAAGATGGGGAAAAAGTTCAGTATCTGAAGTTGTCATAAATATGGAGCCTTGCTCTTCGTATTTCTCTTTCAATTCAGGGCCATTTTCTATTTGACCGTTGTGTGCTATGGAAAAAAATTCATTTTTATATTTTATAGTAAGCGGTTGAGCATTTGTGAAATTAGAGAGACCTTTCGTTGAATATCTTACGTGCCCAATCCCAAAATAACCGTTAATTTTTTTGGATACACCGCCCCCGAAAACTCTATTGACTACGCCTTTACCCTTATAAGTTGTAATCTTAGTGCAATCTGATACAGAGATCCCTGCAGATTCTTGGCCTCTATGTTGAAGTGCCAAAAGACCTTCAACAATTCTGCCACTTACGTTGTACTTTTCACTCTTTGAATATGCGGCAAACAAACCACAATTTTCCATCAACATTTAATTATTCCTCCACACTTTTTGAAATACTACCAAAATAAATGTTTTTCAGCTCTCTTAAATCAAAACAAACGCTGCCGATATCAATTCCTTCATCACTGGATTTTATCTCTCCCAATTTTTTAACGTTGATGTTAGATGATTTAGCAATATCTTCAAAAGTATAGGAATCTTTTCTACTAACAGATACAATGAACCTACCCTGATTCTCTCCGAAAAGTTCTTCTATGGAAGTATCTAAAATACCTTTAAAACCACGATTACTCAATATACAGGACACCGCCAAAGCAGTGAGCAAACCTCCTTTTGATACATCATGCACACTTTTTAAAATACCTTTTTCTATTAGATCCAATATAAAGTTTTGCAAATATCTTTCATACATTGGATTTACAAAGTCGATTTCTCCACCTACAAAAGCTTCAAGAACTTTTAAATAAAGACTTCCACCTATCTTATCAATATTGATATCTGTTTTTCCAATTAAATATACTAAATCACCACAATCCTTGAATTTTAAATTAACTATTTTTTTTATATCTTTAATTTCCCCAATCATACCGATCACAGGCGTAGGAAAAATTGATGTTTCATAATACGAATTGTAAAAACTAACGTTACCACTAACCACTGGGGTAGAAAGTTCTTTTGAAGCTTCAATTAAACCTTCAATACTTTTTTCAAATTGCCAGGATACTTCGGGATCATCAGGATCACCAAAATTAAGGTTGTCCGTGATAGCTAAAGGTTTTGCACCCACGGAGATCAGATTTCTAGCGGCTTCGTATACAACGTTCTTGGTACCCTCAAATGGATCTAAATAGGTGTAAAGTTCGTTGCTATCAATCGTTACAGCAATAGCCTTTTGAGTGTTTTTTAACCAAAGTACAGCACTATCGGATTGTTCTGGTATAAATATTGTATTCGTTCCAACTTTATAATCGTACTGTTGATATATCCATTTTTTACTAGATATGTTGTGGTTTGACAGTAATATCTTTAATATTTTATCTATATCCTTTATCTTTGTCTTTGGGTATTTTTTTGCTTTGTTCAATATATAAGTAGAAGGAATGGTGTTGTTCCTATAATATTCAGGGGCGTTAACTAAGATATCTATTGGAAGATCAGCAAGAACCTTGCCTTCGCTATTTTCTTTCACAACGTAATGAGGGGTAGAAATTGTTTTTCCTATAACTGCAAAATCGATCAAGTACTTATTACAGATGGCTTCTACTTTTTTCTCTGTACCAGGATTAACCAAAAAAAGCATCCTCTCTTGAGACTCAGAAAGCATTATTTCCCAAGGTTCTATATCTTCTTGCCTTTTGGGTATATTATCTAAATAAAGTTCACAACCAACTCCACCCTTATAAGCCATCTCAGAAGTAGAGCTAAGAACACCGGCAGCTCCCATATCTTGACAAGCCCTTACCCCTTTTATTTTCAATATCTCAAGTGTCGCTTCGATTAGATTCTTTTCGGTAAAGGGATCTCCAACTTGGACAGAGGGCCTATCATCTTTTCCACTCAATTTTTTTGATGCAAAAGAGGCTCCGTGGATTCCATCGCGTCCGGTTTTAGATCCTACATATACAAGAAGTTTATCAGGTCCATCAGCGTGGGAAGATGCCAAATGATTTTTGTTAGCAACACCGATACACATCACGTTTACCAAAGGGTTTGTTGAATATATTTCATTGAAAGAAGTCTCTCCACCAACCGTAGGGACACCGATGGAATTTCCATAATCGCTTATACCTGAAACAACCCCTTCAAAAATGTTCTTCACCCTTGGATCGCAAATATTACCAAATTTTAACGAATCTAAAAGTGCTATGGGTCTTGCTCCCATAGCTAATATATCTCTAACTATCCCACCGATACCAGTGGCTGCGCCTTGATAAGGTTCTACAGCAGAAGGATGGTTGTGACTTTCAACCTTAAAAACAACAGCTTTTCCCCCAATCTGAACGTATCCTGCATTTTCGCTTTCATAAGATTCATTAATTTTTTTTAAATAATGTTTAGAATGCTTGTAACCACAATGTTCAGACCATTGAGCAGAAAAAAGATAGGTTTCAAATTCGTTGGGTATTCTCCCCAACTTTTCTTTGATAAGATCAAATTCTTCTTTTAAAATACCTAATTCCAACGCTATCTCTTTAATTGTTAATTGATTCTGCACTAGACAAATACCTCCTGATAGATTGAAAAATGTAATTACCATCCTCATTACCTAATACACTATGACAAGCTCTTTCTGGGTGAGGCATTAAGCCAAAGACATTGTATTCTTCATTTATTATGCCTGCTACATCGTCAAATGAACCGTTGGGATTCTTTTTATACTTTAATACAATATTTTTAGGATCAAGCTTATTATCGTTGATATATCGGCCTTCCTTGTGGGCAATAGGTAAAGTTAAAATCTTTTTTTGAACATCATTGATAAACGGTGTATCATAATTTACAACTTCAACTTCAACATCTTTACATATGAATCTATGAGAGGTGTTAACGGTTAATGCCCCGGGTAATATCCCTGCTTCTGTTAATATCTGAAAGCCATTACAAACCCCTAAAACCAATCCTCTTTTGTTTAATATATACTTTTCAACAGAGCTCATCACAGGAGAAAACTTTGCCAGTGCCCCAACC
>Ga0182240_100327_pt1 | contig 16666 bp, 10 predicted proteins | sample hydfrates4_PW_90_FD_145594 | JGI IMG/M metagenome (GOLD analysis project Ga0182240, IMG submission 145594) | Subsurface microbial communities from deep shales in Texas, USA - hydraulic fracturing test 4_PW_90 | ecosystem: Environmental > Aquatic > Deep subsurface > Shale gas/oil reservoir >...
ACCACCACTGATAGTAGAGGACTCAAGAGGTCAGCCCATTGAATCCTGGGCTCAACTTATCAGGTGGATCAACAAAACTGATAAGTAACTGAATATCTTTACTGACTAACTTTTTAGAAAATCAAGTTTAACTCTTTTAAAGTTCTACATTTATCTAATTCCATTTTTTAACACTATTTACATCTTAAAACTTTTGACATTCTGAATATTTTTATTATAATTAAAATTAGTGGTGATCTATTACTATTTACTTACATTTTATGGTAACTATCATATTTTATTTGACGTTATCCAATAGTTTAACATATTTCTTAAAGTTCTTTATTGCATACTAAATTATATTATATTAATCTTAAAATGTAAAAAAATGATTAAGTACTTATTTCTTTTTATAATTAATAAACAATCTGATATAATAAAATAGAGATTTTTAAAATCTGAGGAGGTATTGTATTGAGCAGCAAAAAAGTAAAAAAATCAATTTTAGAAACCAAAAAAATTATTGTATTTAAAAACATTAAAGAAAATGAATTAATTTTAAATTTAAAAGAACATTTAAATGATAATGATAATGAATTTCCTAAACTTGAAGTGGAAGATTTAATCTATAAATTAATTGAAATATCGATTAAAGAAGGACTGCAGGGAGATATTTGGCATAATTATTTAAAAAAACAGCTTATTGAATCAGAAAATATTTTTACATTAGAAGCCGAAATGGATTTAATAAATAAAAACGACAGCCTTTATCAAATTGCCTTAAATGATATAAAAATAATGGCTGATTTATTCTCTTTTTCTTTTAGTGATTTAACTCAAAAATTGTCTGAAGAAAATTTCTCTTATTTACAAAATTTCAGAAATAATAAGTTAAAAATTAATAATGAAAAACTTGAAATTTATAATTCTTTATTTAATTATAATTCCACTCAAAAAAACTTGGAAAGTCTAATCAAATTTTATCAGAAACACGGTACAGGAATTTTAAATCAGAGCAAAGCTTTTTACTGGGAAAATAAAGGTTTAAAAAAAATAAATAATCCTGATCCAATTAGCTTTAATGATTTAATTTCATATCAAAGAGAAAAAAGAAAATTAATAGAAAACACAAAAAGTTTTTTAAAGGGCTATCAGGCTCATAATGTGCTGCTTTACGGTGATAGTGGTACTGGTAAATCTTCTTCAGTTAAAGCACTTTTAAACAAATTTTATGGCCAAGGTTTGCGTTTAATTGAAATCAACAGTTCACAGATAAAAGAGCTGCCAGATATAATTGATTATTTAGGTCAAAGAGGTCTATATTTTATAATTTTTATGGATGATCTTTCTTTTGAGGAGTTTGAAACTGACTATAAATATCTAAAAGCTGTGATGGAAGGTGGAGTAGAATCAAGACCGGCCAATGTGCTTTTCTATGCCACCAGTAATCGCAGGCATCTAGTCAGAGAAAAATGGCAAGATCGGGAATCTGAAATCCATGAAAATGATATATTAAACGAAAAATTATCTCTTTCTGAAAGATTTGGCTTAACTTTGATGTTTAATAATCCATCTCAAGCACAATATTTAAAGATAGTTAAAGAATTAGCAAATAACGAAGGTTTAGATATTAAATCAGAAAAATTAAAGAATAAAGCTTTAAAATGGAGCAAATGGAATAATGGCCGTTCTGGACGCTCTGCTAGACAGTTTATAAATCAATTACTAAAAGAACAAAATTTAAAACTAAATAATAACCATAATATTTAATTTAAAATAATACTTTTTATAGATAACGAAAAATTAAATTTTTAGTATAACCAAATTAAAGCAGCAGTGAATTTTGACTCTTGATTAAGAAAGCTCCCTAATTAGGGAGCTTTCTTAAAATTTATAAGTATTAATCTTCTATAAAGCTTTTAATTTTGTTAGTCGCATCTAAAATCGGACTGACTGAATCATCATAATTTACAGTATCAATCAGCAGTGATATTAGTTTCGACATATCAACTTCCTCAAACCAATCTGAATCTTTAAACTTCTGTGGCACATAGGTCAAATTAGTTGAAAATAATTTTTTAATATATCCTTTTTCATAGTATTCATCCATTTTTTCAATACCATTAGTAAAGAAAGTGAATGAAACAGCTACATAAACATTTCTTGCATTTTTATTTTTTAATTCTTTGGCAATATCAAAAACAGATCCACCAGATGCTATCATATCATCGACTATTAAAATGTCTTTACCTGCAACATCTGCTCCCATATATTCATGTTGAATAATTGGATTTCTGCCATCTACAATTTTTTTATAATCTCTTCGTTTGTAAAATAAACCAACATCCAGACCTAAGACACCTGCATAATAAATTGCCCTGTCCATAGCACCTGTGTCAGGTGAAATCACCATCATTTCATCTTTATCAAAATGAATTTCTGCCTCTGAATTATTCATTGCTTTAATAATTTGATATGTAGAGTGAAGACTTTCAAAACCAGTTTGTGGAATAGCATTTTGAACTCTTGTTTCGTGTGCATCAAATGTGAAAATGTTTTCAACACCCATATTTTCTAATTCCTGCAGAGCCATAGCGCAATCTAATGATTCCCTACTATTTCTCTTATCCTGACGGCTTTCATATAAAAGAGGCATAATAAGATGGATCCTTCTAGCCTTGCCTGCAATCGCAGATATCAAACGTTTAATATCCTGGAAATGATCATCAGGACTCATGCGGTTTTTAATTCCAAACATATTATAGGTTACACTATAATTGCCAATATCGGCCAAAATAAAAATATCTTTACCCCTAATTGTTTCCTTTAGGTGTCCTTTGGCCTCACCATTAGAAAAACGAATGATCTCATTATCAATAATATATGACTCTTTAATTTCTTCTAAATGATATTCACTACAGCTATTGGCAAATTCCTCTTTTCTTCTTTCAACAATGTAATCATCAACCTTTTTTCCCAGCTCTTTACAGCTCTCATGAATAATAATCCCCAGCTGCCCAAATGGTATCTTAGTTATTGTTTTATCTTCCACTTTTAGTATAGCACCTCATTTGTATATTTATTTTGCTGTCCCTAATAATATTTCAAGATTTAAGCAGAAAATCCTTTATCTATTCTCTAAAAAATAAAGTTTATATATTTATTATATTCACATATTGATATATTATTCCAATTCAAAAAGGTTTAACTTATATTAAATAGATTAAGAAAGTTTTAGCTAAGCCTAAAAAGACAAAGAAACCAAAAACATCTGTAACTGTTGTTACAAATATAGCTGATGCTAAAGCAGGGTCAATTCCAAGTGACTGTAGTGAGAGTGGAATCAAAAAGCCAAACATACCTGCAATCAGCAGATTTAAGATCATAGCTAGAAAAATTATAAGTCCTAGATAATAATTGCCATACATTAAATATAAGATAAGTCCAGTAACTAATCCAGTAGCAGTCCCATTGATGATTCCAACCATAGCTTCTTTAAAAAGCAGCTTCCAATTATCCTTAAAATCTATTTCTCCCAAAGCTATACCTCTGATTACAATAGAAAGAGTCTGAGTACCGGCATTTCCACCCATTCCTGCAACTATCGGCATTGCTGCTGCTAAAGCAACAACTTGAGAAATCACATCTTCAAAAATGGCTACAGTAAAGGTTGCTAAAAACGCTGTCGCTAGGTTAATAAACATCCAGGGTAATCTGCTTTGAACTGACTGCATTAAAGTCGCATTAGAACTTTCTTCTTCATCCACACCATGCATTTTATATAAATCCTCGGTGTTTTCTGCTTCAATAACATCAATAATATCATCAACTGTGATAATTCCAATTAAAATCCCACTGTTATTAATTACTGGAATTACAGTAAGGTCATATTTTGCTACCTGTTGAGCAACTATTTCCTGATCAACATCTGCTGTAACTTTGACAATATTGTCATCCATTAATTCTTCTAAAATTTTATTATCATCAGAACTTAAGATATCTCTTAAGTCAACACTTCCTACAAGTTTTTTATTATCATCTGAAATAAAAATAGTATCAATAATTTCAGTATCAGGTGCAATGTTTTTTAATTTTTTCAAAGCCTCAGTTGTCGTTAAATTTTTATTTAATAGAAGATATTCGGTGGTCATTATTCCACCGGCAGATTCTTTATCATATCCCAGCAGATTTTTAACTACTAAAGCATCATCCTGTTTCATATGGCGCAGTAATTTTTTTCGCTTCTGAATTGGCAGTAATCCTAATATATCAGTTATATCATCAGCTGCCATATGAGAAAAAATCTCAATTATTTCTTGAGAACTCTTGCATTTTAAAATATCAATCTGAAGTTCTTTTTCAGATTCTTCAAAGATATCTGCAAGGTCTTCAGTTTCTATTAATTTAGTGAAGTTATTTATTTCTGAAGCTTCTAACTCAGATAGTGCTTCAGCAATATCTATTGGGTGATTATCTTCGATCCATTCTTCCTTAATATTTTTTGATTGACTTAAGTAATTATTGATATCCTTTTTAATATTTTCAATTTTTTTCTCCATCTGATCACCTCTTTCTAATATTATTTATTAGCATTTAAACTGCAAAGTATTATTATAGTTTTTTAAACAACTATTTAAAGACTTAAATGAGAAATTAGTTTTTGACTGCTGCTTAATTCAAAATTACCAACTTCTAACTTCCAGTATTGAGCAGAATTAGATATTTCACTTATATATTTAACTAAATGAGGGTGACAGCTTAAAATAAAAATTTGATGGTTGTTTGATAAATTAGAAATTATTTCAGCTGTGTTATATAAATGCTTACTGTCAAAATTAACTAATGAATCATCTAGTATAAGTGGTAAAGGTGGTTTGATTTCTTTAATTCTGCTGATTCTGACAGCTAGAAACAGCTGTTCCAGACTGCTCTGACTTAACTGTTCTACACTGTTGAATTTTTTTCCAGATTTAGTAACTGCCTGAAACTCTGAAGCTTCCAAATCAGATCCAGTTTCTAATTTATTATAATAATTATCAGTAATTTCAGCCAAAATATTAGAGGCTGGTTTCAGTAATTCCTTTTCGGCTTTTTCTACCATTCTTTCCCTTAATTTCTTTAAAATAAAATAAACACTCTTATTTACAGCATACCTCTGGGCTCTTTTTTCTAAATTGTTTTGAGCCTGATCAATCTTAATTTGAGCATTTTCAATTTTTGAAGAACTTGCAAGCTCTTCAATTTTATTTTTAAAAGTAATTATTTTTTCTTCTAGCTTATTCTTTTTCTTTTTTGATGAAAACAGCAGTTCTTCATAAGAATTCTTTTCTGATTCAACTGCATTTAGGGAAGAGAAATCACGATATAATTTTAGAAAAAGCTGATAATAATTTTTATCAGAATCCTTTTGATTTAAAATTTTTTTAGTTTTATCTGAAGCTGCTAAAATATGTTTTATTTGAGATTTTTGACTGTCATAATTCTTTTTATTTTTTTTATATTCAGCAGCTGCCTCTGCTTTTTTTTGATAAGATTCTAATCTTAATTCTAATTTATTTTCTCTTTCAAAATCACCTAGGAATTCATAAATCTGATTTTGTAAAAGCTCAAATTCTCTTTTTTTGTCTAAATATTTTTCAGCAAGTTCCTTCATCTCAGATAATTTATTCAACTCTTTAAATAAAAATTGTGATTTAGAAATTAAATCAGAAGTTTTAGTTTCTAGGACAGAACTCAGCATAAATTGGTCATTATAGTAATTAGCTGTTTCTTTAATTAAATCATATATATTTTTTAAATCAAGTAATATTTCATCTTTGAGCTTAGATTTCTCTTCTTCCTCTATTTTTAGCTTTTTAAATCTTCTTTTTTTAGCTTTGATTTCTAAAAAGTAGGATTTTAAATAACTTAAATCCCCATTAACTTCAATATTTTCCAGTCCCAGGAGGTTAGAAAAATCACTTAAATTATTTTGAACTTTTTTTAAATTTTTATTTTTTCGGGTCAGATCTTTTCTATAGAAATTTAATTTATCATTCTTTTGGCTGAGCTCCTTTTCTAATTTATCAGCTTTTTCTTTTTCTAATTTAGAACTTTTATAATTAGAACTATAGTAAATAAAGGCGGCCCCGGCAATTAGTAGAGCAAAATATTTAATTTGATTGTAATCGATAAAGAAAGAGCTGCTCAAAACAAAAAATGATAAAATTAAAATAGAATAAGTAGTTTTCAAAATTGAATTTGGTGTTTTATAGTCAAAAGCACTGATATCAGCTTCGATGTTTTTGATTTCATTTCCTAATTTATCAATTTCTGCTGTTATACTTTTGACCTCCGCTTTTAATGTTTCATTTTTGTTTAAATAATTATTAAACTTTTCTGCTTCAATTAAATCTAAATTTATTGTCTCTAATTTTTTCAAAGGCTGCTGCCAGTTAGAATTTAGATTTTCTAATTCTAAAATTAAAGTCTGGTATTCATTAGTTATTTTCATTTTTTGAGTTCTAAAATTTTTTATTTTTTCATTAAGCAAATCTATCTTTTGCTGCTGATTATTTATCTGGTTTTTATTGTTTTTAATAAATTCTAAGAATTTTTTTGAATAACTGCTTTTTACTGACTTATTTAAATCATTTCTTTTAGATTGAAGTTCTTTTTTTATTTTATCAAAATTTTGCTGATAATTGACAATTTGATCAAGTTCGAGATAATTATTACAGTCCTGATCCTGAACTGATGATTGCTCCAGTTTGACCTGTAAATTTTCTATTTCTTCAAGAATAGAATAATTATTTTTGAGTAGATCAAGTAAAAAAATCTCATTCTCAAATCCAATAATTTTTTGATTTAATGCTTCTAAATTCTGCTTTGCTGTATTTAATTTTTCTTTTTTAAGATTAAATTCTTTAATTTCTAATAATGCTTGATCTCTTAATGCTTCAGCCTCTTGAATCTCGTTAAAATAGGGCTTAAATGAGGCAACTGAAGGGTCACCTAGAGTACCCCCTATATTTTTAGCATAGTTATAATATTTATCTGCTAATTCCGGAACTTTAACTAATTCGGATAGACCAGCTCCCAGCAAAATAGAAAATAAGCGCTTTTCTTTCTTTTTCCCTTTAGTAATTTTAGATAATTGCTGTAGTTCATCCAGACTAATTGTAAAAAGCTGCTGATAGCTAAGCTGATCTAAATAATTAAAAATTTCTGCTGCTTTAATTTTATTTTGTTTTTCATCTAAAATTTTGGGGGCGGCATAACCTTCTAAAAATAAGTTGTAACTTTTAGATTCCCGTTTCATCTCAGCTTCAATATAATATTGGTTACTAGCAGGAGGTATTGAACTATCCTGAGGTAAACCAAAAGGCAGATGACGCAGCAGCTTTAAAAAGCTGCTCTTTCCGGCTCTATTATGACCTCCAATAACAACCAGCTTCTTAGAAATATCATTTAAATTTTGATTACTAAATATTCCAAAATCACGAATATAAATATTTTTATAAAACATTTAATCTCCGCCTTCTAGTAACTCAGATATAATAATTTTTTCCGATTCCTCTAAGATATCTGCTAGTGTTTTTTTATCAGCAAAAAATTTATGATTTTCTCTATCTTCAGGATTCTGATCTCCCTGCCAAATCTGTCCCCATTCAGCTATTAACTCTCGTTTTAGTTCTGAATCAGCTAAAATATCATTTATTAACTGATCAATATTTTGGTAAAGCTCACTGCCTTTTTTAAGTGCTTCTAAATTTTTTATAGGAGCAGCGGTTCTTAAGACTATAGAATGCAGCCAGATAGTCGGACTTTCTACTCTAAATCTACTTCTGAGATCCTTTAAAAGTGTTTCTTCAAGTTCGTCTCTATTGGCTTCTACATACTGATGAAGTTCAGTTCTACCTTTGATATTTAAACGAAGTACAAGCACCTTAAGTTTAAATTTTTTTGATTTGTTTTCGAATCTAATATTTTTATTATAATTTTCTAGGCGGCTGTTTATCAGCTGCTTAAGCTCAGTCAGATTATCAAGCTCATCGTATTGATCTAGATTGATTACAATTTCATTAAAAACGACAGGTGCCAGCGGAATAAAATTTTCTTTAACCTTTAAATTAGAATCTACTTCTACTAAAAGTGCCCCTTTATTACCCTCTTCACTAATATTGTGAGCCTGCAGAGTACCAGAAAAATTTATCGAAGGTTTGTGATTAAGTTTTTGATATTGATGAATATGGCCCAAAGCCCAGTAATGAATTTCGCTTTTAGTTAAGAGTTCACTTTTATTTACTGGTACATAACGATTATTATCCTTATTTAAGGCAGTATGAAGTAAAGAAATATTAAAAACGGAATTATCGGGAACCGTATAATAATTATACATTGTTCTATTCTCAAATTTTTGTCTGTAAGACTGGCCTAAAATTCTAGCTGCTAATTTACCGTCTTTTTTAAATTTTAGGGTTTCTACATTTTCACTAGAAAAATATTTTACATTTTCAGGAAGCTCAAAAACTTCATTTTCTACTCCTGCAGGGTCATGGTTGCCTGATATAATATATATTGTAATACCCTTTTTATTTAAAAATTCAGCCTGTTCTGAAAAGAAGCGGCTAGATTTAATTGATCTAGCTTTTCGATCATAAAGGTCACCCGCAATTAAAATAAAATCAACTTTTTCCTCAACTGCCAGTTCAACTAAATTTTTAAAAGCCTGCTCAGTAGCATTAAATAAAAGTTTATTTACCTTCATATCAGCTGTAGTATTACAGCTTAATTTTTTACCTAAATGTATATCTGCTGTATGAATAAATTTGATAGCATTTGCCATAATTGCCTCCAAAATTAGCTGTAATCTCTTTCAGTCCTATTTTCCCATTTAACAAAAAACCAGCTGAAAACAGAAATTTCAACTGTATATTTAATAAATGCAATTGCATGTTCTACTAAAGTGGTGTTAGTATAAATTAAACCCTCAATTGAGCCTGGAATTGGAGCCGCTGCTCCGATAAAAGAAAAACCCCAGATTATAAAAAATAATTTTTGCCAGGCATATTCACTTTTAATAATAGTGTCATAAAAAGGATATAAAATGAAAGCGAAAAAGGCACCTCTAAAAATTTGAAAAACTGATGCTATCCTAAAAAGGGCAGGCTCTGATGCTTTAAAATCATAATAAGTATCTACATTAATCAATGTCCCAACATAATTTTCAAAATTTTTAAAGATAACCCCTATGAAAATATAAACTAAGATATGAACTAGAATAAAGCGTATTGTAAAATAAACAAACTTTTTAGACGGTTTAAGCATCTTATTCCCCTTTTTCTTTATTTTTTATTCCCTTTATTTTTTACTCACTATTTATATTTCTATATAAATAAACTAAATCCTGTAAATTTATATTTTTAAATAAAATTAAAGCAGCCTGTAGAAATTAAATTCTCTACAGGCTTTTATTTTAGACTCTGATAAATGTTAAATTTGTCCTGGTATTATATAATGTTGATAAATAAGAAAAAATGTCCATATTAATTTTTTCTTATTTATTTTTTTCTTCAAAACTTTCACCAAAAGTTAATTCCTCTGCTAAATTACCTATAAAAGGCAGTTTAAATATCTCTCCATTATAGGCTTTATACATTAATAAAAACCAGAGAACTGTTCCAATAAAGGTTATTAAAGAAGAAATCATAACTCCAATTACAGGGATTACTAAAATTAAAGAAGATGCAATAAACAAGGAAAAAAAGGTGATTAAAGACTGCATAGCATGAAAACGGACATGATTATTTTCCTTTTCAATAAATAGAAAAATCAAACCTGTGACCCAAATACCTGCATAGGTTAAAATTGACTCAATATTTTCATCCAGACCGAGACTGGTTTTTTTGTGATACATAAATTTGAGATGATTATCTAATTAGATAATATCTCTTCCCCCTTTCCTTCTTTTATTTAGTTTATAAAATATTGCTTAACTTCTTCTAACCCTATTTTAACATAATAATGTAAATTAAAAAAGTAGTAAATTTTAAATAAAAAACCCGTCTGTACGCTCTTTAAGATTGAGACTACAAACGGGTATTCAAGATCAGATTATTCTAATTCTAAGATTAGTTCACCTGATTCAAGCTGCTGACCTGCCTGAGCATGAATCGCTGCAACTTTTCCAGCTGCAGGGGCAGTTATATTTGTTTCCATTTTCATAGCTTCCATAATCACCAGACTCTGATTTTCTTCAACTTCTTCCCCTTCTTCAATTAAAATTTCTACTATATTACCGGGGAGACTGGCGCCAATTTCCATTTCATTTTTAGGATCAGCCATTTGTTTAACTGCAGAATCAACTTTAGCTGTACTTGCTTCGTCATAGATTTTGATTTCTCTTCTAAAACCATTAACCTCAAAAACAAGTCTGCGGAAACCTTGGTCATCAACCTTAGCAATTTCAAGTAATTTAACAATTAAAGTTTTACCTTCTTCAACTTTAATCTCACTGGTTTCCCCTTCACGCAGTGCATGGAAGTAAACATCACTTCCCATATGACTAAGATCACCGTATTCTTCAAGGTATTCTAAATAATCTTTATATACTTTGGGATATAAAGCATATGCTAAAAGTTCCTTTTGAGTCGGCTCAAAATCATATTCTTCTTTTAGTTCTGCAGCTGCAGTCTCAAAATCATAATCCTCAAGTAAGGTGCCAGGTCTGACAGTAATTGGTTCCTCTCCTTTTAGAACAATTTTTTGTATATCTTCCGGAAAACCTCCAGGAGGCTGACCGAGCATTCCTTTGAAGTAAGCCTCTACCGAATCTGGGAAGGCCATATTTTTGCCTTTTTCACAGATGTTATCAGGTGTTAAATCATTTTTAACCATAAAGATTGCTAAATCTCCTACCATTTTAGAAGAAGGAGTAACCTTTGGTATATCACCCAACATAAAATTAACTTTACGATACATTTCTTTAAATTCTTTGAAACGGTGACCCAAACCAACACTTTCTACCTGTGGTTTTAAATTAGAATATTGGCCTCCGGGTATTTCATATTTATAGATTTCTGCAGTACCAGACTTTAACTCAGATTCAAACTGAGAATAAACCGGTCTTACAGCACCCCAGTAATTTGAGATTTTCTGAATATCTTCAATATTAATTTTGGGATCACGATAAGTATTGGTTAAAGCTGCCACAATTGAGTTCAGAGGTGGCTGACTTGTCAAACCTGCCATTGTATTAAAGGCAGTATCAATAATATCTACTCCTGCTTCTGCAGCCATTAATAAAGTAGCTCCACCATTACCACTAGTATCATGAGTGTGTAAGTGAATTGGAATAGATATCTCAGCTTTTAGAGCCTTTATTAGTTCATAGGCAGCATATGGCTTTAAAAGTCCTGCCATATCTTTAATTCCCAGAATATGTGCACCCATTGCCTCTATTCCTTTAGCTAAATCTAAATAATAATCAAGATCATATTTATCTCTTTTATCATTCAGTATATCACCGGTATAACACATTGAAACTTCAGCAATCTTACCCTGTTTAACTACTTCATCTATAGAAACTTCCATTGCAGGCAGCCAGTTTAGAGAATCAAAAATTCTAAAAACATCTATGCCGGCATCCGCAGCTTCTGCTACCAGATTACGAATTACATTATCCGGATAATTTTTATATCCAACACCATTTGAACCTCTTAAAAGCATCTGGAATAAAATATTAGGTATTTTTTCACGCAGACGCTCAATCCTCTCCCAGGGAGACTCTTTTAAGAATCTATAAGAAACATCAAAAGTTGCTCCTCCCCACATTTCAAGTGAGAATAAATCTTTAGCTAAATGAGATGTTGCTTCCGCAATTTTTTCCATATCAACTGTTCTCATTCTAGTTGCCATCAGTGACTGATGAGCATCTCTATAGGTTGTATCTGTTAGAAGAATTTCTTCCTTGTCTTTAATCCACTCTACAACTGCTTCTGCTCCACCCTGATCTAAGATCTGTTTAGTACCCTCCAGACCATTAATTTTTTCAAATTCTGGTACTTTAGGCACGTCAAAATTCGGTTTTTTACCTCTTGTTTCATTAACAATTTTCTCACCAAGATAGCTTAAAATCTTCTGTTCCTGGTCAGAACCGGGTCTAACATCAAGCAGTTCCGGATTATTGGAAATAAAACCAGTATCACAGGTTCCTTTTTGAAATTCTTTGTGATTTAAAACATTAATTAAAAATGAGGCGTTTGTTTTAACACCACGGACTTTCATTTCTTCAACTGAGCGCATTGCTTTTCTGATTGCATCAGGGAAAGTCCTGGACCAAGATATAGTTTTAACCAGCAGACTATCATAATAGGGGTTAATTATAGCACCTGTATAGCCGTTACCTCCATCAAGTCTGATTCCATAACCTGAGCCTGTCCGATAATGATCTAAACGTCCGGTATCAGGAATAAAATTATTAGCAGGATCCTCAGTTGTAACTCTACACTGAATAGAATATCCATTAACTTTAATCGATTCCTGATTAGGAATATTTATTTCTTCAGAATCAAGTCTATATCCCTCAGCAACTAAAACCTGACTCTGGACGATATCAATTCCGGTAACCATTTCACTGACAGTATGCTCAACCTGAATTCTGGGGTTAACTTCTATAAAATAATGATTGTCATATTTATCAACTAAAAATTCTACTGTACCAGCATTTTTATATCCAGCACCTTCACATAATTTTAAAGCATCTTTCAAAATTGCCTGTCTTTTCTCATCACTTAAGGCAACTGCAGGTGTAAATTCTACAAGTTTTTGGTGACGTCTCTGAATTGAGCAGTCTCTTTCAAATAAATGGACAAGATTTCCATGTTCATCTCCAAGAATCTGAACTTCTATGTGTTTTGGATTTTCAAGATATCTTTCTACAAAAATATCGTCAACGCCAAAAGCTTTACGGGCTTCTTCCTTAGCATCTCTAAACTGAGCAATTAATTCATCATCAGAGCGAACTATTCTCATTCCCCGTCCACCACCACCAGCGGCAGCTTTGAGGATCAGGGGATAGCCATGTTTTTCAGCAAATTGCTTGATTTCTTCTTCTTTTTTAATCGGCTTTTCTAAACCAGGAATAGTCGGCACCCCAAACTCCTGTGCCAAAATCTTAGACTTAATCTTGTCTCCTAACTTCTCCATTACTTCTGCATCAGGTCCAATAAACTTTATTCCAGCCGCCTCACACTGTCTAACAAACTCTGGATTTTCGGATAAAAATCCATAACCGGGATGAATTGCATCAACATCCTTTTTAATAGCTAAATCAATAATTTCGTCAATTGCCAGATAAGCTTCGATTGGTCCTTTATTATTTCCAATCTGATAAGCTTCGTCTGCTTTGGTTCTAAAGAGGGCAGTTCTATCCTCCTCAGAATAAATTGCTACAGTTCTAATGCCCAACTCCTTACAGGCTCTAATTACTCGAATTGCTATTTCCCCACGATTGGCCACTAAAACTCTCTTAAATTTTTTCGACATTCTCTAATCTCCCTTCTTTAATTCTTTAATGATAGAAAGTATTTATATTTAATAAAATTCTACCCAGATAGATAAGGTAGAAATTATTAATAAATTATTTTCAGTTAGAGAATTTTCCCTAAAAACTGATAAAAATTAGTAATTAACTTATATTCCATTAAAGTATACCACAATTCTTAACTAATATCTAATTAAAGCTTATATTATTAATTTTTTGAATTATCTTTTATTTTGTCTGAAATAAATTAAAAGTGCTCCAACTCCTATTAAAACAATAGGTATCAAATAATTTAAATAATTTAAGTTTTGCATAAACTGACTGTTATCTATGAAAATTACAAAAAGACCAAAAATAATTAATGATCCTCCAGGATACAGCGGCCAATCCCAATTTTCAAAAGCACTGCTGTGAATCAAGATAATTAAAAATGACATACCCAGAAGAATAAAAAAAACTCCACCACCAAGATTGTTGATAAAATCAATTCTCTGCAGATCGGTAGCTAAAGCTATAGAAGTTAGAATCGAAGCAGGCATTAAAAACCCGATATTTCTGTAATGTTTCCTGCCCCCTAATAAAATGTAGCTGATTAAAAATCCAGCACTTAATAAATAAAGAAAAATGTTATCACTAACTAAATCAAATGTGTTGAGCAGCATAAAAATTCCAATTGTTATTAATAAAATCCCTGATTTAAGCTTATCCATATTATCTCCCCTTTTTTGGTCTATATACACTTTAATTATAACAAAAATTATTTATTCAGCAAATATTTATTTTTAATTCAGTGAAGGATATTTTTTTTATTTAAAGAATATAATAGTAAGAAGAAAAAATAATAAAAGAGGTGGCGCCCATGAGGTATATAGATAAATTCTTAAAAAATACAAAAACGCTGATCTCTTTCGACCTGATTTTATTATTTATAAAAAGAGTTTACCAGAAGTCCAGAGAAAATGATATCTTCATTCATGCCATGGGAATGGTTTACATTACAATCTTATCCATAGTTCCCTTTTTGATTTTTTCTTTTTATATAATGATTCTACCACAAAAAGCTTAAAAAATATAGCAATGAAACCATAATGTGTAAATTATTTTTATTAAAATCAGTGTTATTTTATAATATTAAATTACCCATAAGCCTTGCTATGACAGCGTTTATATGGTATAATAATAGTAAGAATATAAGGAAAGGGTGACTTTTAATGTTTCTATCAAATTCATTTCAACAGATAAGTTTTTTTGATAAAGTTCATAATATGCCTAAATATCTGCAGAATATGCTATATAATAGCTGGGCTCATATCTTTCAGGAGATTATTTTCCCTGAAATAAATGAAAATAGATTTGAAGTACTTTACAGTGATAAACCATCCAGGCCTAATTCTCCTGTGAATGTTATCATTGGAGCTCTTTGCTTAAAAGAAATTTTCCAGCTTACTGATGAACAATTATTAGGATCCATCTTTTTTGACGATAGATTTCAATACGCTCTAAGACTAACAAGTGAAGAAAGACCACCTGTTTCTTTTAACACATTTACTAATTTTAGAAATCGGGTTTACGCTTACTATAATCTTACCGGCATTGATTTGATTCAGCAGGAAGTAGAATCATTATCCAGATTAATTGCCGAGCATTTAAATATTGATGGACAAAAAATTAGAATGGATTCATTTATGGTCTCTTCTTCCTGCAAAAATCTTTCTCGTATTGAACTTGTTTATACTGTTAACTACCAATTTATTAAAATGCTTGCTCAACTTTCTACTGAGCTTATACCTGAAGAATGTAAATCTTATCTTGAAAAAGGTCATAAAAATGAAACTATCTATAGAACTAAAGACAGTGAAAGTGAAACTAAATTAGAATTTTTATTAAAACAAGCCGGAGAACTATATAATAGCGGTCTGGAAGCTGGTAAAAAAGTTATTGAAACTGAAGAATTTAAAACTTTAAAAAGAATGCTGGGCGAACAAACTAAAGATGATGACAACTTTAATATAGTTGAACCTAAAGAGAGCAAAAATATAGCATCTGATAGTCTACAGAATCCCAGCGACCCTGATGCTACCTACCGTTTTAAATATGGCAGCAATATTGGTTATACTGCAAATGTAGTTGAAATTTTTGATGAAAATGGCAGTATCATTACAAACTACGATCTTAAGCCCAACATTTACAGTGATAAACACTTTAGTTCAGATATAATTGAAATACTGAGTGATATTTATGATGATGCGACCACAAATGATAGTGAAGATAAAATCAGCAATACCCTGGAAAACCCTGATAAGATTGAGCAGATAAATTCTTCTATTCAGGAAGAAAATACAGCTTTAATTCAAATATTTATAGACGGCGCTTATTATTCTTTTGACCTTGCTAAAAAAGCTCTAAGTCTGGGGATAATATTAATCCCTGGTGAATTAACCGGTAGAAAACCGGCAGAAGATAAAATGAGCTATGCCAGTTTTAAAATTGATGAACAGGAAAAAGTGATAACTGAATGTGCTAACGAAAAAGAGCCTGTTAAATCAGAGTTCAATGAAGATACAAATACTTATACAGCTAAATTTGATAAAGAGGATTGTCATGGCTGTCCTCATAAAGAAAGCTGCCGTGTTAAAGAACAGGTTAAATATAATTCAATCAGGTTTAGTGAGCAGCAGTATGCCACCGCTAAACTTAGAGAAGAGATGGAAACTAAAGAATACATAAAGCTAACCAGCCAGCGAGCAGGTGTTGAGGGTATTCCTTCAGTCTTTAGAAGAGTCTACAATGTAGACAATATGCCCGTCAGGGGATTAGTGCGCTCAAAAATATGGTTTGGGATAAAAATAATGGCAAGTAATGTCAAAAAGTTGTTCAAAAGCGTAAAACTGGCGGGTATTTAGAAAGATACCTGTCTTATTTTCTTTTGTTTTACTATAATTTGTCAGTATATTATTTTTTAACTTTAAAATTAATATACCTGCCAATAATCTGTCTGTTTAATTTTTAAAACGCTGTCTTTTGGTGGTCAAATCATATAATGACTTTATTTAATTTTTTTGGTAAAATGGATACTATTGTTGATGAAATAAAGGCTCTCATTTTAAATAATCTAGCAGCTGGTACTGGAGAAAGCCTTATTAATTATTTAGAAATATATAT
>Ga0182240_100329_pt1 | contig 16659 bp, 13 predicted proteins | sample hydfrates4_PW_90_FD_145594 | JGI IMG/M metagenome (GOLD analysis project Ga0182240, IMG submission 145594) | Subsurface microbial communities from deep shales in Texas, USA - hydraulic fracturing test 4_PW_90 | ecosystem: Environmental > Aquatic > Deep subsurface > Shale gas/oil reservoir >...
CCTCCAAACCACGTTGTAAATGGGAGGTATCAGGAACAAGGCCATGGTTCCACCTGCAATCAGTCCCCCTATTAAGACTATGGCCAATGGGGCTCTATATTGACCCCCTGTTCCCATTCCCATGGCCAAAGGCAATAAGGCTATCAACGTTGTCACGTCCGCCATTATTATAGGCCTCAATCTAACGTTGCAGGCCTCTATAACAGCTTCATCAGGCTTGTATCCCCTCTTTCTCAACAGTTCAGCGTAGTCGACTATTATTATCGCATTGTTGACAACGAGACCCACCAGCATTATCAGGCCCAAAAGACCATAAATGGACAGCGTCGTCCCAGTAAAAAGCAGCGCCGGCACAACGCCAATTATGGAGATAGGAACCGTAAGCATTATAACGAAAGCAAAAAGGTAGGACTCAATTATACCGGCAATCATCAAAAAAGTTAAAAACGTCGCCATACCAAAGGCCGTTATTAGCCTTTTGAAGTTCTCCTGGATGTCCTCGATTTCGCCTTTGTATATAAACCTATACCCTTGGGGCAATTCAATCTTCCTGACTATCGGCTGAATGTCCCTGAAAACTTCTCCTACTGATCTTCCAGCCACTTCTCCTTCCACTGTAACTTTTCTTTGTCGGTCCAATCTATATATAGCTGTGGGACCTTTCTCATATTTTACATGAACCAACTCCTTCAACGGGACGAAACCTTTTGGAGTCCAAAGAGGCAATTCCTCCACCTTTGAGGGGGCGTCTCTCCACTGTTCGCCCAACTGCACAAGGATGTCGTACTCATAACCCCTTTCCCTATATACTCCTGCCTTTACTCCGCTTATGTATCCCCTTAGCTCGGAAGCCACATCATCCAAAGTGACACCCAAACCCGCCAACTTGAAGTGGTTCGGTAAGAGCCTCAATTCCTGACGTCCTACTTCCCAATCAGAGTCTAGGTCCACTAAACCCTCTACTCCTCTCAATTTCCCTATTAATTCCTGAGATTTTTCGTTCAGTACATCCAACTCTGGACCAACCAAGGTGATCTGTATGGGCTTGGAGTTACCGCCACCCCTTCCATTGGAGACATTTACCGATATCTTGGCATCAGGTACAGAAGCAAATTCCTTGCGCAGCATGGAAGCTATGGCAAACGCAGATGGCCTACGCCCCTCCTCGATGAGGTAAGCTCTTACCTGTCCTGTATTTGCACCGCCTAGCCTGGAGCCTCCACCCACGTTGGAACTTATCGATTTGACGTAGGGTTTCTCCTTCAGCGTTTTTTCTACATATTGAACTACCTCATCTGTTGCATCCAAAGATGCGGTGCTGGACAACTCTATACTTACCGTTATTATTCCTTCATCGACCCTTGGGAAAAACTGGAACCCTATATACCTCGAAAAGTAAAAGGCCACCCCGAGCAACACAATAAAGAACACCAAAGTTCGAACTGGATGGCGCACGCACCGGGGAACCAAATAATGGTGAGCATCCTCAATCGTGGAGTAAACTTTTTGCCACCATCCAGTGAGAATCATGGCAGGTTTGGAGACCCTATGCACCCCGCCTAATCTGGCTGCCGCCATAGGAGTAACCGTGAAAGCGGCCCAAAGAGAGAACAATGTTGCAAAGACCACTGTCAACGCAAACTGATAGAAAAATTGACCCACTATACCTCCCATGAAAGCCACAGGAATGAAAACTCCTAGATTTGTGGCAGTTGTGGAAAGGACCGCTACCTCTATCTCCCTTGTACCCTTGATAGACGCATTTATTGGAGTCTCTCCCATGTCCCTGTAGCGGTAAATGTTTTCCAAGACCAAAATAGCATTGTTCACCAGGACCCCCACTGATATGGCCAATCCCAAGGTGCTCATGACGTTCAAAGTGAAGCCCATAAGAAACATGGGAATAAACGTTGCTATAATTGCCGCCGGCATGGAGACCGCCACCGCCAAGGTAGCACCGAATTGCTGCAGGAAAAGAAAGATGACCAAGGCAGTAAGAACGGTCCCTATGGTCATGTCCCTTATCACGTTTTTTACCGCTTTTTCAACAAACTCGCTGCTGTCGTAGATTGCTTCCAGTGAAATGCTACCCCTAAAGGCAGGGGCGACTTCTTTTATGACTTTTTTACCTGCTTGGCGACCTCAACCACGTTTGCGTTGGGTCTTGCCACGAGCTCCAATAAAATTGCAGGCTTGCCGTTGTAACGAGCCTTGCTCCGCTCTTCGGCCAACCCGTCCTCAATCTCCGCAATATCTTTAAGGAGAACTACCTTGTCCTCTCCCAAAGGAATACCTATGTTCCCCAACTCCAAAACAGATTTGGGTTCACCCACTACGCGGACCGATGTTTCCTTTAGCCCCTGAGAAATCCGTCCGGAGGGGGAATTGAGGTTGCTCCCTGCCACATAGGAAGAAAGCTTTCGCAAACTCAAATTCCTGGCCACTAATTCCTTAGGAGAAACGTTCAAATGAATCTCCCTCGTCCTCCCACCAACAACGTCAACGTTCGCCATCCCTGGGATCTGAGTGATTCGTTTGGCTATCTGCTCCTCCACTATGCTTTTAGTCATATATGGCGGAAGGTTGCTTTCAGCGACCATTATCATGAATGGTCTAGCGTTGATGTCAAATTTCTCAACTACTGGCTCATCCGCATCTTCGGGAAGAGAGCCTATAATTGACCTTATCCTCGTAGATATATCTAGGGTTGCCTGCGTCACATCCGTCTCGTAAGTCAGTCGGGCAACCACAAAGCCAGTTCCTTCAATTGCGTATCCGTTTATTTCATCGACCCCCTCGACCGTGGCCACCGCATCCTCTATGGGTTTCACTACCAAGTTCTCCACTTCAAGGGGACTAGCTCCTTTATATGTGGTCCTTATCAGCACAACAGGGATATCAACCTTGGGCAGCAAGGCCACACCTTCATTAAGGAAAGCATAGATACCCAAAAACAAAAGAATTACAATTATTACAGACGTCAGTATGGGCCTTCTTACAGAAACTTCCACCAATCCCATGGCCCTACTCTCCTTGAAGCCATATCTTCGCGTTGGGATAAAGCCTGTCTGAACCTCTTACCACCACTTTTTCGTCTCCATCAAGTCCTGAAATTATTCGCACATAGCCGTTAAAGGATTCTCCCAAGACCACCTCTTTTTGAACGGCAACATCCCCCGATACCACGAAAACGGCAGCTTTTCCTTCATCAGGCCGCTGAATCGCCTCGTAAGGCACATATATGGCTTCGGCAACATTTTCGTCCTTTAATTGACCTTCAACTGTTTCTCCGGGCCTTAGTCCAGACTCAGAAGGCACTTCTAGTATCACCTTCAGCAAGCCCGTTTGGGCATCGGCAACGGGATCAACCCTTTTAACAGAAGCATCAATCCATCCTTTTGGGGTATTAACCCTTGCAGCGTGGGCATTGGCTAGCTTTAGTGCATCTTTTGGCGAAGCTACCAAATGAACTTCCAAGGAGTCAAGGTCCGCCACCTTAAACAAAACCTTTCCAGGAGAAGCCAAGTCACCTGGTTCCACGAACTTCTCCATTACGATGCCCTCTATTGGAGAGCTCACCTTAGAGCGATCAAGGTCAATTTCCAACTCCTTCAGCTTAGCTTCCCCGTCAAGGTAAGCGGAAAGAGCACTTTCAACCTCCTGGGCGCTAGCTCCTCCTGCTTTTTTCAAAGACTGCAATCTCCTGTAATTGTCCAAAAGCTCTCTGACCTTGGCCCTCTGAGCCTCGTATTTCTCTTTGATTTCCCTGGTATCCAAGATTGCCATGGCATCACCAGGAGACAAAAGGTCACCAACATCGCACAAGACCGCTAAAACATATTCCTGCCGATCAGCAGAAATCTGCACAACTTTTGAGGATTCGACCGTTCCGTAAAGACTGATCCAGTGCTCCCAAGGACCTCTCCTGGCCTTTTCTGCAGTAACGGGAATTCCCTTTTGAGCGTGGATAGTGGCCACACTAGTAGGCGGAGCTTGTTTCGGTTTTGTAGCCACTTTCCATGTCCCGTAGCCAATAACTAAGATTATTACTGAAACCCATATTAATACTGCTTTCTTTCGCCTTTCCATGCAACGAACCTCCTAAGGCAACCGTCCTTCTGCAGCGTCAAGCCTGGAATAAGACACCAGCACTTTCTTTTTTGCATTTATATAATTTGCCAATGAATCAGCGTAGCGAGATTGTGCATCCAAAACATCCAGCTGGGATGAAAGCCCCTCGTTGTACCTTAAAACCGAAATCTCTCTCTCCCTTGCGACTAACTCTAATCGTTTCTTCGAAGAAGCGAAATCCTCCAATGCAGACCTATAATCTTCCCAAGCGGAGAAAAGCTCCTCCATGACAGCTGCTTTCTCTTTACCGAGTTCTGCCCTTGCAATATTCAGCTGTGCCTTCGCCTGACTTACGCTCCACTTAGTTTTACCACCATCGCTCAATGGTATGCTCAATGTGGCTTGGGCGCTCCACCTGTCTTCAACGCTGGAAGAAGCACTGCTGGAGCCTTCCTTGAACAAGTTCCTGGTGCCAGATATGGAAACCTTAGGGGCCATGCCCGATTTTGCCAATTTCACCAAGATCTCGTTCCTTGCGACTTTGAGAGACTGCAGGGCAACGGACGGATGACGTTCTACGACTCCAGAATAGTTAGGAGCTTGCTCTCTTATTGGGACCTCAACCTTTTCGAAGGCCTCTTTCAAAGGTTCTATATCAGTCCAACCCGCAAGCCCCTTGAGCATAGCATAATAGTTTTCCCGAATGGCTCGCTTGGAAGCATAGCTGGCTTTTGCCTCCGCGAGAGCACTTTCAGCCCTTAAAACATCAAGTTGAGGAACGACACCTTGTTCGTAGCGCAGCTTTGCGTCCTTCAAGAACGCCTCTCTCTTCTTTATTTCTTCCTCGGCCGCCCTCAGCGCCGCATTCGCTGCAACCGCGTTCCAATAGGCAAAGGATGCATTTCTGAAAAGTTGAAGCTGGGAAATCCTATAGGCCAATAGGGCTTCCTCATAGGCTATCCTCGCTGAGGCTATCTCAAGTTCCTCCTTGCCCGCAAGGTTCAATGAATAACTGAGGGTAATCCCACCCACAAAAGAATCCGACGCTCCTTCAAGCATGGCCTCAGTGACAGCCAGATCAGCGCTGATCCTCTTACCTGCACCTGCTAACTTCAAAGATGCTTTGGCAACCTCCACAGCGTAGAGAGTCTCTTTCAAAGATGGGCTTTTATCGGTAATAATGCGCCAGGCCTCTTCCCAGCTCACCTCTTCTGCCGTGCACCTTCCAGACATGGAAGAGAAAAAAATCGCAACCAACAAGAACAACAGCAATTTCTTCACTCTTTGACCTGTTTTTCTTGATCTCACTTGTTGGCCGCCCTCTCCTTTTGGTTTTCTAGCTTCTCCCTGGCAGTCTTAAGCAAGGTCTCCGCAGAAACTATAAGAGAAATAACATACGAATCCCTTATATTTCCTTCCAACTTTAAAGCTTCTGCAGCTTGCTCTATTTGTTCCAAAGCCAGTGCTAGCCTGTCCTCAAAGGTCTCCTGGCCGAAGACAGGAGGCACCTCCTGAACTGAAACAACCTCCTTCGCCTTGGACAGAACAAATTCTTGCCCCAACTTAGGAACTACGGCAGAGAAGCCTTCTTCCTGAAGTGACGCCGCCAGTGCACCTGATGCTTCAGGCTCTCCGTGAGTGACAATAAATAAAGGGTTGGTCTTGAAGTTCTTGGCCCAAGCTAAAAGGTCGCTCCTGTCCGCATGGGCCGAAAAACCATTTATAGTGTGTAGTTTTGCCTTTACGGAGACCTCTTCTCCTGCGACTCTTACTACTTTGCTGCCATCTATTAGCCTTCTGCCCAATGTTCCCTTGGCTTGATAACCTACGAATACTACGTGAGCGTTCTCCCTGAAAAGATTGTTCTTCAGATGATGAACTATCCTGCCTCCGTTACACATACCGCTGCCTGCAAGCACTATGGCATGTTTAATGTTGTTTATGGCCTTCGATTCGTCCACACTCTCCACGATATGAAGTTGTTTGGGCGTAAAAGGATCCCGTCCTTGCCTTGCTTCTTCCTGAATCTCAGCGGAAAGGAGAGATATATGCTCACTGTAAACCGCGGTAGTCTTCATTCCCATGGGGGAATCAAAATATATCGGCACGTTATCCGGGAGTATTCCCTCCTGTTGCATAAGCTTCAGTTCGTATAGAACCCTTTGGGCCCTATCCACGACGAAAGTAGGTATCAGGACCTTACCGTGGTCTTTCAGCATCTCCTTCATGGTCTGTCGAAACTCTTCTCTGCTCTCCAGGTTGGTTTTATGGTTTCTGTTCCCGTACGTAGACTCTATCACTACGAAATCTGCATCCTCCACGACCGCTGGATTGGCCTCCATGACCGTCTCCTGTGGGCCAAGGTCCCCTGAAAATACCACCTTTACTTCATCGTCACCCTCCTTGAGCCACACTTCCAAAATCGCACTGCCCAAAATATGGCCAGCGTCCCTGAATCGCACCTTCAGACCATCGACTATCTCCACTACGTCATCGTATCCCACGGACCTTAGACGCTCTAAAGAACGTTCCACATCCTCCAGGGTGTATAAAGGTTCTACAGGCGGAAGCCCCTTGCGCATGTTTTTCCTACTCTGCCATTCGGCGTCCTCTTTTTGGATATGTGCAGCATCCCTCCACAGGATATCGCAAAGTTCCAAAGTAGGTCTCGTTCCATAGACCGGTCCTTTGTAACCCTGCTTGACCAATAGGGGAACTTTGCCAGTGTGATCCAAGTGAGCATGGGTCAAAAGTACTGCATCTATCGTCGAAGGATCGTAATCCAGCGGAACGTGATTATCTCCAGAGTTTGCACCCTGGTAAAGACCGCAGTCCACCAAAACTCTCCTCCCATCAACCTCCAAGAGATAGTTGGACCCTGTAACCTCTTGTGCTGCACCAAGTATTCTAAGTCTCATCTCTGCGCCCGAAAGCAGGCTTCCCTCCCTTTCTTCCATATCATCGCTTATTAAAGCCCTATTCATATGTCATATTCTATACTAAAATGAATTAGTACGCTAAAAGCAGCTCAAGCACTACCGCTGCTAAAAATTTCAAGCTCGAGGAGGCGATCTTAATGGACATTGTAGGACCTTTGCTCATCTTCTGCTCCAGGCTCCTGGATGTCCCCCTTGGGACGTTCAGAATCCTGCTACTGGTCAGAGGAAAGAAGGTTCAAGCCTCCATAACGGCCTTTTTCGAATCTGCCATATATCTTATTGCATTGGGATATATATTGAAAAGCGGAATATCTGAGCCAGAGCAGATAATAGCCTACGCTGGCGGCTACGCAGCTGGGAACTTCCTGGGAGTCACCCTTGAAGAAAAATTTTTAAGCTCCTTTGTCCTTATAGAAATAATAATTGCAGACACGGAGGAAGCCTCCCAACTGGTCCAGCGGTTGAGAAACGAAGGCTTCGGCACCACCGTCCTTTATGGCTCGGGCAGAGAGGGTAGAAGGTTGATTTTAAAGGTGCTGTGCCGCAGGGATGAAATACAGCATCTATACAGTATCACAGGCAACTCAGGCGTAGTTTTCGTATCTGATGTAAAAGGTGTATGGGGTGGACATTTCAGGCAAAAGCGCAAGTAGCGGACACCTTGCACAGCACGGTGGTCCCTTTCCCTTCTTCCGAAAACACCTCAAAGCTTCCTCCAATAAGGCTCATTCTTTCACTCATATTGGCCAATCCTCTATGTCCGCTAAGCCTCAACGCCTCCACATCCAAGCTCGGGTTAAATCCTATACCGTTGTCAGAAACCTCCAAGAAAACATAACCCTCGCTTTCATAAACTTTCACGTTAACCTTTGTAGCCTTACCATGGCGGTAGGAGTTGTGTATAGCTTCCTGAACCACTCTAAAAAAAGCTAAGCTCATATCCTTAGAAAGACAGATCCCCCTATGGACTTCCACTTGGATCGTGACGTTAAAGTGTTTGGATATCCTTTCGGCCAATTCCTCCAAAGCCTCTTTAAGCCCCAGCTCCAACCATGGTGGTGATAGTTCATCACATAAGGCCCGCAAGTCCCTCACCGCTACTTGTGCCTCTTCCTCCGCCAATAGCAACCTCTTCATGCTTTCTTCATGCCCCTCAAGCTCCATCCTTGCTAATCTTATCTGCTGCATCAAAGCTGTTACTTCCTGAAGGGGGCCATCGTGTATCTCTCTCGCCAAACGGCTCTTCTCCTCTTCTTGAACTTTAACGATATCACTGACATACCTTTTCATTAACTGTGCTCTATCTATAGCTGATTGGGCCAAATGATAGATGACCTTTCGGAGACGGTCTACCTCAAACACTGCCATGGGGTCCTCTTTTTCCGGCAGATCCGACCCCCATCTCAATGTTGACACTTCATGAGAAAGATTTCTCAACGGGGCAACCAACCACTTCCATAGAGCATATACGGATAAGAGACCCAACAATCCTATGAGCCCCACAAGAAGTGGCCATCTATTGAACTTGATCATTGGCCCCATCAGTTTATCCCAAGATACTGCAGCAACCACGAACCACCCTGTAGTTCCCGCAGGATAGACAGCAAGGGTAAAACGCTCACCTTCAGGGCTCTCAAGCTCCAATGCCGTCTCTACGGGAATTTCCCTGTTCCACAGCGATGATAATATCTCAGCCCCTGCAGTGGAAACTAATATGCGACCTTCGGAATCAATTATGGCCAACCATCCTGGAATAGAGACATTGAAGGCCAACCAGTGGAATTTTGCCATGGCGTGAAGCCGCGCCATGCTGAATCGGCTTCCCCAGTCAAATTCAATCTGAGTGGCGACACTCTGCGCTATGTCCTTAACGTACGATTCTGCGACCATCTCCATCGCTCTTCTATGTTGAACTATCCCCAACCCTGCCACAAAAAGAGCTGCAAAAGACGGAAGCAGTATAGCGACAGTCAATAAAATCAAAAGGTGTTTTTTCATTCTATGAGTTCCTCCAAGGCCACCACACCATATTTCAGTGCAAGCAGCATGGCCTCCGTCTTGTTCTTTGCTCCAAGCTTATCATAGATGGATGCGAGGTGAGCGTGCACGGTCCTTTCGCTTATATACAACTCTGACGCTATCTCCTTGCTGGAAAGCCCCTTTGCTGCCTTCAAAAGCACCTCCCTTTCTCGGTTCGATAAAGGTTCAGGCGAAAAGTCGTCATGGACCGAAGAAGAAACCTCAGCATCCAAGTACAACTTGCCAGAGGCTACCGTTCGTATGGCCTTCGCCAACTCTTCCGGGCTCGCCGTCTTGAGCACGAAACCCTTGGCACCGGCACGTAGAGAGGAAATTACGTACTGTTTTGCATCATAGGAGGTCAAAATTATCACTTTTGTTTCAAGTCCCTCAGCAGCCAGTCGCCGAGTCAGCGCCACACCGTTTTCTTTAGGCATTCTTATATCTAGCAGCGCTATGTCTGGTTGCTTTTCTTTTATCCCTTTAAAAGCTTCCTCTCCATCTTCTGCCTCACCCACCAATTCAAAATCTTCTTCTCTTTTTATGTAATCCCTTAAACCTGCCCTAGTCATAGGGTGATCGTCCGCCAAAAACACTCTTATAGTCACGGCTATCCCCCCTGCTCTTTTTATATGTCAAAAATTATCCTTTGGCATCCGTCATATTGCTTAATCAACACCCGCTAGGCTATTACCTTTGAAACCATAGGCGCTTTGTGCAAACTTAACTCCGTTTCTTATGGCTTCCGATAACGCTTCTGCTGCCATAATTCCTACGCCCAAGACGGAGCTATTCTCCCCTCCCGTTGAGGCACAAAAGACCACATCTCCATCGAAAGGTGTATGAACAGGTGATATAGCTCTTGCCATACCATCGTGAGCCATAATGGAAACACGCTTGCAATCCGCCTTGGAAAGTTTGGCATTAGTTACAATCACCGACAAGGTAGTGTTCTGCCCCCAAAGTAGAGAACTTTTATCTTCCTCCCCGAAGTTGTCACATGGAACCAAGTATCCAGCTTCGTTCAGCGCACCAGCCAAAAGGGCCCCATTTGGGTCAACAACTCCACCGAAGGAGTTAACCACAGCCAAAGCATACACCTTAATTTTTCCTTTTCTAGTTACATGCCATCCCACACCAGATTTCATGGCTCTATGGAGACCTAAGTACTTTCCCACGGTAGCCCCAGTTCCTGCACCCCAATTTCCCATGGGAAGTTTGAATGGATCTTGCGCGTTCCTACAGGCTTCAATCCCCATTTCCCGATCTGGCCAAGACAACTTTTCTCCCACGCTGAAATCGAAAATACAAGAAGCTAAAACTATAGGAACCAAACCAAAACCTGTATCGAAACCCATGTTGTTTTCAAGGCACCATGACATTACTCCGTCAGCTGCGGCTAACCCAAAGGCGCTACCACCAGCAAGCAAAATAGCATCAATCTTGTCCACCAAACAACTAGGATCCAAAAGATCCGTCTCTCTGGTAGCAGGGGCTCCGCCCCTTACATCACAGGAGGCAACAGCTCCCTCAGGGAAAATTACAACGGTGCAACCCGTGGCTTTGCTCAAGTCCTGCGCGTGCCCAACGCGAAAATTCACAAAATCTCCCCCTCTCTGGTAAGTTTCTCTTCTTGAACGGTGTCTCTGCTCCATTGTCCATGGTAGACTATTATTAGACTACTAGGGCTCTAGGAGGAACAGATGACCAAAAACAAAAGGCTTTTAGTAACCGTTATGGGGTCGATACTTCTTTTATCCGCCTTTTTTCTAGTCTTTTCCCATTACCGCGAAAAGATAATGCAAAAAGACGAAACTATACTAATCTTAACGGAAAAGTGCAAAAAATTTGAACAGATCATAGGAAACTTAGAATTAAAACTTCCGGACCAACCAGATTGGGCTAGATATGAAAGGTTAGGCCTTGCAGATCCAGAGACTAATTTGAAAAAGGACCTCATGAAAAGAAAAGACTTAATACCCTGGAAAGGCGTCATGGGGGGTAACATGGCCATATACAACGAAGATCTAATTTGGTTCATGGCCCCAAATTGGTGCCTTGCATACTTTGAAGATGGCCATATAGGAGGATATATGCTTTTGGAATTTAAAGTTCAGAATGGAAAAATTTCTTGGAATTTGATTGACGCTAAATTGACTGATTGAGATGCACCTAAAAGGGTGCTAATGTCCTGTCAAACACATCCAGGCATCTACTACATCCTCATCGTAAAGGACGCCCTTACCATTGTATAGCTCTTCTAAAACAGCATCCTTTCCCAGCGCGGGCCTATATGGCCTGTGAGTTTCCATGGCATCCACCACATCGGCAACAGCAATTATACGGGCGGCAAGGAGAATATCGTTCTTCTTCAGTCCTCTTGGGTAACCACCTCCATTAATCCTCTCATGGTGCTGATACACGATTTCGGCTATGGGCCATGGGGTCTCAAGCTTTGATAATATCCTTTTTCCTGCCTCTGGATGCCTTTTTACTAGTTCTCTCTCCAAAGAAGTCAATTTGCCAGGTTTTGCCAAAATCTCCGATGGTATTTCTACTTTTCCTATATCATGCACCATGGCTGCCACATATATTGGATAGATCTCTTCTCCTGACAGACCCAATTTCCTTCCTATCTCTCTGGAAATAACAGCAACATTTTGTTGGTGCCCTGCGGTATATGGGTCTCTGGCCTCAACCACCGACGAGACAAGGCTTATGGTTTGTTCCCAATACCTCTTCATGGTTCTCATTTCAGTCTCTGCATAGGCAACTTTTTCTTTTAAGACCTGTTCGGCCTCTTTGCGCTTGGTTATATCCTGATAGATAGCGAAAACTCCAACTACCTCGCCGTCCATCAGAACAGGAAACCCTATAAAGGATGCGTAAAAGAGACTTCCATCCTTCCTTCGACGCACATCCTCAAAAACCACTACTTCCTTTTCTGAATGCAGCTTTCTTGTGTATTCCTCACCAGAAAGTCTTTTGTCGTCTGGGAGTACCAAGTCATCCACAAGCTTACCGTTCATCTCTCCGTAGCTATAGCCAAAGATCTCATGAGCCATTCTATTGGCCCTGACGATTACCCCTCCTGGGAGGGTCTGCATAATACCCAGCGGAGCGTTATCGAAAAGATACTGAAGCAAAAGGTCCTTTTTCTTAAGCTCTTTCGCTAAATCCAAGTGACTTAAGCCACCATCTTTTTCTTCAAATGCAAAACTTTTCTGGTCTTCATCGTCCAGATGCATCTTTGCCCTCCTTTTTGTTGTTTAAATCTGGAAAGTTTAAATTCATCACCTATGATACTCCTTACCAGGTAAAAAATAAAGGAGGCCACACTCGTAGCCCCCCTTTGCTTCCAGGCTCTTTTGTGTTTCAGTTTTAATTTTCTCCTAACCCTATTTCCTTCTCGATAGGCTTAAGGGCTTCTATCACTTCACCTATGAGCTCCTCCAGGGGCCTTCCTAGGATTTCGGCTCCCTTGGCAATTACCTCTCTATCAACTCCTCTGGCAAAGGCCTTGTCCTTCCATTTCTTCTTAACTGACTTGACCGTTAAATCCTGTAGAGACTTCCCTGGTCTAACCAGGGCAACAGCCGTAATGAATCCCGTCAGCTCGTCCACTGCATAAAGGTATTTTTCCATTAAGCTTTGAGGCTCCACGTCGGAGCATATTCCCCAACCATGAGACAAAACAGCCCTCACCACCTCAGGAGGGAACCCTTTTTCCTCCAAAATAGAGGCCCCTACATGAGTGTGTTTCTCAGGAGTTTCTTGGGTCAACTCCCAATCTATGTCATGCAACAGCCCAGTTATACCCCATAAATCCCCATCTTCACCTTCTTTTTCCGCAAAATATCTCATGGCCGCCTCTACAGCCAAGGCATGCTTGATATGGCTTTGCTCCTTATTATATTGTTCCAATAGCGCCAGTGCCTCATCACGACTCATCATAAAACTCTCCTCCTTATCCATTGTTAATAATATTCCCATCATATGAAAGCAAAAGCGTCTAGGACCTCAGCACTTATAGGTTCTGCTATCAGCTTTCTAAGGCCCGTGTTCTGCTTTACCAAGTCATCTACCTTTTTCTTCAGTGTCGGGGCAGCATTAAGTTGAAACGACAACCTCTTGGCTTCATTTACTCGCCCAAGAGCGATCATCGAAACAGCCATGGCATACAAGGTCACTGGGTGAAGGAGTACAGTATGGCTCCTTTTGAAGTGTTCCAAGGCCGTTTCCCATCTTTTCATATGGGCCGCGGCAATGCCCGCCAAGTATTCCAGCTCTTCTTTCAATTTGCCGTCTTGAAGCTCCCACAAAACAGGGCCATGTTGAGCCTGTTGGGCCTTCTGGGCACATCTATAAAGACCTTCCCATTCTCCTATTCCTGCCAAGCCGACGCACAAAAGGCCTAAACCATCCATGCCTAATTCGCTCGAATCGAAACTTTTGAGGGAAGGGGCAACAGACTTGTCTCCTGATACAACTCTTGCCATTAAAGAGGCAAGTCTCAACCATGGAGGAGCACCTTCGTTAACCACTACGCTCCTCGCTTCATATAGATCCTTAACCGCAACAAGTGTCCTTATCTTCCAATAAAGATAAGGAGAACTAAGCTCTTCCGGCAAAGGTCCAATTCCCCTCAATACGGCCTCCGCCTTCGACCACATCCTGGCCTCTATAAGAGCCCTGGCATACCAAAATTGGCCTTCAGGAGATAATTCCGATATCTCTACTTGCTCTAGATACCTCATGGCCTCAGAGAAATTACCCTTGACCGCTTTCATCTGCCCTAAACGATCGGCACAAAACGTTTTTTCTTCCTGGGACAACTCCTGTCGCCAAGCTTTCTCATATAGCCTTTCTGCTTCTTCCTTGTTACCCTTTTGTTCTTCCGCCTTCGCCAGATCCAAGGCTAGAGCACCTGCACCAACTTGTTCATACACCACATCATGGAGGACTTCCTCGGCTTTTTCTTTTTGACCCGCAGCAAAATAAAGTTCCGCAAGAAGCTTCCAGTCTTCTATGTTCCTTGGCTCCAATTCGAGGGCAACCTCCAAAGAAACTATGGCCTTCATAATTTCTCCCTTATGCTTGTAGTAATGGGCCAATCCCCTGTGGGGTCTGGGATCATCAGGCATGTTGGAGAGAGCGGTCCTCAAAGCTTCTTCAATTACATCTGGCACAGATCCGCGCGACGTACTCAATAATAGTGCTTCGGCAAAAGAAATTAAGGCTTCATCTGGATTGTTAAAGTCCTTGAGTACAGCCCTTTCCAAAGCTTGTCTTACCTGCTCATCTTTCAGATCCTTGTAGGGCAAACTTCTCAAAGACTCTGGCGGCAAAATGCCCTCCCGCTTTTTAATTAGCGCAAGCCCCTCACGAAAAGCTTTGAAAGATTCTCCCCATTGGCCTTCTAAAAAGTAAGCAAAAGATAGGGCCAAATAAAACTCTGGGTATTCTCCTGTCTTTTCTGAAGCATCCTTCAAGAGCTCTATAGCTTCTTTTCTCTTTCCTTCCCATAAGGCCGAAATACCCTTATGAAACTCATGCTGCGGAGTTAGGTTTTCGCCGTCTAGATATTCCAGGGCTTCCTTATGTTGTCCCATCTTCGAAAGAGCCATACCCAAGAGGGCCCTAGCAGGAGGAGATAGTTCCTTTGCCACCGGTTCCAATGTGGCAACCACATCAGACCACAGCCCTGCATCCTCATAACGTTGAGCCAACTTAAACCTAAGCTCCTTGTTTAAGGGATCTGCATACATCTCTTTTTTTGCTAGCTCTATATTCTCCACCAAGAAAGATGTTTCTCCATAAGGATCATCCAGGTCCAAAATGGTTATGGTTTTGAGATCCCAGGAGGTTACTTTTCGTTTGTTGCGTAACCTCGACGACATCTTGGTCTTGGCGTGATCGATCAGGTTGCGTATCTCCCGGGCATTGGAGAAATCTTTTTCCTTAACGCGTTTTTTCATCATGTTCATAATGGCCAAAGACGCTTGTTCCGAGATCTCAAGGTTCTCCCTGGAGGCCATAAAGTTAGCTATCTCCACTAATTCCAAGGGGGTATAATTCTCAAACTCCAAATGGAAGGGGAACCTGCTTTTTAACCCTGTGAAAGAATCGAAAAGCCTATCCATTTCATGGGTGTAACCTGCAAATATAACCACAAGACAATCGCGGTAATCCTCCATGGCCTTTAAAAGAACCTCTAATGCTCTCCAGCCAGGATCAGATGTGTCTCCCCCTCCCGATAATGCGTATGCTTCATCCACGAACAGCACTCCATCCAAAGCGGAGCGAACCGTTCTCAGGACCTTTACCTCGGTCTCTCCCGGCGTGGGCCCCACTAATTTGGCCCTATCCACTTCTACCACATCTCCAGAGCGCAACAAACCATACTTGCGGAATATTTGTCCAATAAGGCGAGCGACGGTAGTCTTTCCTGTACCTGGGCTACCTTTAAACACGAAGTGAAAGGACTGCAAACTCAACTCTCCGAGATCTTTCTGTTTTCTGTGCTTATTGAGCCAAAGCATAGACTCTATCTTGCGAAGCTCTCTTTTTATCGATTGCAGCCCCACAAGCTGTTCAAGGTCCTCTATACCTCCTCTTCTGTCCCCACCTTTTTTTAATTCTATAGGCATCCCAGGAGTTCCCCCTTTCCAAAACTTCACCTTTCCAAGATAAGTCTTTCTACTTTTATGCCCGCTTCCGAGAGCAATTTTCTAGACAGGGCATCGGGGTAACTTTCTTTGTATATAATTTTTTTTATGCCTGCATTTATTATCGCTTTTGTGCAAAAAGAACAGGGCTCATGGGTACAATATATCACAGCCCCTTCAGTCGACGATCCCACCGACGCAGCCTGGACAATTGCATTTATCTCTGCGTGAGATCCTCTGCATATCTCGTGTCTTTCCCCCGCAGGTACACCCAGCTCTTCCCTCAAGCAGCCAGTTTCAAAACAGTGAGGGATACCTTTCGGTGCACCATTATAGCCAGTGCTTATTATCTGCTTGTTTTTCACTATTACCGCACCCACCTGTCTTCTTATGCAAGTACTTCTCGTGGCCACGACTTCCGCTATAGACATGAAATATACATCCCAATCGGGTCTATTCATATGAACCAAACCCTCCAGATATTACTTCAAAATATGTTCCAAAAGGATCTTAACTCCAACGCCTATGAGAACAACCCCACCTAGCAAGGTAGCCTTAGAACTTAAACTTTTGCCTAACCTCTTCCCGAAGATCATCGCAACAGTAGAGAAAATAAACGTCACTACACCTATCACAGCTACCGTATTGCCTATAGGAATATCTTCTATGCCGATAAAGCTTATCCCTGCAGCAAAAGCATCGATACTTGTACCTATCGAAAGCACAAGTACCGTGGTGGTACTCAGCCGATCTGTCTTTTGGGGTAAGGTTCCATCTCCATGGAAGCCCGAATAGATCATGTGCAGACCTATAGCGAATAACAGGAAAAAAGCAACCCAATGGTCCCAAGCTTTTATTATGTTCACGAACCTATCTGCCAAAAGCCACCCTGCAAGGGGCATACCAGCCTGAAATAGTCCAAAGCTTGCTGCCAACTTTAACATGTCAGAAGACCTTAATCT
>Ga0182240_100330_pt1 | contig 16618 bp, 16 predicted proteins | sample hydfrates4_PW_90_FD_145594 | JGI IMG/M metagenome (GOLD analysis project Ga0182240, IMG submission 145594) | Subsurface microbial communities from deep shales in Texas, USA - hydraulic fracturing test 4_PW_90 | ecosystem: Environmental > Aquatic > Deep subsurface > Shale gas/oil reservoir >...
GAAGGAGATATTAGGAATAGCAGGAGTTTCAGGAAATGGGCAGGAAGAATTGGCAGAAGTTTTGACAGGGCTCAGGAAACCCGTTGGTGGTAAGGTTTTTGTAGACGGCGATGATGTTACCGGAGGAAACCCAAGAGACTTCATGAAGAGAAGGGTAAGCTACATACCAGCGGACAGGAAGGGTACAGGCCTTGTCGCAAATATGAATTTGAGAGAAAATGTTGCCCTTAGGAAGTATTGGAAGTCGGAATACACGAAGTTCAAGTTTTTTATAAATTGGGAGAGGATAGCAGGTCATACTGGCAGACTAGTGGAAAGGTTCAATGTGGCTAATCCCAGTTTGAGCTATCCAGTTAGGCTGCTATCTGGCGGCAACATGCAAAAATTGATGCTGGCTAGGGAACTTTCAGATAATCCCAGGGTAATAGTGGCTGTTCAACCTACTTGGGGATTGGATATAGGGGCAACCCACTATGTAAGGGAAGTTTTGATATCTCAGAGGGAGAAAGGCTCTGGCGTCTTGTTGATCACCGATGACTTGGAAGAAATATTGGCGTTAAGCGACAGGATTGCCGTTATACATGGGGGAAAATTTGTAGGTATGGTGAATGACCCCGATAAAGTTACAGAAGAAGAGCTAGGTTTGATGATGGCAGGCACCGAACTGGAGAAGTACCCGGTGTGCGATTTGAAGGAGGATGAGCTCGAATAAATGCCTAGATTGATAATAGAACGACGTTTTAAAACACCCCTGGTTTTAAACATAATACTTCCTCTTGTCTCCATAGCGTTGGCGCTCTTGGTGTCTTCTTTTCTCCTTTTGGCTTTGGATGTATCCCCTGTGAAAGCACTAAAGGGAATAATAAATGGTGCTTTGGGCAGCTGGTACGGAGTTAGCGAGGTTTTGGTGAAGGCAACCCCCTTGATCATCTGTGGAGTCGCAGTAGCGTTGGCCTTCATGATGAAGGTATGGAACATTGGAGCGGAGGGGCAGATATATCTTGGTGCATTGGCCTCGGCCGCAGCCGTCAGGTATTTCCCGGTGAATAACATGTTGGTCATGTTGACCATCATGGCTGTGGCTGCCATACTTGCAGGAGCTTTCTGGGGAGGAATTGCCGGGTATTTAAAGGCCCGGTGGAACGTCAACGAGATAATAACCACGCTAATGCTGAATTATGTAGCAATTCATCTTGTGGACTACTTTGTGTATGGACCATGGAGAGACCCTTCAAGCCTTGGATTTCCTATGACCGCTCCCTTTCCTGATTTTGCCAGGCTTCCTACCTTTGGAGGGACTAGGGTGCACGCCTGGATTTTTTTGGCGCTGATATTAGTGGTCCTCTACAGAGTGATTATTCGCTGGACTCGATGGGGCTTTGAGGTCAGGGTTATAGGAGAAAATCAGAGAGCAGCGCTGTACGCGGGTATTCCCTATATGAAGAACGTTGTATTGGTCATGGCAGTTTCTGGAGCGCTAGCTGCGTTGGCGGGTATGGGAGAGATAGCGGGCCTGCAAGGCAGGTTGCAGCATGGTTTCTCCCCTGGTTATGGGTACACGGCCATAATAGTGGCTTGGCTTGCACGTTTAAACCCATGGGGGACGGTCATTGTGTCCATTTTTATGGGCATTATCATGGTGGGAGGCGAAACCCTTCAGGTAATCATGCGGTTGCCTTTAGCCAGTGTGCAGGTTATTCAAGGCCTCATACTGCTTTTTGTGCTCGGTTCTGAGTTTTTCAGAAACTATAAAATACGGATATTGTCAGGGGATGGTCAGTGATGGATGCGCTTATCACTATTCTAGCAGCGGCAGTTAGAAGCGGTACTCCTATACTTTATGCCACTTTGGGCGAAATTCTTACGGAAAGAGCCGGGGTTTTAAATCTAGGCTTAGAAGGTTTAATGCTAATGGGAGCCCTCAGCGGTTTTTGGGTCGCCTATACGACGTCAAATGTGGTCTTTGCCATTTTTGTAGCTTTCCTTGTTGGGGCCGCGATTGCCCTAGTGCACGCTTTTTTGTGTGTGCATTTAGGGGCTAATCAGGTGGTAAGTGGCTTGGCCATAACTATGTGTGGCACTGGCGCAAGTTCCCTATTGGGAAGAGGCCTGGTGGGAGAAACAATCAAAGGAATAGGGGGGGTGCCCATCCCTGGTTTATCTAAAATACCTATCATAGGTCCCGTCTTGTTTAATCACGACCCTCTGGTGTATTTGTCGTATTTGCTTGTCATCGGCATGGGGTGGTTTTTGTATTCCACCAAGGCTGGCTTGAAGTTGAGAGCTGTTGGAGAAGCACCTGAGGTTGTAGACTCTGTGGGATTAGATCCTGTCAAACTTAGATATCTGTACACCATATTGGGTGGAGGACTTGCCGCTGTTGGTGGAGCATACTTATCCCTAGTCTATACCAAGATGTGGGGAGAACACATGACTGCAGGGAGAGGCTGGATAGCTGTCGCCTTGGTTATTTTTGCGGTATGGCATCCTGCCAGGGCGGCTTTGGGCGCTTATTTGTTTGGAGGAGTTGGCGCCTTACAGTTGAGGATGCAGGCCGCTGGTACGAGCATACCAGCGCCGCTGCTTCTCATGCTGCCTTATCTTCTAACTATTTTGGTCCTTCTTGGAATATCCATAAAAAAGGGGAAGGGGATCTTGTTAGGAGCCCCTTCAGCCCTTGGTGTGCCTTATCAGAGGGAAGAACGAACATAAATTTGGGTTATTTCTGAGAGACTATGGGTTTTATGTAGTGATATTGAGGTTCTGAATCCCATGGAAAAAGGATCCATGTGTCCTGACTGACCTCAGTTATAAACGTGTCCACTTCCGGTCTGCCGTCGGGCTTTGCATAAACTGTTGCGAAGTGGGCACCAGGAATCATTTTCCGAACTACTCTAGCGGTGGATCCTGTGTCCACCAAATCGTCAATTATCAGTATCCTTTCTTTTTCATCGCGCTTTATTTCTTTTAGTATTCTAGTCTCCCCTTGGGTTCTCAGGGTGTAGCTGGAGATGCATACGGTGTCGACAAAGCGAATCTCCAGCTCCCTGGCAATTATCGCAGCTGGAACCAGCCCACCTCTTGCAACAGCCACAATTTTATCCCAGGTGCCTAGATCTAGTAACCTCCATGCGAGGGCTTTGCAATCTTGATGCAACTGCTGCCATGACACAGGGTAAACTTTCTTGTATTTTTCTTCGCTATTTGTCATGAGGGCACCTCCTCCGGGATTTTATCTAGTGTAAAGCCCTTTTCCATCTCGTTCCGCTTGGGGTATCTTCTAAAACAATGCCCATGGACGAAAGCTTGTCTCTTATTTCGTCCGCTTTGGCAAAGTTTCTTTGTTTCCTTGCCTCCTCCCTTTCCCTTATTAGTTCATTTATGAGCTCTTCATTCAGCTCTGTTGATTCGTTTTCGGCTTTCAGTGTGTTGTTGATATCAATTATTCCCAATATCTCGTCAGCGTATCTCATCAAAGCCTTGGCGCTGTCGATAAAATTCTTGTCGAAGTTGTTTCCCTTCAATACTTGGTTTACTATCTTTACAGCTTCGAAGAGGACTCCTATGGCACCTGCGGTATTGAAATCATCCTTTAAGTTGGAATCGAATTTTTCCTTCAGGGAATTTATTGTTTCTGTTTCTCCCATTGAGGTGCCGCTATCGTAGCAGCGTTCTTCGGCATTGAGCAGCTCATTCCAGCAGTTGCGTATTCTTTCTGCTCCTTTTGCCGAATTAATCAGGTTTTCAACAGAGAAATTCAGGGGGGTTCTGTAGTGGGCACTGAGCATGAACAATCTGATGGCTACAGGATGAAACTTTTTTCTGGCTTCTCTGGCTGTTAGGAAGTTTCCTAAGGATTTGGACATTTTTTCAGCGTTTATCATCAAGTATCCGTTGTGCATCCAGTATTTAACGAAAGGCTTACCTGTAGCTGCTTCCGCTTGGGCTATTTCGTTCTCATGATGGGGGAACACCAGGTCGCTTCCCCCTGTATGAATATCTATGGTCTCTCCAAGATATTTGATGGCCATGGCACTGCATTCTATGTGCCATCCAGGCCTTCCTTCGCCCCACGGGCTAGGCCACGATGGTTCTCCGGGTTTTTTCGCCTTCCATAAAGCGAAGTCCAAAGGGTGTTTTTTATTAGGGTTTATCTCTACTCTGGCCCCAGATTGAAGTTCTTCAAGGGTTTGTTTGGAGAGCTTCCCATATTCGGGATAGCTTTGAACATCGAAATAGACATCTCCGTTCACCACATATGCGTGGCCATTTTTCATTATCTTTTCTATGAGAGAAATTATTTCGTCTATGTGTTCCGTTGCTCTGGGCGCTACTGTAGGCCTTTTAATTCCCAAGGCATCGGCGTCTTCATAGTAGGCTTCTATGAACTTTTCTGCTAATTGAGGCACGGTGATGCCCAGTTCCTTTGCCCTATTTATCATTTTGTCATCTATGTCGGTGAAGTTTTGCACAAAAGTCACTTCGTATCCTTGGGCCTCGAGAAATCGGCGAAAGGCGTCGAAAACTATGAAAGGTCTAGCGTTGCCTATGTGGAAGTAATCATATACGGTAGGGCCACAAGTGTAGATGCCTACCTTGCCTTTTTTTTGGGTAACTAAGGGCTCTTTCGTTCTAGTTAAATCGTTATATATAGTGATGGTTTCCAATTATAACACCTCCAATTAAAGGAAAAAGCGATGTAAAATAATCCTATACCAAAAAGGTGGTTTTGCTCAACTGAATTTTGAGCGCCTATTATTTTTGTAAGGTTTTGGGAGGAATGGATTTCATTGGCGATCGACGCATTGAGGAATAAAATCAACTCTATGCCCAACAGACCGGGAGTATATTTGATGCATAACTCTTCGGGTGAGGTCCTTTACGTTGGCAAGGCTAAGTCTCTCAAGAAGAGATTGCGTTCCTATCTCAGGCATAGCAGTTTTTCCTCTCCCAGGTTAAGGAAATTAACCAAAGAAGTGGAGGATATATCGGTTATAAGGACCGAAAATGAGGCAGAGGCTTTCATCGTAGAGGCAAGGCTCATAAAGCTTTACCAGCCTTTCTACAACGTGGAGCTGAAGATGGGGGAAAAGTATCCTTTCATCAAGATCACTGCGGAGGATTTTCCCAGGCTAATAATAACACGGCATAAAGAGGACGATGGCTCCATGTACTTTGGGCCCTACGTGAATGTAAAGCAACTTAGGCAGCTTTTGAGGATCATAAACAGGTACTTTCCTATCAGGGATTGCGGCAAAATCATAGGTGACGGTACTCCTATTCAATCTAGGCCTTGCATTAGATATTCTTTGGGGCAATGTCCTGGACCTTGTGCTGGTCTTTGTGACAGGAGAGAATATCAGGAAAACGTAGCTGATATAATCTTATTGTTAAATGGACAGTCGTCAGAGCTGGTATCAAGGTTGAGGAATCGCATGGATAGAGCTGCCAAGAATTTAGCCTTTGAGGCAGCAGCCAGGCTCAGAGACGCTATAAGGGTTATATGGAGGTTTTCCAGGCAGAAAACCTCGTCTTTGTTTTTAGAGACAAGTAGCGATGAGTTGTGGAAACCCCTTTTAAGGCTACAGACCGTATTGCAATTGAGGACAGTGCCTTGGAGGATAGAGGGATTTGACATTTCTCATCATGCAGGCAAGGAGACCTATGGGGCCTGTGTAGTCTTTGAACAGGGACTGCCTAATCCTTCTCTTTACCGTAAATTCAGTGTAAGCCAAAGGGATGCTCCCGATGACTTCAGAGCTATACGTGAGGTGGTTTTTCGAAGATACAAAAGACTAAAAGAAGCACAGGATGCCTTTCCTCAACTTATTCTGATAGATGGAGGGAAGCAGCAGCTTCGCTTTGCAGTTGAAGCCCTAGAGGAAGCACAGGTGGAAGGGATAGATGTTGTGGCATTGGCAAAGAAAGAGGAACTGCTGTATGTACCCGGAAGGGACGAACCGTTGTCGTTGCATCGGGATGATGAAGGGTTAAAGCTTTTGCAGAGGGTGAGAGACGAGGCTCACAGATTTGCCTTGGCTGCTCACACGGCTGCAAGTAGAAGGCGCTTCTCCAGATCTTCGTTGGAAGATATTCCGGGTGTTGGGAAAATTATAGCTTCCAGATTGATTGCCAAGTTTGGAAGCGTGGCTAACATAGCTATGGCTACTCCAGAAGAGGTAGCACAAGTTAAAGGAGTAAGCATCTTGATGGCAAACAAAATTTTAGAGGCATTAAAAGGAGCCAAGGATGGGAAACAAGAAGAACAAGTATAAAGATAGCTACTATATGAGGATGGCTATAAGTCTTGCTTCGCGGGGTACGGGTAACGTGAGCCCAAACCCCAAAGTGGGGGCAGTCATAGTTAAGGAAGACGAGGTCGTTGGTTTTGGTTGGCATAGGCAGTTGGGTGGAAACCATGCTGAAGTGGAAGCTTTGGCGATGGCGCAAGAGAATGCCAAGGGGGCTACTGTCTACGTTAACCTGGAACCTTGTAGCCACTATGGGAAAACGCCCCCATGTGCCCCTCGCCTGGTGGAAGCAGGTGTGAGTAGAGTTGTAATTTCAATGGTAGATCCCAACGAAAAAGTTAACGGTAAAGGCATAAGTATATTGGAACAAGCTGGAATCCAAGTGGATATAGGTATAGAAAGAGAAGCCTCCGTATGGCTTAACAGGGGATTTATCAAAAGGGTCAAGACCGGAAGGCCATGGGTTATTCTAAAAGCAGCCCTTACTGCTGATGGGAATATTGCCATGCAGAATGGTTACAGTAAGTGGATAACTAACGAATTTTCCCGAACGTCGGCTCACTTGTTAAGAGCTGAGTGTGATGCTATACTGGTTGGAGCAGGTACGGTCATAAAGGATAATCCTCGATTGGATGTACGTGACGCCCCTGGGAAATCTCCACTAAAGGTTGTTCTTGATTCTAGGTACAGAGTCCCCATTACTTCAAAGGTCTTTGATCGTGGCAGAACAATAATAATGGGAAGCGAACTCATGTTTAAGGAGAGTAGCTTTGCATCTTACAGGGACCGTGATAACAGCACTGTGGAGATAATGTTTGCACAATCTGAAAATAATGGTAAGGTTGACATAGAAAGGGTATTGCAGCTTCTGGGAGATCTAGGTGTCAATTACCTTTTGGTTGAGGGAGGAGCAGAGGTTTTTAGTTCCTTCGTATCTCGTAGATTATTTGATGAAATAAGTCTTTTTATCAATCCCAGCTTTATGGGTAAAGGTATAGGAATGACCCGAAATGTCAATGTAACTTCCCTGGAGGATCGTATAGGCTTTAATGTCTTGCGCGTAAGTAACTTAGAAGGTGATCTATGGATCGAGGGTGTTTCTAAATGTTCACAGGACTTATTGAGGATGTAGGTAAGATAACATCCATAATTGCAAGAGGTGATGTTACCGTTGTTGAAATAGGAGATACATTCATTGCCTCGGAACTAAAAAGAGGAAGCTCTGTTGCTGTGTCTGGAGCTTGTCTCACCGTGGTGGAGGTTGTATCTTCTAACAGGTTCAAGGTGGAGATTATGGAAGAGACCAGGAATAGGACCACGTTAAGCAAGGCTAGAATAGGCTTGAGGGTAAACCTTGAGAGGGCCCTTCCTGTGCAGGGGCGTTTCGATGGTCACATAGTGACCGGTCATGTGGATACATTAGGAGAGGTAGTGGATATAGTAGATAAGGGTAGGACCCGACAGATTTTCATAAAGGTTCCCTCGGAGTGGGTTAAATATATAGTGGAGAAAGGCTCTGTTGCTGTGGATGGGGTAAGCCTCACCGTGATAAGTGTGGAAGGTGATGCCTTTAGCGTAGGGCTTATACCTACCACTCTTGCAGATACCACTATAGGAAGCGTACGTAAAGGGGACAGGGTTAACATAGAGTGTGATATATTGGCTAAATATATTGCAAGGTTGATAAGCAGCGATAATAAATCACCCCCCTCTGATGAAGGCAGTTATGGCTTGAGTTTGGAGCGACTCAGAGAGCTTGGGTGGTAAGGTGTTGTTAACTAGGAGGGAACACGCGATGGCTGATAAAAAAATTTTCAGTTCGATAGAAGAGGCCCTAGAAGATATAAAAAAAGGGAAAATGGTCATAGTGGTGGATGATGAGTCCAGGGAGAACGAAGGAGATTTAGTAATGGCTGCCCAGTTTGTGAGGGCAGAGGATATAAACTTTATGGCTAAACATGCGAGAGGGCTTATCTGTGTCCCAATTACTGAAGAAAAAGCCAAACTGCTTGGATTATCTCCCATGGTTGAGGACAATAGTGATCCCCATGGTACTGCGTTCACGGTGTCAGTTGACGCTAGGGATGGCACCACTACCGGAATATCTGCGGAAGAAAGAGCCTTGACGGCGAAATTGCTGTCCCGTCCAGACGTGAAACCAGAGATGTTCAGGCGGCCAGGGCATGTTTTTCCTTTGATAGCGAGAAATGGGGGAGTTTTGAAACGAGCAGGGCACACAGAAGCAGCTGTAGATTTGGCTCGCCTTGCGGGGTGTGAGCCCGTGGGGGTTATATGCGAGATAATGAACGAAGATGGTACTATGGCAAGGCTCAATGACCTTGAGGAGTTTTCCAAGAAACATGGACTGAAAATAATCTCTATAGAAGATCTTATAAGATATAGACATCGTAGGGATAAATTAGTGGAGAAAGCCGCAACGGTAAATTTGCCAACGGAATACGGGATCTTCGTTGCTCATGCGTACAGATCCTTATTGGACAGTGATACTTCATCCTTGCTTCACATAGCATTGGTGAAAGGTGAGGTGAGAGGCAGGGACGGGGTTCTGGTCAGAGTTCATTCAGAATGTCTAACAGGGGATGTTTTTGGTTCCTTGAGGTGCGATTGCGGCCCCCAGCTTCACACGACGATGAAGATGATTGAGGAGGAAGGCTGCGGAGTGCTTTTGTATATGCGACAAGAAGGCCGAGGTATAGGCCTTTTGGAAAAACTCAAAGCTTACGAGCTCCAAGAAAAAGGTCTTGATACTGTGGAGGCCAACGAGGCTTTGGGGCATCCTCCAGATTTGAGGGATTATGGCATTGGTGCCCAAATATTGGTGGACCTTGGGTTGCATAGGATTCGCCTAATAACGAATAACCCTCGGAAGATAGTTGGATTAGAGGGGTACGGATTAGAGATAATTGAGAGAGTGCCGTTGATGGTAGAACCCAATGAATACAATAAGCGCTATTTGGCGACTAAAAAGCAAAAACTTGGCCATATGTTGCATCTGAAGGATTTTATCGGCTAAAACACCAGAATTTTAATGAAAGGAGGGGTAGGCAAAATGCGTGTTTTTCAGGGCAAAATGGTGGGAACGGGACTGAAGTTTGCCATAGTGGTTTCTCGTTTCAATGAGCTTATATCTTCAAGGTTACTTGAAGGGGCGAAAGATTACTTATTGAGACATGAGGTTAGACATCAAGACATAGATGTGGTTTGGGTTCCTGGAGCTTGGGAGATACCCCTGGCTGCAAAAGAGTGTGCTCTTATGGGGATTTATGATGGGGTAATAGCTTTAGGGGCGGTAATTAGAGGCAATACGCCTCACTTTGACTACGTGGCTTCAGAAGTTGCCAAAGGCTTGGCTGTGACTGGTCTGAATCAAAGAGTTCCTGTAACCTTTGGTGTGCTCACGTGTGACAACTTGGAGCAAGCATTGGAGAGAGCTGGCAGTAAGGCTGGCAACAAGGGCGTGGAAGCTGCTTCGGCGGCTTTGGAAATGGCCAATTTGTTGAAAAAACTGAGAAATGAACAAGGAGATGACAAGGATGCTTGATATTCGGCTTTTTAGGGATAACCTAGAGGGTTTGAAGCAAATGCTCAAGAATAGGGGCTATGATTATCCTGTCGAAGAGGTTGCATCTTTGGATGAAGAAAGACGGCGGATATTGGTTGAGGTAGAGGAGCTAAAGGCTGAACGTAATAGAGGCTCAAAAGAAGTTGCAGAGGCCAAGGCGAAGGGAATGGATGTAACTCATCTGAAGGAACGAATGAAAAGCATAGGAGCAAAGATAAAGGAGCTTGATGAAAAGTTATCTAAGATAGAGAAAAAACTAGAGGAACATCTGCTCAGGATCCCCAATTGGCCTCATTCATCCGTGCCTATAGGCCCTGATGAGACATATAACGTGGAAATCAGAAGGTGGGGGGAACCGAAAGAGTTTGAATTCCCTCCTAAGCCCCATTGGGAGATAGGAGAGAGTCTGGGGATATTGGATTTTCAGAGGGGAGTAATGTTGGCGGAAAGCCGCTTTACTGTTTTGGTAGGTCCTGGTGCTAAGCTGGAGAGGGCCCTGATAAATTTCATGTTGGACCTGCACACCAAGGAGCACGGCTTTAAAGAGATAGAGCCTCCATTTTTGGTTAACTCGGAAACAATGCAGGGTACCGGACAATTGCCCAAGTTTGCAGATGACCTATACTCATGTGCCGGTGAAGATCTTTGGCTCATTCCAACCGCTGAAGTTCCTTTAACTAACATGCATAGAGGAGAGATCCTGAGTGAAAGCTCTCTGCCCTTATACTATACTGCTTACACACCATGTTTCCGCAGGGAGGCAGGAAGCCACGGTAGAGACGTGCGAGGTATGTTAAGGCAGCATCAGTTTGACAAAGTTGAGCTTGTCAAAATTTGCACCCCAGAAAAGAGTTATGAGGAATTGGAAAGCCTAACGCAAGCTGCAGAAAGGGTATTGCAGCTTCTTGAACTTCCCTATCGTGTAGTTTGTCTTTCCACTGGTGATATGGGCTTTGCCGCCAGCAAAACGTACGACATAGAGGTGTGGCTACCTTCGCAGGGGAAATACAGAGAAATTAGCTCCTGTAGTAATTGCGAGGACTTTCAGGCACGGCGAATGAACATGAGGTATAAGCCATCAGAGGGAGGTAAGAGCCGTTTTGTACATACTTTGAATGGTTCTGGCGTCGCAGTGGGACGCTGCCTGATAGCTATAATGGAGAACTACCAGCAAGAGGACGGAAGCTTCATTGTCCCCGAGGTTTTGAGGCCATACATGGGGGGCATAGAGCGAATAGGGTAGTTGTCGCGCGTGGTAAAATAAGAAAGCAAGAACTGAATATAACCAAGACTAGAGCCAGTGTAGAGAGGTGAGAGGTTATAGAGGTATATAACGATGTGTACTTGCTTTTTGCTTTTGTGATTTTAATGCCCATAGGGATGTTTTTGGTCCAAAGACAAATTAAGAAATTGTTGGCCAAGGATCAGTACTATTACATTAAAGATCTACTGTTCGTGGGAGTGTGGGCTGTTGCTGCTTTGTGGCTCAAAGGTGAGGGGCTTTTGCCTGTGGTGGCCCTTGGAGTTTTGGGCGCGTCTTTGGGAATGTTCCAGAAGTACTTTCCCTCTAGATGGTGGGTTTTGTCTTACTTTTTGATAGGTTTTATGTTTGCCCTTTTAGGATTGAAGATAGAATTTATAAGGTTTGCGGGGAGGGAGTACGTTTATTTTCAGTGGTGGATGTCTTTGATCGTAACGTCTTTATGGGTAGGTTTGTACCCCCTTCTAATTCAGGAGCTGGATAGGATTCCGGGGTTGGCCGGATTTTTGCTTGCCGTGACTTGGTCTTTAATGCTTCTTGTAACGGGGTTCTCTGGCCAAAACCTAGGTGGTGCTTTTCAAATGTCTCTTCTGGCGGTCTTTATTTTGGGGGTTTTTTGGAGCAGACATGGTCATGCTTACAGGCGACTAGGGGAACCTTTGGCGGCCATGTGGGGGATTCTGATTGCCGGCACATCCATTCTAGGGGTAAGTAAAGGGGTAACTTTCTCGACCATGATGATGTTGCCGCTGGGTTTGTTCGCTGTTCCAATAGTGGAAAAATCGTTGCATTTTATAAGTCTGGCTTTAGATGTCAACAGAGAAAGCACTGTGTCTCTTTATAGGAAGTTTCTTGATAAGGGATATGAACATGCTACTGCAGTCAAGTTGGTGGGTTTGATAAGTGCGGCACTGGGAATGACGGTTGCTGCAATACAGATGCGGGGACAAAACGATGTTTTCATGTTATTGGGGCTTATAACCCCAGGTGCATTATTGGGATATGGCTGGTTGACTTTGCGGAGAAAGCATAAGAGCCTGACAAGCGAAAGGCGGCCTAAACTGTGGGGAATACCTATAGATAACGTTTCCTCTGATTACGCCGTTTCTAAGGTGGTCAATTGGATCAGGTTAAAACAAGGGGGCAAATACATAGTCACTTTAGATGCGCTGGCTACTTTGAGGGCGAGAAAAGATAAAATCTATGCAAAGTGCGTAAAGGATGCAGATTTGGTCTTGCCGGACGGGAAAGGCCTCACCTTTGCCTTACGCTTTTTGGGCATGCCAGTGCAGGAGCGCATAGCAGGCATAGATTTTGTCGAGAAAATGTGCAGGATTGCGGCGTACGAAAAGGTTTCGGTCTATTTTTTGGGCGGTGCTGAAGGTATAGCTGCAAAGGCAGCGGAAAACATGGCAAAGAAATATCAGGGGCTTGAGATAGCAGGTGTCCACCACGGATATTTTGATGAGACCGAAGAACCCAAGATAATCGAACATATAAGAGAAAGCGGCGCAAGTTTCCTTTTGGTTGCTCTTGGAGTGCCGAAGCAAGAGATCTGGATGAATAGACACAGAGAGGAGTTAGAAGGAATCGTAGCCATCGGCGTGGGTGGAAGTTTCGATGTACTTTCGGGCAAACTTAGAAGGGCGCCTCTAATATGGCAACGCTTGGGATTGGAGTGGCTTTTCCGTTTAATTCAAGAGCCATGGCGATGGCGGCGGGTGAAGGCTTTGCCTCTTTTTGGTATCCTTGTACTCCTTACAAAATTAGGCTTTGATAGAGGATGGTATGAAGATGGAAATTAACGCAGGGTCACTGATGAACAAGGATCTGACAGCTCTTTCCGAAGATGAGCTGATAATAGACGCTTTGCACGTGCTTTACAGCCAGAGACTTTCAGGAGTTCCGGTTGTAAGGGATGATTGGGTCCTGGTGGGCTTTCTTTCGGAGAAGGATATCCTTCAAGGAGCGGTGCCCACATATCTTGAGATTTTGGCTCAGAGCACGTTTCTGGATGATTGCGAAGGCAATCTACTTCAGCGCCTTTGCGCGATGGGAAAGCAGAAGGTCAAAGATTTGATGACCAAGGAACCGGTGTATGTTACCCCAGAGGCAAGCCTTATGACTGTAGCTGACTTGATGTTGCGCAAGAAAATAAAGAGGCTTCCTGTAGTGCAGGATGGGAAGTTGGTAGGAATAATTGACAGGGGTGCTTTTTTTGAGTTCATAATGGAAGGCGATCTATATGAGACTATGGAGTAAGCAGAAGAAAGAAGAAAAGGCCAAAGAACAGATTTGGGACGTGTCCTCTGAGCTTGTGGCTTTCAAGGAACAACTGGAGGTTCGTTACGAAGAAGAGAAGGCGAAGTTGGAAGTCCAAAGACGCGAGGCAGAGGAAAAGCTTAAGTTGATGAGCGATGAAACCATAAAGAAAAGTTTGAATGAATGGCAAAAGATGGAACAAAAGTTGGAGGAGGAGCTCCAGCGGTACAAACTTGAGGTAGAAGAAAAGATAAGGAAGGAAATGAACAATATAGATAAAAGATCGCTAATGTATGAGATAGGAGAACTGGCTTTGAAAGAGCTTGTCGGAAAAGATGTGGAGGCTGTGACATGATTTTGGATATGCTTCGCATTGCCGTTTGGGGGTTATCAAGCGACCGATCCAGAATCGTCAAAGTCTTACACGACCTTGGCGTTGTTCATCTTGTACAGATGGACATGAAACATCAAAACAAGGAACCTTCATCGTTGAAAAGTCTTCACAAGATGAGAAATCTTTTGCTAGGCCTCATCGAGGCTTTGGAATGGAATAGTTGGGACAACCTGACCGATGAGTACTTGGAGGAGCAAAGGAAGTTTATTCCCGACTTCAGTGATGGAGTTTTAAAGGCTTTGCAGGAAAGCCTGGAGGAATTTAACGAACGTCTAAATAAACTTAAAAACCGTCAGATTGAACTGAAGACCCAGATGGAGAAATTGAGGAGGGTCCTCAAGATAGCTCATCACTTCGATTCTTTTTGGAGATCGGAGCACGATAAAGGAAACGTGGTGGGTTTTTGGTGGATATATGAGACTAACGTTTCACGGTTGTTGAGTAGATTGAAGGCGTTAGAGCCTCAAGGGGCTGGTTCTTCTTTTGAGACGGGTGGACTCAGATACCATATCGCAAAATTAAGCGAAAGTGAATCAATGATAGCGTTGGCGGGGCCACCAGAGTGGTTTTCTGATGTAGAGGAGATGATGCAGGAAGAGAATGCTGTGAGGTGGACTCCACCAGAAGAATTTGTGGTGGGTGACTTCTTGGCTTCTGTCAAGCATATGGAAGAGCTTTATGAAGAAATTCCTAGGGAACTCAGTAAAATCGAAGCCGAACTGAAGGAAACCAGAGATGCTTGGGGGCCAAAGCTAGCGGCGATCTATATTTTCGTGGAGGAACGCCTTGAAGAAGCGATAGTTGAAAGAAGTGCCAAGACCGAAGGATACATGTTCTGCATAGAGGGATGGATACCTGAGGTGGAGCTTAAGCGTACTATATCAGCGCTGAAAAACCACTTTGGCTCCAGAGTGTTGTTGATGTGGAGGAGACCTAAAGATACAGAGTGGCATGAGGTTCCGACAGCGCTCCTTAACCCACCGATGTTCAGGTCTTTTGAGCTGTTTTTAAAACTAATGCCTCCACTTAGGTATACTGGTATAGACCCTACCCTTTTGATCGGAATATTTTTCCCTTTCTTTTCCGGCTGCATGGTGGGCGATGTGGGATATGGGGTGCTAATAGCTTTCGCAGCGTACTTCATTAAGAAGAGAGCGAAGAGCAAGTTATGGGCTGACGTAAGCAATATAATGTTTTTCGTAGCTTTTTGGAGCGTTGCTTGGGGTGTGTTGTTTGGTGAATATTTTGGGGATGTAGGAAAGAGGCTCTTCCACCTAGAACCCCTTTGGGTTGAGCGATCTCATGTGGTCATGCCAGTTATGATATTTGCAGTAAGTGTAGGGTTAGGGCATGTGGTATTTGGTCTTGTTCTTGGATTTATCCAAGGTTTGAAGGGCAAAAGAAAGCACGTTTGGTTGGAAAAACTGGGGAACTTGCTTATATTGCTAGCGCTAGTGGGAGCCTTAGTGACCCTGAAAGGTTGGCTTCCCCGAGAGGTCTTTGTGTCTTGGGGGATTGTTCTTTTCATAGGGGTTGTTTTGCTGATTGTAGGTGGAGGAATAGGAGCTTTGGCTGAGTCGATAGGTGCCATCGGAAATGTGTTAAGTTACGTGAGGATCGCCGCAATAGGTCTTTCTTCTGCCATATTGGCGGCTGTTGCTACGAAATTTCTGGACGTGTTGGGTATGTCCATCTTTGGGCTTCTTTTGGCTCTGGCTCTTCATCTATTGAATTTTGTGCTTGCTATAGCTGGTTCTAGCTTGCATTCAGCTAGGCTTCATTATGTAGAGTTTTTGGGGAAATTTTATGAAGGTGGAGGTAAACCATACAAACCATTTTCAAGGAGGAGATTAAAGAAATGGAAAAAGCGTTAATTGCCCTTGCAGCTGCTTTAGCGGTTGGATTGCCAGCTTTGGCTACCGCATATGCCCAAGCAAAGATAGGTAGCTCAGGAGCTGGAACCATAGCTGAAAAGCCAGAAACAGGTAGAATAATCATAATACTTGAAGCTATACCCGAAACCATGGTAATCCTTGGTTTCGTTGTGGCTATTATGTTGATACTACAGTTTGCCTAAAGGATGAGTTAGATGACCTTAGATTCTCTAGATGAAGGCCGCTCTTTGGAACTCTTCAAGAAGGCTTTACAAGAGGAATATGAGAAAAGGCTAGAAGCCTTGAGGAAAGAGCATGAAGAGAGACTTATGGAGTTGACTGCCCAATATAGGCAGAGGACTGAGATTGAGGTGAGCCGAATAAGGCAGGCCTTGCAAGCTAGATATGAAGAAACTCTACGAACCAGAAAAGAAAGTGTAAAAGGAGAGTTGATCTCGTTAATATACAAAGAATTAAGCGATCTATACAGTGAGACCTTGTCTTACATCGAAAAAGAGCTTTTCAGTTTTACGTCCAATCCTGAGGGAGGATACAAGGGGGTGCTGAAGGGGCTCGTGGAAGAGGCCCTAGCAGTGCTGAATGAACCTGCGGTAGTTGTTGTTCGTCCTGAGGATGAGAATCTTTTGTTGGAGCATCCCCTTGTTGAAAAAGTTGAAGTGGAAGAAGATGACAAGCTATTAAATTGCGGAGGGTGTATAGTCCTAGATGCTGCTACCAAGCGGCGGATAGTCGATAACACTATCCTTTCCAGATTTGAAAAACTAAAAGGAATGATAAGGGAAAAACTGTCGATTAGGTACAAAGAGGTTTTCGATGTTGTTGAAAAAATATGAAGAAAATTATGGCTATTTCAATGCAAGATTAAGAGCCAGAATGGAGTTTTTTTTAAAAAAAGAGGATTACGAAAGGCTTGCGTCGGGAAGCTTAGGCGAATTTGAGACCTTCATAATGGAAGGACAATTTGGGAAGAAT
>Ga0182240_100331_pt1 | contig 16587 bp, 5 predicted proteins | sample hydfrates4_PW_90_FD_145594 | JGI IMG/M metagenome (GOLD analysis project Ga0182240, IMG submission 145594) | Subsurface microbial communities from deep shales in Texas, USA - hydraulic fracturing test 4_PW_90 | ecosystem: Environmental > Aquatic > Deep subsurface > Shale gas/oil reservoir >...
CCTGTCATCTCTGCTAGAACTATATCCCGGGCCACCATAATCTCTTCAGCTGCTGCCGGAATTCCTTTCAGCCCAAAAATTGTCGAATAATATCCCTCATGCATTACTCCATCTTGAGATAAATTTTTGTCCTCACAGTGATCAATTATCGGCAGCTCAAATGCAGAGGCATATTCCATTGCTCTCCGCATAATTTCTGAATTCATTACCGGATTTCCATCATCAGATAAGGCTTTTACCCCAGTTTTAGCAAGGGTCCCAATTTCTGAAAGAACCTCTCCTTTACTATCCTGAGTGATACTGCCAATTGGGTAGACTCTAACTGCTGCCTTTTCAGCCTTATGTTTCATATGTTCAACTACAGCTGGATTATCCGCAATTGGCTTTGTATTAGGCATTGCGGCTACTGCCGAAAACCCTCCAGCTGCTGCTGCCTCCGAACCTGTTTTTACCGTTTCTTTTTCTTCATAGCCGGGTTCTCTGAGATGGGTGTGCATATCAATCAAAGCCGGAATGATAATTTTTCCTTCAGCATCAATAACCTGATAACTCTGATTTTTAATTTCTGCTTCAATTGCATAAATCTTTTTGCCTTCAATTAAAATATCATATTTGCCAGCAAGTCCATTTTTTGAATCATAAACACTTCCATTTTTAATTAAGGTCTTCATTATCTATCTCCCTCCCGGCCAGCAGATAAAGTAGTGCCATTCTGATTGCCACACCATTTTTTACCTGTTCAGTGATTACTGACTGTGGGCTATCTGCGACTGAACTTTCGATCTCTATGCCTCGGTTCATTGGACCCGGATGCATAATCATCGCATTTTTTCCAATCCGCTCCAAACGTTCAGCATTCATTCCATAAATTTCTCTATATTCCCTGATGGAAGGAAAGAGTCCTCTTTCCTGTCTTTCCATCTGGATTCTTAAAATATTAACCACATCTACATTTTCTAAAGCTTGATCCAGATCAGTATAAACATTAACACCCATTTTCTCTATTTCTCTAGGCATTAATGTTTGGGGACCAGCAACAGAAACTTCAGCACCTAGTTTGTTTAAACCCCAAATATTTGAACGGGCTACTCGACTGTGAGCTATATCTCCGACAATTAAAACCTTCAATCCCGCAATCTCACCCAGTTTTTCTTTAATACTGTAGATATCCAGAAGGGCTTGAGTTGGATGGGCATGAGCACCATCCCCGGCATTTAAGACACTTGCAGAAATATTTTCGGCCAGAAATTTAGCTGCTCCAGGAGCACTGTGTCTAATAACTACCACATCAGCCCCCATGACCTCCATAGTTTTTGCGGTATCGAGCAGACTTTCTCCCTTGGCAATACTGCTGGAAGATTTGGAGATACTCATTACATCTGCACTCAATCTTTTTGCTGCCAGATTAAAGGAAAACTTAGTTCTGGTTGAAGGTTCGTAAAATAAATTGATTACTGTTTTCCCACGCAGTGTTGGAACTTTTTTAACTGTTCTGGTCAAAATATCTTTCATGGCTACTGCTGTATCAAGAATTTCATTGATTTCTTCCTTTGATACGTTATAGAGCCCCAAAAAATCTTTTCTTTTTAAACTCATCTAATTCCCTCCTGCCCGAATTTAGTTAGCTTCATATCTCAATTCTGGTTCTAAATTCAAATCTTCGTCAAGGTCTTCTACTTTATCATCTTTTTCCACTGCTGGTAAGATTAAATTCATTACTATTCCGACTATCGCTGCCAGTCCCATTCCTCCAAATTCCAGTCCGGCAAAGCTTAGAGTCAGATTTGAAATTCCAACTACCAGAGTGACTGAGACAATAACTAAATTTCTATTTTTAGATAAATCTACATTGTTTTCAACTAAGGTTCTAAGTCCAATAGAGGCTATCATACCAAAGAGTAAGAAAACTATTCCTCCCATTACTGCAGTTGGGATAGTCTGAATTAAAATTCCCACCTTCTGAACAAAAGAACTTAAGATTACTATTACTGCTGTCAGCTGAATAATCACGGGGTTATATACTTTTGTCAGAGCTAAAACACCTACATTTTCTCCATAAGTTGTGTTTGGAGGTCCACCGAAAAGTCCGGCAACTAAGGTTGCAATTCCATCACCCAGGAGGGTTCTATGTAAACCAGGTTCTTCAATAAAGTCTTTTTTAACAGTGGAACTAATCGCCACAACATCACCTAAGTGTTCAACCATAGTCACTAAGGCAATCGGTGCCACAAGTGTAATCGCTCTTAAGTTACCACTTACTGTTGGCAAGGCAAACTTAGGTAGAGCAAACCAGGAAGCTTCCATTACTGGAGCAAAATCCACAAGTCCTAAAAAAGCGGCAAAAGTATAACCACCGATGATTCCGAGTAAGATTGGAATTACTTTAATAATTCCCTTAGCAAATACGCTGACTCCGACTGCGATTGCCAGAGTAACAAAGGCTACCAATAAATGCTCTGAAGCCATATCTTTTGCTGTTGGAGCAAGACCAAGACCAATTGTAATGATTACCGGGCCAATTACTACCGGCGGCAGCAGCTTACGAAAAAATTCTGTGCCCAGCAGTCTAATTACTACTGACATCAGGGCATAAACAAGACCAACTGTTATAATTCCAAGCATCGCCCCATCTCGACCAAACTGATTTTGAGCTGCTATGATTGGAGCAATAAAGGCGAAAGAAGAACCGAGATAGGCAGGTACTTTTCCGCCGGTAATTAAGTGGAAAATCAGGGTTCCGAGTCCAGATGTAAAAAGTGCTACTGCCGGATTTAAACCCGTCAGTGCTGGTACCAGTACTGTTGAGCCAAACATCGCAAACATGTGCTGTAGAGCCAGTATAAATAGTCGATTCCTTGTAATTCCATCTTCTTTAAGCTGAGCTAAATTCTCTTTACTTTGTGTTAAAATTTTCATTTTATACCTCCTGGATGTTATAACGTTACGTCAAATCCCCTCTTTTTAAAGTGTTAATCTTAAATGGACATGAACAAAATGTCCTTCGGACAATCTGTAATACAGTAAGGTTAAATTTTGTTGATAGCGGAAATTATGAAACTATAAATATTATCCCAACAAACCATTAGGTATAATTTCCTGGCTAATAAAAAAACTCCCTACCAATTTAACTGATAAGGAGTTTAAATTCTTTAAGCATTTTCTATCTGCTTTAACAGAAATAGAGTCTGCTGAATTAATTCCTTACCGGCCTCTCTGGACCAATTTAAAGGATCTTTTATTAAATTATTTAAACTTAAGTTTTTTCCAGCAGTAAAACTGCATCTTTTCCGTCAATTTCTTTAAGATTAACATCTACAACCTCTGTTTTAGAAGTTGGCAAATTTTTGCCAACAAAATCTGCTCTGATTGGCAGTTCTCTATGACCTCTATCAATCATTATTGCCAGCTGAATCTGTAAAGGACGCCCTAAATCAATTAGTGCATCGAGTGCTGCCCTAACAGTTCGACCTGTATAAAGCACATCATCTACAAGAACAACTTTTTTGCCTGTGATATCAAAAGGTATTTCTGTCCGATGAACAATCGGCTGCTGGGCAACTGTTGAAAGATCATCCCGATAAAGGGTAATATCAAGAATACCAGTTGGTAACTTGATTCCCTCAATTTCTTCAACCTTAGCTGCCAGTCTTTCGGCAAGTGGAACCCCTCTGGTTCTAATACCAATTAAAACCAAATCTTCAGTACCTTTGTTTTTTTCCAGAATCTCATGAGCAATTCTTGTAATTGCCCGCCCCATTGCTGCAGAATCGATCAGTTCTTTTTTGATCTTCATTTCTGATTTATCCAAAAAATTACCTCCTTTAGGGAGAATATTTCTAGCGGCAAAAAAATAACCTTCTCACGGCATAGTAAGAAGGCTGCTAAAATTTATATTTTCCCTTACTAGCCTCTCTGGACTAATTTAAAGAATATCATTCTATTTGATTAGATATTATCAGAACAAATGCACCAAGTCAAGCAAAATTCAAATAAAAATATATCTTTTCTTTCCTTGATAATAAAAATTACAAAAAACAACTTAAAATTTACATATGTCTAGAATATAATCCAGATTAGAAATTATTTCTAATCTGGATTATATTTATTAATCAATTTACTTTATTCTAAAATTAACTTCAAACATTAATCCCTCTCTAATTTTAACTATTACTGGATTTTTGCTTAATATTTCAGCTCCAGCTGGAAGAGAGTTTTTATCTAGTTTTAAAACCAGAGTCTGCATTGGCTGAATATTATCTTCAGCTCTTATTTCAAAATGGAATCTACCAAATTGATCTGTTTCTACAATCTGACCGGTTGTAGATATAATTCTAATTCCTTCCAGTCCTTTTTCAGCTTCGCCTTCAGTCTGCATTCTATCTTCATTTTGATCAAGATAGACCTTACCTATCACAGTTGAAGTAGTAAATAGTGGATCTTCAATTACTAATACTTCTGCCTCTGCTGTATTAGAAATTAGATTTTCTCCTACTTTAGCATATGCCTGGTTAATATAAGTATTAGAATTGACAACACCACTACCAACTACCAGGGTATATCTAATTTCCATACTACTTTCTGCATTTAACTCCAGACCTTCCCAGCTGACAAGTCTATTTCCTTCAGTCTTCAGCTTAGTTTCACTATCCGTTTCAGAAACGATTACTGCTGAATCTTTAACAAATCTAAAGCCTGCTGGCAGTTTATCATAGAGAGTGAAAGAGTCAAGATCAAAATTGGTTTCATTTATAATTTCAATTTTATAACTTATGAAATCACCAATTGAGACCTGCTTTTCAGCTGCAGTTTTATTTATTATTATATCTGTAGGATAAACTTCTAAGACTCCAGTTGTAGTAGATGTATTACCTGCACCATCGGCAATTGATGCTTCAACCTCATATTCTCCAAGATCTAGAGGCTGATCAACATCTATGGACCAGCTGCCATCTTCATTGACTTCTGCTTCGCCTTCGAAGACTATTTCGCCATCTTCGTCTCTAATAACAACATCTACTTTCTGATCGGAATCAAGGTCATCCACAGTTCCCGAGATAGTAGGTGTAGAATCATTAGTTGAAATATTATAATTATCAAGTTCTATATTTGCTTTAATATTAAATTCATCCGAAATAACAGAATCAAAATCTTCAGCTTCAAATGTATAGCCTCTTCCTTCTTCATCAATTGATAAGCCATCAAAGGTAGCTATACCATTTTCGATTACAGCAGTACTATTTCCACTTAAGGTTCCATCAGCTGGATTATTTTTTATTTTAATTGTTATATTTCCATTTTCATAATCTGTAATTATATTTCCAAACTGATCTAATACACCAACTTCTACTGAATCAAGTTTTTGGCCAACAAAATTATCTTGAGGTTGTTCTACAAAACCAAGTCTATTAAATGCATCTGGTACTATTTCTAGCTCACCACTTTTTACAATTTCTGAGTCAACAGCAGCTGAAACAGTTCCTTTTTCACCGGAAACTTCACTTCTGACAAAGACTTTAACCTGACCATTTTCATCAGTAAGAAGACCGTCATTTAAGTCAGTTATATCATCAACCCAGTTTTCACCATCAAGTGAATATTCAACTTTATCATCATTACCTAATCCATCTTCAGATAATGTTACTTCCTTTTCTTTAATTGGGTTTTCATCTTTATCTTTAAATGTAAAGGTTATTGGCTGTTCTTGACCAGCTGTTATTTCAGTTGGATCTTTTAAATCTACATCTGACTGATATTGGTTGATTTTAACAGTTAATTCAGGATCTGCTCCATAGTTCATATTAAATATTAGATTAATTTCTCCAAGATCCTGATTATCTAAATAATCTTTAGATAATGTTATTATAGGCTTACCATTATCACCGATTTCTTCTGAATAATCATCATTTCCAAGCAGATTTCCATCAGCATCTTGAATCGATTCCAGACTTCTTCCATTTCTAGTTAGCACAACTTTTGTTACATTTTCATTTGTTTCTTTGAAATATTCAAAGTAATCAGTATCAATTGCAGCGTCCTTTATGTCAATTATATCTGTACTTACTTGATCAGCTTCGTACTGACGTCTATCATCTAAATTAGCACCAATAGGTATATCATTCTCACCAAATGAGTAATAATCTGCATCAATACTGGCTTTCCCTATATTTTTATAAGGAAGTTCTTGATCAACAGTTAGATCATAAGCTATTACTAGCTCTCCACCAACTGGAATAGTGTAGTCATCTGCTCCAGTTCCACTCGAAAGTGACCAGCTTAGATTACCATCAGCATCAATTACTGGATTAATATCATTGCGATCATCACCGTTTATTGTTATAGAAATATTACTAATTCCGGCATCACGCAGGCCTTCTGGGATTAGTCCTTCAAGTACAGTATCATAAGCAGGAGCTAAACCAGTATTTTCTGCTTTAATTGTATAGGATACTTTATCACCGGGAACTACTGGCTCATCATTAGCAATATTATCACTAATAGTAAGAGCTAATTTTGGCTGATTAAGAGTTATGCTTTCAATATCTTCAATACCATCTCTCGAATTATCAACTCCATCATAACTAATACTTGCCGGATTGGATAAAATAATAGGAGCTGAATCTTGAATGAGGCTTTCATCATCTATAACCTGAGCTTGATAGACTATTGTAAAGGTTCTATCCACTCCATCAGCAGGATTAGTTATATATCCAAGATTCCAGATTATCTTTCTATCTGGTGTCTCTGCATAAGAAATTGATATATCTTGATATTGGTAACCATTTAAGTTATTTTGATTTAGATCTTCGTCTCCGTTGATTCTTAAAGTATCAACATATTTCATACCTTGAGGCAGTTGATCTTTCACTACAAAGTTTGTACTTGTACCTTTTTGAATATCTATTTCCAGTTTATAAGTTACAAGATCACCAATTCGCACATAACTATCGTCAACAAATGTTGTGCTGTCTTTAGATTTAACAATACTACTATCATCATTGATAGTGAGGTCAGTCTCAGTTGTTTGAATGTAGTCATTTAAACTATCACCTGCTGCCCCTGTTCTCTGATCTGGATTAGTATTATCAGGATGTGAGGTCCAGGTAAGCTCAGCTGCATTGGTTAATAATTCTGCAGGTTTTACACTGTTATCTAATGTGGCCTGATAAGTTAGTTCTAATTTATTAGTAGAATCATATGTCTGAGCGAGTTCTTTAATTGTCCAGCTCAAATTCGAACCACTATCATTGGTAGTAATACTTAAGCTGTCAACTGATGTTGTCATACTGCCATTAACATAGCTCATACCTGCTGGTATAATATCCTCAACTATCAGATCATAGGCAGCTGCTGTTGAACTACCTGAGTGATTGATAGTTATTGTATATTCTACTGTATCTCCTGCTTCATAACTATTTTCTCCACTCACATTTTCAAAAGCCTTAGATAATGTTAATTCTGGTTCTACAACTGTCAGGCTCACACTATCAGAAAGTGGATTTCCATTATATGAATAACTGAAATCTGAATTTAAACTATTACCATTACTTACAGCATCAATATTTAAGATTTTAGCTTGGAAGCTCAATCTATATTCATAATCTTCACTGCTGTCATTTTTAACAGTAACATCACCATCAGGAAAGACTATACTCTGGCCACCATTTTCTGGATTACCTGTGATTTGGGCCGGCTCCCACTGACCAAGATCATTACCAGTTGTACTTTCAGGTGTTCCCGGACCATTAACACTTCCTTCAATAAACTCTAATCCTTCAGGAAGTTCAGCACTCAAGTTAAATGCAGTAACCGTTGTCTTGGCAGGAACTAAAAAGCTAAGATTATAATTAACTGTATCACCAGGACTGACATTTGTTATATCCGAATTTGCTGTAAATGTTGAACTGCTGCCATTAAAAGTTTTATCTGCAGTAATTGTTTGATCAGCAGCTGGATATTTTTGAGCATCATTAACATTCTTTACTACGGAATAATATTCTTCAAGTTCAGCACTGAAAGTATAATTTAAACCTGCTTGGATATCATTATTTGCTTCAGTCTGATATTTAATTATATATTTTTCAGCCGGATTTAAAATACTATTAACTGTATCTTTAAAGGTGATTATTAACTGGTGGTTTGTATTATTATATTCAAGATCATAATCAGTATTTTTAATAAGATCTGTACCATCAGCTTTTTCAATTACTACTGTACTTAAAATATTTGCTTCTTTATCTCTAAATCCTGCCGGAATAGTTTCTACTATTTTTGTTTGATAAGCAGGAGAGATATTAGCTGCTGTTCCATTAGAAACTGAAAGAGTGTGTTCTAAAACAGTACTAGAAACAACTGTACTATTATCTGCACTTCTACTGATAGTAAGTTCTGGTTCTTCAAAGTTGAATTCACTAGAATCTATTAAAGCCTCATTATTTAAAATGCTGTTATCTGCTGTAAATTGAATATCATTACTGTCATTAGAATCATTGAGATAATCAATATCAAAACTCGCCTCAGCTGTATTTGTAATTAAATCTCCCTTGCTGACACCATCTTTAACAACTCTTAATTTGTAGTTTATAACAGCTTCTTGACTAGCACTGCCATCAATAGTTCCTGACCACTCTAATTGTCCTTCATCAGTATTATTTGTAAATGTTAAAGATGGATTATTAATCTGATAATCAGTTATTGTATCATCTAATTTTAAACCAGAAGGTAAATCATCTATTATTGTTAAGTTCTTATAATTTAGATTTCCTATCAAATCTGCAGTGACCTGATATTCAACAATCTCACCAGGAGCAAAATAGCCAGAGCTGGGTTTATCTGTTGTTATTAATTCTTTATTTAAATTAAAAGCTGCAGTATAGGCCTCCTTAACTTCAGTTATACTTTCAACTTCATTAGTATAAGGACTTATTTCCTCAGCCTGAACGGTATTCGTATGACTGCCATCTGCTGACATCTTTGTTGTAACAATAATTTCTGCAGTTCCACCAGCTGGAATCTCAAGATCTGTCCAGCTGAGAATTCCAGTTGTACTATCAAAGCTGTAACTAAAATTATTACCCTGATAGCTGGTGTCAATTGTATAGCTCAGGTTATTATAATCAAAACCATCACCTAATTCTTGCTCTACATTCGTATTTACTGCTTCAGCATTACCATTATTAGTTACACTAATCGTCCATTCAACATCATTTGCTAAATCTGATATAATTTGTTTTTCAGGAGAAATTGCAATCGCTAATTCAACAAATTTAGGCGTTAAATTGTTTAAGTTAAAGCTTTGATTTTTTTTAGCTGAATTTAGATAATCATAGACTGCATCTACTGATGGATTAATCTCAATAGGATCATCAGAAACCCTTGGATTCTCACCAACAACATTATCTACTAACTCAAATTCTATTTGGTAGCTGCCGGCTGCAATCGGCAAATTTCCATAAATCCAGCTTATCTGATTTAGTGAATCATCTGCAGCTGGTTGAGTAGTATAATTTTGCCAGTTATCATCAACTTCATTATTTTCAAGGTTAGAGCTGTAAGAAGTAATACTCTGCAGCTTATATCTATCAGATAAATTATAATCAAAATCAAGATTATAAACAGGGGCACCAGTATTTACCATAGTCAGCACAATTGTACCATCTTTTCGAGTTAGATTATTATTTAAATTTTCATGACGAAAAGTAATCTCTGGAACAGTAGTTAAACTACTTTGATCACTGGATTTACCAGGAGTGCTTAATCTATTGTTATCATCACAGCCCCAGCTTACATCTGCATTTATTTTTTCTGTTTCATTACTTGAAGCTGGTACAGTATATTCTAAATAATAGCTTTGAGATTCTCCTGCAGCTAAATTAGGAACTACCCAATAATTGTCACTTTGATTATTATCTACACTATTTTGTAGATTATCATCAGAATATAGTACAGTACTGCTGGGAAAATCACTGCTTTCTATCCAGACATTTCCAGCATCTCCAGCACCAATATTTTCAATATCTAATTTCCAACGAATTGTATTTTTACCAGCCATTGCTGCAGGATTGTCAACAAATGTTTGCTCACCTATAGTTTCATTTCTTCCTTTAAGATCAATATTTATCTCTGGTCTAATTCTAGGAATCTTATAGATACTTCCATTTTTGCTGAATTCCTGGTCATCGTCATCCTGATTATATTTAGAAGGTGGGTTCCAGCTTACAGCCGGCTGAACTTCATTGCTTACATTAAAATCACCATTAGTTTTGATAGCAAATTCTATTTTAATTTCTTCGCCAATATCAATTGCAGCAAGTTCAGGAAATGTCTCTTCCTTAAAAACTAAATTACCATTATTATCTTCTAAAGTACTAGCACTAATTGAATAAGTATTACTTCCATTTTGATTAGTTACTGTAATATCTTTTGTTTCATCAAAAATTATTCCCGTAGTTAAAAAGTCCTGTCTTAACTCCAAATTGTAATTTCTTGTTTGACCAGTACTTTGAACAATAATTTCCATGAATCCTTCTGAACAAATATTTATTTCAGCTGGAGATACTAGATTATTTTTTACTACAAGATCTGAAATTTTTATAGGCTCTACAAATTGTGGAAAATCATCCCTAGTATTATTGCCGCACTCATATTTTATATTATTTACTTCTTCAGTATACCACTTAACCTGAGAGCTAAAGGCACTGCTGAAGTCTTTAATTGTTCTTGGGTCAGCATCTGTAATATCAGCGGTTATCTGCAGTTTTTTAGTTGCTCCAGATTCTATGCTTCCCAGATTCCAGGTAGCCGTAGCCTGTGTATTATCTGTATTTATTTGAGGGGTAGCAGTGACACTATCAATTTGAGAGAACTGATAATCAAAGATCTCTGAAAAAGTACCAATAAATTCTGTATTATGGGCTGTACCTATATCAGTATTTGTAATATCAATTGTCCAAGTAACAGTTTCTTCTGTTACAATCACAGGATTAACTGCTGTTATAATTAAATCTGATTTTCTCTTGATTAAGGGATCTTGAGATTGATTAGTTTTAGTAATTGGAGCTTCTGTAGAATCAATTAATCCATGCCTGTAATCTATTTCAGCACCAGCTGTAAATGTTTCTGAGCAGTCCTTTATCATATTATTTAAGGTTATAGTACCAAGATTTTTCATCTTAGTATTCGTACTATTTTGGTCTATAAATTCTCCAGCTCCAATAACTCCACTAAAATCGAAAATCAACAGCTCGTTGGTACTATCATAACTAATATCTGGTGAATATCCACCAAAACCGGTTATTTCAATATCATTTGAGTTTTTAATATCAGAATAGTCACCATAAGTAAAGCCATTAGGTTTAATTCTAACCACCAGATCTTTAATCATCCATGGGTTTTTAGTTACATCTATTTTAAGATCTACTTTTTCACCTTTATCTATATCATTAGCTGTACTGCCATTTTTCTGCACATCAATATCAACATCAGCCTTAGCCCCACTAACCGGAACCTCAACAACTTGATAAAAATCAGTTGAACCATCAATCCCATTTAGACTAAGTGTTGTCCAGGAAGGAAAATCTCCATTTTGAGTAACTTCAAGTTTATATCTAAAATGAACAGTTTTATCTGCTACACTATCAACACCAAAATTGTTATCTTCTGCTAGGAAATCAAGTTTAAACTGTAAATTACTTTCTGTTGAATTAATGTTATCTACAGGAACATCATCCCATGTCGAACCACCATCAATTGAATATTGAATAAAACCATCTGTATCATTATAAATCTGACCATTATCCATATCATCACTTATGGTGCTTCCTGTCCATGTACCCGCAGAAGAACCACCAAAACTATAACTAACTTCATAGATCACTCTATGTTTGTTATCAGTTTTTGTATAATCAAAACTACCCTCATTCGGCAGATTAACTATTTCTTTAGTCTGCTGATTCAAATCAACTTCATTATACCTGCTCTGCAGATAAAATGAATTAGATGTGTTATCAGCTATAGGTATTTCAGTATTATCAGCAAACTTCAAATTCCCACTTACCTCTGCCTCAGTTAAAACAGTATCCTTTGCTTTAGTTTTATCATCAGTTATCTTAAAATCAATAGTTATACTTCGATCCTGTCCGTTTAAATCAGAAGGAGTAAGAGTCCAAGTTTTTGTTGTAGGATCAAATGTTCCAATACCATCAGCATTATAGCTTAAATAACTTAATCGAGTATCATCAAAATTAGTTAATTCAACCACAATATCATCATTAGTAAATCTATCAAATTCAGTTAAGAAAACAGTGTAAGTATATGATATTTCTTCTCCTAAATACATCCGATCAGTATCAGTGTGACTAGCTGTAGTATCAGCTGAACTTTTAATGTTAAGAGTTGGTATTCCTGTAACATTATAATTAAAAGTCTCAAATGGTCTGCTGTAAGGATTATCCTCATCATCTGTATATTCCGCCTGTAAAGTTATTGTTCCACTTTCATTTTGGTTTAAAGGATCATCTGTCTGCAAATTAAAAGACAGAGTTTCTGAATAATTGACATCATCACCAGAAGGAAAGTCACCATCATCATAAGTAAAAACTCCAGCATTATATGACCAACCATCTGTAAGATTTATCACATCATACTCAGCAGGAATATTTGATTTAATTTCTATGCCTCTAGCAGGTCCTTCACCAGCAGTAGTATTTGTAACCTTAATTTCAATTAAATTTGAAGTATCAAAGTCAATTGTTGCTGGATCAGTTAGAGGCTCTATATCTATGAAAGGTTTACGCGGATTAAATCTAAAGTTAGCTGATTCAGTTACATCCGGAATCTCAGTTGCAGGATTTTTAGCTGTAAGCTCTAAAGTTTCAAAATTATCATTATCAACAACAGTATAATTGTACTCAAATGTATAAGAATCACCAGATCCTAACCCGGATATAGAATCTTCTTCACTAGTAAATGAAGGATCACTAAAACCAGCACTCTGATTAGGTGTTAAAGTTGTATCAAACAGCTTACCTTCACCTACATTAGTAACTGTAGCTGTAACTGTAAATTCCCCACCTCTATGCATAGGTTGTGGTGCTAGATCTAAATCAATATCTAGTTCTCCAAATAATATTTTTTCATCAAGAGTTTCTGTATCTGTTTTAGTAAGACTGCTATCAGCTTGATCAAGATAATTAAAAGTTATCCCAAGATCTTTATTCTGATTATCTAAACTGGCATCAGTTGAAAGATTATAATCCATTACAATACTTGATCCAGCATCTAATACAACTCCCTCTTCTACAGGTGTTATTGTGTATGTATTAACATTTTCACTAAAATTATAATCACTACTTGATATTATTGATTCATTATTATTTTCATCAACAATTTTTATCTTATTTATCTGACTCTTACTAAGACTAAAACCATCTGGCAGGTTTAATACAAGCTCTAGATCACCAGCTGCCGAAACAGTATTATTGATTATTTCTGCTGTATAATTCTGTCCAACTTCATCATTCGGATAAATTTCAGCAGGAATAGTCTGCTCAATTGTTATATCATCCTGGGCCATAACTGCTGCTCCCAAACTTAAAATCATGATCAATGTTATTAAAATAGTTAATATATTTTTACTATTAATTTTCATTACTTTTCCCCTCTTTCTTAAACTATTTTATATATTCAAAGTTTATATTCTACCAGGCTTTAATTAAGTTAATAAACCAACCTTTTGCTTCATAACTTAAATTAGTTAAATCATCATTAAAGTCAGTAAAATTATATCCGATCCCCACTTTAGTGTTGTTATTAAAGCCTTTATATGCCCCCAGTAGAAATCCATCTCTTCTATCAGCTGCTAATTTGTTTTCTAAGATTCTATATTCTGCAAAAAGATTGAGATCTTCTCTTAACGCATAATCTATTTTATTGGCCCAAAGGTAGGTTTCACTTCTAGCCCAGCTGTCATTAATACTATTTAATTTAACTTCAGAGTTTTTATAAGCTATTTTTTCAGTTAACTGCCACTTTTTATTTAAATCATAAATTAAATCCAGAGCCAAAATCTGAGATTTTTCTGCCGCATAATCACCCAGTTCTCGGCCCGTGTCTAAATTTAAATAATTTTTTTGATCTAAATAGGTGTATTTAAATAAGTAATTTAATTTGGTATTATTAATCGGTCTGTAAGCCATGCCAATTGTACCTTCAAAAAAGCGATCTTCTCCATCCTCTTTTTCTTTTGAATATTCTATTTCAGATAGATAATTAAATTCCTCATTATATTTCCACCTTGAATTAGATTTTAAGACCAGCTGTTCAAATTTTTCGCTTTTATCGTCAACTCTGTATTCAATTCTGTTTGAACTTCTAAAGTTATTTTCTGTATAAGTTAAAGCTCCACCAACTATATCGCGTTTAAAGTCTTCAGAGTCAGCTTTTTCTACATCACTGCGGGTATAGTCAAAAGAAAGAGTTAAGTTATTAGATGCTAGATAATCGAGACCAATAACATTACTCTGCTTATTTTCGTCCTCATCATCAACTATTCGGTGTTCAGCTGTAATAGTGGTTTTATCGCTAACTGCAGTGTTGGCACCAAAAGTGGTTTCAGTTGAAAAATCATCACCAAATTCTCTTTCATAATTGGTGTAAATTTCACTGTCCGGATTTAGCATATATCCGGCTCCCAGCAGGATATTTTCTTGATCACCAGCACTGGCTTCAGCACTGTAGCGCCATTTTTCTCTTTTGATTTCTCCCCCAAGTGTTGTTATATTATTTCTTTCAGCTTCCTCACTTTTATCTAAAGTAAACTGTTGACTTCCATAAATTTTATTTCCACTATCAAATTGATGGTCAAAACCTAAAGCAGCATTTAAAGTTTTTTCATCTTCTTTATCTACTTCTTTTTTTACTTTGTTTTCTAATTCGAGTTCATAACTTCTCTGCTCTGTCTGCTTCCTCCAGAATCTTAAATTATAGATATCTGTTTCATTTTCTCCACTTATATCTTTTTCATAAGAAAATTCATTTTCTTTTCTTTCTTTTTCCTGAATTAAAGCCAAGCCATAATTTTCTTTATCTTTTTCTAAGTATTGACTGCCGCTGTTAAAACCAGCTTCTTTATTGGAATAGAATGTATTAAATTCTAAATTCTCTGCTGCAGTCAAAACTTTAGAGTATTCAAAATTCCAGGCCTGAGCCTGATCATCATTATTAAGATTTATTTTTCTATATGTTATACCACCATCATCAGAAAAATATTTTTCTGCAGTTATATTTTCTGATTCAGCATAATCAATTCTAAATTCTGTACTTTCTGGATTTTGATAAACTAAATTCAAACCATAAATCTTATATTTATCTGAATCTTCTCTGCTCTCTTCTATGTAATTAGCTCCTAAATATAATTGATCTGTCAAATCATATTTTGTCTGCAGACCATAATTGTTCTGATCAATATCACTGCTTAAATAGTCATATTGATAGTCAACTACCATATAATATTTATCTGAACCATCCTGATCATCTATCAAACTTTGATCATCAAATAGATTAAGCTTTGATTTTAAAGTAATTCTTCCCTGCAGATAATTAATCTCATAATCTTCTCCAGCTACTAAATTTCTGCTTTCTAAAACTCGATCTGTACTGGAATCTCTAAGTTCAAGCTTTATGTCTTCACTGCCGGCAATTAAATCATCCTGGCGTAAATAATATAAAATACCACCTGTCAGCTCTAATTCATCTCTGGTCTGAGTTGAAAAAGGCTGATACCAAAATGTATTAAAATCAAATCCATTATCATAATCTATATTTGCACCATAAATATTTTTTCTTAAATTTATCAGCTTATTATTGTCATAATTCAATTTATAATTACCCCAGATAGCATTTAATTCTTCTGATTCTAATTTCAAATATAATTTTCCGGCTGTATTGGTTTCAGAAACTACCTGTGAATCATCACCATAGACCGGATAATATTTTTCAGCATCTATTTTTTCAAATGGAGTATTTTGTTTTCTTTCATCTAAATTTTTAAAAATTTCATCTAAACTTTCTTCTTCTGTATCCAGCCAGGCGGTAATTAAATATTTACCCTTTATTTTCCCTCGCAAATAAAAATTAACCCTTCCCATATCTACATTTTCTTCAAACGTATCACTGTCTTCAATTAGTTCTATATTACCTGTTAGGTTATTTTCACCAAAAAATAATTCAGCAAACCCTACAAAAAAATCACTCTCATAAAAGTTATCTTCTTTCGTTACTTTTTCAGCTGCAGTCAATGATGAAGAAAAAATAAAAATCATAATTAACACAAGCAGAAAACTCATTTCTTTTTTCATTTTTTCATCTCCAATCTATTATTTTGACTAAATTATTTAATAATAATAGTAACTATTATTATCATTAAATAAAAAAGACATTAAATGTTTATGTCTTTAAATAAAATTAGTAGAGTTTCCCCATTTTTTATTTAGAAACAAATCAAAAGTTATCAACAGGCAAATTTGTGGATAATTCTCCTTCAAAACTGATGAGAATTAGTTATCAACAGATTACGCAAAAAAGGTGAAACAA
>Ga0182240_100332_pt1 | contig 16572 bp, 21 predicted proteins | sample hydfrates4_PW_90_FD_145594 | JGI IMG/M metagenome (GOLD analysis project Ga0182240, IMG submission 145594) | Subsurface microbial communities from deep shales in Texas, USA - hydraulic fracturing test 4_PW_90 | ecosystem: Environmental > Aquatic > Deep subsurface > Shale gas/oil reservoir >...
AGATAAACCTGAGACAGTGGCAGCAAGAAGGAGAAAGAAAAAGTGGTTAGAGAGGAAGGATAATGAGTAACAGCCGAAAACTATATAAATAGGTAGCATCTATTTTTTGATGTAGATAATGGGGTGAGTGGCATGGTGAAAGTCGAGAAGCAAGAGGATGAAAAGCAAGAGGATGAAAAAATTGAGGAAACTGTTATGGATGAGGAAGAGGAAGCTACAGATGCAGGCACAGAAGCAAATGCTGATGATAAGATCGAAGAGATGATGATGAAGCTTGATGAACTTAGGGAGATGCTTACCGAGCTTGCGGAGGCTGTCAGGGCAAGTGCAGATGCCACGAAGGGACTTAATGAGGTTGTGCAGAAGATGTTGCTGAATAAGGAGATTGAGACTCCAGAGGAAGCGAATGAAGCAGCTCAGAGAGACAGGATGAAGCCGGGTGAGCCAAAACCAGCAGAGAGTGCAGAGGAAGAGGCTGAGGAGATTGATGAGCCAGAGAGAGTGCAGAGACAGCCAGATTATGAGCTTGAGGGCGAGCCTGTTGAGAAAGAGGTTAAGGAGATAATGATGAAAGCAGTTACTCCAAGACCAGAGGTTGAGGTTAAGCATCCTGAGGATGAGGGTGAATTCAATGAGATTCTCAAGGGTGTGCTGACTGGTAAGATGACGATTGGGGAGATTAATGAAAAGCTTAAGGAAATCATGCTTAAGAGGTGAGATAAATGAGTGTGGGTGTTAGAAAATTAACGGCGTATGACCTTGAGTTGTTCTATCAGGGATTGGCAGGACATCCGTTCCTGTCACTTGGTGACATATACGAGTTCATGAAGGCAGAAGGTGAGGTTAGCACTGCGGTTGGACAGAGTGTATATAATCAGGTCTATGGAGCATTTGTGTGGGCACAGCTCAATCAGGAAGCTAATGCCTTTGGCATGCTACCAAAGACCACATGGGTCAGGAGTGGTTGGCGTGTCAAGACGGACTTTGCTACATCAGCGGACAATCTTGCAATAAGTGAGACGGCAACCCTGCCAAATGCAGTATATCCGGACGTTGCGATTGTTAGGGCATCACCAAAAATGCAGGTTGAGACCTTCGAGGTCAGTGATGTGCTTGAGGCACTTGCAGGAGTTAGCGTTGACGACATTTGGGGTTCAGTGGCTCAGGTTAGGGCAGAAATTGGTGTCGAGTTCGCAAAGATGTTGAACAGGCAAATACTTGATAAGAATACTGATGCTGAGGGTACTGGCAACAGACTTGAGAGTATTGATAGAATTGTTGGTTCATATGATGAATTGACGAATTGCGCGGATGTTAATACTGTAAACATATACAATCTTGATAGAGATAGTGAAGCAAGCTGGGCAGATAGTGTTGTGCTTCACAATAATGGCACGGCAAGAGATTTGACTGATGGTCTTATTAGGCAGTTGCTTGTTGAAACAAGAAAGAAGGGAGCAAACACAAATGTCCTGCTTACTGGATATGATACTTATGCAAAGATACAGGAGATATATACAACCTTTGTCAGATACAATGATTTGGGCGAGGCAAGAGTGCAGTTTGGACTGAATGGTATTGAGACGGCGGCAGGAGCACAGGTTGGATTCCAAGTGGCAACTCTGTATGGACTGCCTGTCATTCAGAGCGTGGACACTCCAACAGATACAATTCAGAGGTTATATGCACTTGATACGACTGACACTGAGGGATATGGACTGCCAAGATTGGCAATCAGCACACTCAGGCCTGTTGAGTATTTCGAGACCAGAGAATTCCTGTTGCTGAACAAGTTTGTAATCAAAGGGGCATACAGGTTCGTTGGAGAGACTGTTGCAAGGGGACTTGCCTACCAGGGCAAACTGAGAGACCTTCAGTAATTCCAATATTTTTTAATTGAGAGAGGTGATAAGAATGGGCATATTTCCAGACGTGGTGGCAAAGACAAAATTGATGGGCAGTGTTACAGTTACAGCAGTTCCGAGTGGTGGGACGAAGACTCAGACAGTTACTCTTGGGGATGCATATCTAATAATTGGTGTGCCGAAGGTGAGCACGTCAACAGCAAGTTGTGAGGTTGAGTTAGCGAATGGCGGAGAGAATGAGTTTACAGTAAAGGCAATCAATAATGATACCGTAGATGTTGATGTTGTAGTTGATTACGAGGTTGTTGCTCTAAAGAGTGCATAATTTACTCAAGCATAAAGCTTATATTTTTTAACATCTATTTTTTGATATGACATTGTATGTTACACCGCAAGAGATTAAGGATTGGTTAGGTATATCAAATAGCAACAGGTATAGTGATACATATCTACAAAATCTAATTGAGATGAAGATGGATTATGTTGATAGAATTACAATGACGACATGGGCGGGTAACAGCAAGCAGGAAGTTCATTATCATGATTTGACGAGGCCAAAGTGGGGTTGGTGGATTTACAGGTTGGGTTTTCCAATATACTTGGGCAGATTATACATTAGGTCAATTGATAAGCTTGAAGTGTATGATGGTGAGACATGGGAGGATTGGATAGCAAGTCCGCAGTATGAGGAAGGAAGGCAGAAGGATTATTGGGTTGATTACATCAATGGTGTGGTATATTTGAACAATTTTCTAATACCACAGGCTGGTAAGGAAGTTAAGATTACTTATACATATGGTAGGGATGATATACCGGGGCACATCAAGGAGTTGACGTTGTTGTTGGTTGTCAAGGATTTATTGATGAATGACAGGACACTTTTTGCGTTGGCGGAGGGTGCGTCGGGTGTGACATTACAGGAGCAAATTAGTCATATTAATGACAGAATACATCAATTGGAGGAGATGGTGAGGGCAATAAGTCCTGCCATTACTGGCATACCTTGATAACGTATGGCAATATCGACGAAAAACAGAAAAGGTTAAATACTCGTAAGTTGTAGTAGGTATTGAGGTGGTTAAGATGGAGGAGATGGGAAAGGTAGTGTTGGAGTTTGATGTTGAGAAAGTGGAAGAGGTTGGGCATGGGATTGAGGTAAAGTATTTGAGGCATTTTGGTGAGAGAGTCCCTTATAAGGCAGTGCTGAAGGATGGGCAGTTTGTGGCAATTGTTGGCAGCAGGTATGTGGTTATTCCAAACGAGAGAATAATTGAGGCAGTCGAGAGAATAGCAAAGGATAGAGGTTATGAGATTGAGAGAATTCAAAAGGACGATGTTCGCAGGGTGCACATATTTGTAAGGGTGGATGATGAGGTTGGATTTGTTGTTCACAACAGCATTGACATGTCAATGGCATTAATGGTTAATCTTGTATTGAAGGTTGGCAATGCAAGAACAATCATCAGGACGAACCTGAACAATGTTTACAGGAAGCATACAAAGAGTGTCGAGCAGCTGGTTGATGAGCTCGACAACACAATAGAGAACGTTGTTGATGGGGCAGCAGAATTCAAGGAGTTTCTGGCAAGGACGAGAAGTGTTAAGGCAAAGGATGTCATTGAGGGGCTTGAGGAGTTGGCAAAGATACTTCCGAAGAAGTATGCAAAACCAGCAGTGGCAAGAGCGAAGATTGGGCTTGATAGGGACATGATAACATTGGGTGACATTTATGAGCAGATCGCGAATGAGATTTGGAAGGCAAATGTGGACATGAGAACAAAGTTGCAGAGATACAAGGTGCTCAATGAGGCAATGGCGATGTTAGTTGGGATGGAGGACTTGTTTGCATAATCACAAAATTTATATTTTTAGAGGTAGTAGCGATATTGAGGTGGTGAAGCATGAAGTATGTATTGATTCCGTGTGTGATAAACAAGCCGATTGATAGGGATGTGGCAAGGACGTTTGATGAGAGTGTAAAGATGGTAAAGTTGAGCACGACATTCATAACGAATTACTCAGATGAGGAGCAATTGCAGGATGTGTTTCATGAGATAAGCAAGAATGTTGAGGAACTAGCAAAAGAGTTGACGGATGAGGACGAGGTATATTTATTGTTTGTTGGTAGCAACTATCATATCATGGTTGCAATGATGCAGTTGCAGAAGCACAACATAAAGCATAAGATATTAATATATGAAAAGAAGATTGGTGGTTTATATGTTCCTGTTGAGGTGAAAAGAGATGGTGTTTCAGTTGGATGGTGAAGCATGGAGCGGGTTTGCATACACAGACGGAATGGAACGATTGTATTCAGTGTTGACGGAAGCACGGGTAGCCATGTAGTGTGGAGTGACAAAGATGGCGAATATTGCACATGTGTTGGTTGGAGTGTTAGGAAGAAGTGTAAGCATTTGGATTTGTTGAGGTGTAAGATAGTGAGTGGGGAAATAAGTATTGATGAAATATTGAATGGGAAGGGTAATGTGAGGAGGTTTCCGTCAAGTCTCAATGCAATAAACACATTGTTTGGCGAGGAAGCATATAACAGCGATGAAATATTTGCAGTATATGGGAAACCAAAGGTTGGTAAGAGTTTACTAATGACGCAGGATGGTTATTATTTGACAACGCAAGGATACAATGTTTTATACATAGATACAGAGGGTAGCAGTGTTGAGTTTTTGAGGAAGTGGATACCAATATTTAAGCAGCGATTTGGTGAGGGCAAGGGCAAGATGTGGTATAACAGTATCAAAACAATTGAGGAGTTGCTTGAGTATGTTGGATTCAGGGCAGTAGTAAAGAGAAGTGCAGGTGGTGGCAAGAAAGCAAACGTTGGCAAGCTTGAATTCAGCATAGTTGAGACGTTGGAAAATAGTGAGTTGAGTAAGTTCATTGAAAAGAACAAGATTGATTTTGTGATTGTTGACAGTATAAGTGCACCATTAAGGAAGTTCACAAGCACGCAGCAAGACCATCCAGCGAAAGCAGATGCAACAGCACATTTGTTTATGGGGCTAATTGATGTAATGGATAAGCATAATGTTGGTGTGGCAGTGACATTACATGCATGTAATGATGATAAGACAGAGGTGTTTGTAAAGGGCAAGGGATTTGTGACATACAAAGATGTTAATGTGGGTGATTATGTGCTTGGCATCAATGAGGAAGGAGATGTGGTGTGGACAAAAGTGCTTGAGAAGTATGTGTATGATTATGATGGAGAGTTGATTCGAATAAAGGGAAAGAGTGCAGATTTCTTAGTAACTGGTAATCACAGAGTGATGTTAGCGGATGGTTCATACATATATGCAGAGATGGTCAATAGACATGGTGTTTTAGTGCCAAAGGCAAGACTTGGAGATAAGCCAGCACAGATAACTATGGATGATATGTTCAAGAGTCCGAGATATGCATTATATGGTTGGTATGTTGCAGAGGGATGTTTGCGTAAACAAGGCAATCACATACATAGCGTTGTATTAACATTAAATGAGAAAGATTTAGGAGTGGTGAAGGCAATACTTGACAGTATTGGCATAAAGTATAGCATATATGAATATGAGTCAAAGGAATATAAGGGTATAAAGTTTAGTGGGAAATACTATCATGTGACAATATTTGATGCAGAATTGTGGAGGGAGTTGGAAAAGTTTGGAAGGAAATCTGATGAGAAGAGAATACCAGAGGAGATAATGATGGCATCAGAAGAAGAGAAGAGGGCATTTCTGTCGGGTTTATTGCATGGAGATGGGCATAAGGCAACTCGAAATAATAATAGGGCATGGCAATTAACAACAGTGTCGAAGAGGCTCGCAGAAGATGTTATGGTGCTTGCAATGAGTTTAGGGTTTGCAGTGGGGATGAGTAATGGAAAGAATAATGGCATTCTTAGCAAGAGAGAGAGATACAGTATATATATCAGGCCAATAAATTATGCATGGGTGGCATTTGCTGGTAAAGAGATGTATAGAGGTAAAATATGGAGTCTTAGGACTGAGACAACAAATTACTTAGTGAGGAGAAACAATAAGATAGCATTCACTGGAAACAGTTGGAATCCTGCTAATCCATATAATATTGGTGCGGCAATGAGAGGTGGTATTGTTGTTCATCACAATTGTAAGAGAGTAATATACGTTGATAGAAGAGAAGCAAATGAGTTCAAGAGTTACAGAAAGTTTTGGTTAGTGAGAGCAGAAGACGTTGAGGATTGGAGCAGGGCAACAGTTGGGCAGATAACGGACTTGGGTTATGTGGATGTGACAGATGAGAAGATTATCGAGAAGGTGTTTACAGATGGAGAGAAAAAGAAACTTAATTGAATCATTTGAGAGATGGGCAAGGAAGGAAGAGGTTGGCAGAATATTTCCAAGAGAGATAGGCATACCACGAGAGATAGCCAATGATGAGGTTGATTACATTGGTTATGTGACAGGGAGAAACAGGGTTGATTGCTATGCGAGTGTGTTCAGCAATTGGCAAATAATGCGAAGAGAATTTGATACTATATTTTTAGATATTGATGACCATGTGGATGGGTTGAAGGGGGCATACGCAAAGCTACAAGAGGTGCTTGATTTGTTAGATGGGTATGAGTTCAGGTGTTATGCGACGGGCAGGGGATTTCATTTATACTTAAATTTTGACATGACAAACATTGAGGATTTTGGATGGGCAGTGAGGGTGTGGGCGAAGGAGAAGGGTATATTGGATTATGTTGACAGTGCGGTGCTTGGTGACATAAGGAGAATGGCAAGATTGCCAGAGACGGTTAACAGTGCAGCAGGTTTGGAGTGTGTAGAAATTAATGTGTCAAGTGATTACAATAGTATAAAGGAAGCGGTGAAGAATGGGATTTCAACTATTGTAGAGGTGGGCAAAAATAGTGGGTTGGGCAATGAATTATTGCAGTATGAGAAGAAACATAGAAGGGGAAGAAAGAAGAAAGTTAGGAAGGATTATGCATTAACATTTGATTTGAAGGATATGCCACCATGTATGAAGGAGGGTATTAACAGGTTGTTTGCAACTGGTGAGTTGGAGCATTTTTGGCGTGTTGCGTTGGCAATATTTTTGTTGAAGGTTTGGGGTTTTGATAAGACAAAAGAGTTGTTTAGAATGGCAGCATCTGATTTTAATGAGGGCAAGACGGATTATCAATTGAGATATATCAAAAACAGGGGATTTTATACATATAGTTGCAAGAAGTTAAAGATGATGGGCATTTGCAGTTTTAGTGACCTGAAGGATTGTCCGTTTTACTTGGCAAGCAATGGCTGGATTGAGAATATAATTAAAGAGGTGAAAGAATGATAACAGGGAAGGCAAGAGCAATGTTTAGGGATGGTAAGACGTATGTGTTTGGTATTCACGATGGCAAGTTGAAGGCAGTGGACACTGGGGTAATACCATATTTCTTTGTCAAAGAGGTTTACAGGGATAAGGTTGAGAAGTTTAAAGAAGTGTCAGATGTTGTGGAAACAGATTTGAAATATAGGAATGAGTATGGCAGAGAGTTTAGAGTTGTTAGAGTTGAATGTCCGAGAAGTAATGATGTTAGCAAGGTTAGGTCAATGTTGGAGAAAAAGTGCATTGAAACATATGAGGCTGACATTTTGTATCATAGAAGGAATTTGATTGATAAGGCGATTGAGGTTGATTATAGCACAAGTGCATGTTATTTAGACATTGAGTTGGATGATAGTCATGGATTTCCTAAGGAGTATGGAGCAACAGAGATTGTGAGTGTTGCAGTGTATGACCAGCGGGGCAATGGTGAGTGGTTTTATATTGGTGATTATGATAGTGAGCGAGAGTTTTTGGAAGTTGTTGTTTCACATTTGCAAGATAATGAGAAGACGATAATGTGTGGTTGGAATGTTGAGTTTGATTATATGCATTTGAAGGAAAGATGTGAGAGGTTGGGTGTTGAGAATAAGATATGGTTAGGGTTTAGCACGTTTTACGATTTGTATGGCGAATACAAGTCACAGATAAAAGGATTGGAGAGCTACACACTTGAGGAAGTTAGTGATTATGAAGGGTTCAGGAAGAAGCATAGAGATAAGGCAATACATGAGATGACAAGGCAGGAGTTGGAAGAGTATAACATGTATGATGCAGAGTTGTGTTATTTGATAGACAAGAAGTATGGATTTTTTGAGTTGCAAGCGGAGATATCAAGAGAAGTTAATACAATATTTGATGAATCATCACCTGTTGTGATGGCAGATGTTTTAGTGATAAGGAGATTGCGAGAGTTGGGATATGTGGCAAAGAATTCACGTGTTGTTGGCAATGAGCAAAGCTATAGAGGAGCATTTGTCAAAGAGCCGATTGCGGGAGTGCATAGGTATGTAGGTTATTTTGATTTTGCGTCGATGTATCCAAACATAATCATACACAACAGAATTGACATTGACGGATTTGATGGTGAAGTTGTGCCAGCAATATTGAGGAAGTTTCTGGATTTGAGGGCAGAATACAAGGGATTGTATAAGCAGAAGGGTGACAAGAAGTATGATGTGAAGCAGAAAGTGTTTAAGGTGCTTGCGAATTCAATGTATGGTGTGTTTGGCAACAAATATTGGAGATACAAGAATTACAAGAAGGCAGAGACGGTGACAGGGAAGGGTAGAGAGTTATTCAAGAGGCTAGAGGATTTTGTTGAGCAATATGGATTGCAAGTTGTGTATGGTGATACTGATGCAGTATTTGTTAAGTTGGATAAGGCAAAGAATGTTGAAGCATTTGCAAAGTTGATAGAGGATGAGATAAATGATGTGTTAGCACCGTTCAGTGTCAAGCTTGAAGCAATATTTGACAAAATCATATTTTTCAGTGCGGGCAATAAGGCAGTTAAGAAGCGATACATTGGCATGACAATTGATGGTGATTGGGTTTGGAGAGGCGTAGAGAAGAGAAGGTCTGATTGGTGTAGGTTGGCGAAGGTTGTGCAGGAAGAGGTGGTTAAGATGATATTGGTTGAAGGTAAAGGAAAGGATGAAGTGTATGAATATTTAGCAGACATAAAGAAGAGATTGTTTGAGGGAGAGTTTGACGAGATGTTAGTGGTGGCAAAAAGTTACAAGGATTTGGAAGAATACAAAACAAATCAGCCACATGTTAGGGCATTGAGGAAAGCACTTGAGAAGAACATACCGTTACAAGGCAAAATCAGTTATGTGTGGGTCGGTGATGATGTAGAGCCATTAGGTGGCAGCAATTCGATAGAAAAGTTTAAAAGAAGGTTGAATTATACGTATTATTGGAGTAATGTCATCTACCCACCCGTCAAAAGAATAATTGAGGCGGTGTGGGGTAGTAGGCAACAAAAGTTGTGGGGGTGAAAAAATGGAGGATGGAAATGTGGAGTTGTATAGATATAACGATAGGTCAGGTAGGTGGAAAAGAGTGAGAATAAATACGGACGACAAGGGGAATGTGTTTTTTAGTGCAGAGGAGGGCACAAAGGGACAGAAGGACACGAGAAGAATAACTATAAAGTTGTCAAAGGAAGAGATTGCATATTTGGCGGTTAGGTTGTGGAAGATGGTGTAAAGTTGGAAGGTGTTAAGATGACAGAAGGAGTTCCAGATGAGGTAATTAAGGAGTGGGCAAAGAAGCATTATCCAGAATATGCAGACAATCTGAAGGTGATGAGAATTTTGTATGAGCGGGCACATGGTAGAGGAGTTAAAGCGAGTTACAGTGGTTATGAAGCAAAGGACATTAGTGAGGTCAATGAGGGGGAGTTTGTAGAGGTCAAGGGAGTTGTATTTGATGAGGTCAGAATAATTAAGTATGATGGATGCCCAGAATGTTATAGGAAGGAGTGTAATTGTGGCAAAGGAAAGGTCACATATTACAGACCAATATTGAGGATGGCAGATAAGACAGGTGACATAATGATTGCATTGCCGTTTGCGACAGAGATGCATGATGTCAAGATTGGCGATGAAATAGTTGTTAAGGGGCGGGTCAAGAGATGGAAGGATATATATGAGATAAATGTGCGAAAGTATGAGGTTGTGAAAAAGAAGGATGTGGCTAATCAGGAAGCAATTGAGGAAGCGTTAAGGGCATTAGACAGTGCTGGTGAGATGGAAAAAGGAGCGTTCATTAAGTATATTGACAGGAAATGGGGATTGACATGGGACGATATTAAGGGTAGAGTTGATGTATTGCGATATGGTAAAGAGGAATGGGTGAGGGTTAGAGAATGAAGCTCGAAGACAAACTCAAATTTTTATTTTTAAAGGCGGTGCTTGAAGACATGGATGAGGACAGGGGGGACAGTGTGCATGTTACGGAGATAGTATATGATTGTTTGAGGAAGCCATACTATGACAGGTTGTTGAAGGAGAAGTTGGCGAGTATTGATGATAATATATCACCAAAGGGGTTGAGTGAGGACACAATACTCACATTTTGGATAGGCAAGAAGTTGCATGAGATGCCAATTAGCAATTTCACTGTTGGCGATGTGTTGGCACATGAGTTATCTGTTGGGTTGGAGGATTATGATGTTGTTGGGTCAATTGATGAGATAGTTGAACTCGATGGCAACATTATCATAGTTGACAAGAAGACGACACGCAGGCCAGTTAGCAGTCCGTATAGTCATCACATTAAGCAGGTTGAGATGTATTCAGTGTTATTGAATGAGACTTATGGCATTAGGGCAAACATGGGAGCAATAATCTATATTGATGTGTCAAACAAGAAAGTGCAAGTTTATACCTTCAGGTTGGGACATAATTATGATAGTGTGTTGAGGGAGATTAAGACAAAGGCGATGGTATTGAAAAGGGCAATTGAGAAGAAGGAGTTACCACCTGCAAATGTAAGTTGGTTATGTAATTATTGCGCTTGGTTTGAGAGATGTATAAGGGATGGGTGGTGATGGGATGTTGGTTGGGTTTGCTGGTGCGAGTGGTAGTGGTAAGACAACGTTGGTTAATGAGTGTGCACGGAGATTGAAGAAACTGGGTTATAATGTTGGTGTTGTAAATGAAGTGGTAAGAGAGGTGTTCAAGGAGTTTCAGGAAGCATATGGATTCAACAGTTTGATGGAGATTAGAAATAGTGACATGTTGTTGGAGTTTCAGAAGTCATGTTTGATAAGGCAAATATTGAAAGAGGACGAGGCAGTGAGAAAGCATGACATAGTGTTGACAGATAGGACGGTGTATGACAATATATTTTATACATTGTTTTGGCAGAAAGGCTACTGTTCATTTTTTGAAAAATGCGTTATGGATGGATATTAAGGAGGTGAGAAATTATGGAGGAGTTTTGTGAAAAGAATTGGACTAAGAGGAAAATGTTTGCATATCTGGGAAGTTTGGTTGTGCCCGGAGCAGGATTAATATTTTTGAACAGGGCAGGAGAAGCATTGATACTGTTGGTGGCGGCATTGCTGTTTGTTGGGGTTTTGCCAGTGTTGATATTGGTATGGTTGTTTGGACTGTGGAGGACTTATCAGGTAGCAAAGGAAATGGAAGATGAGCTTAAACAGAAAGTGGTTGCATAGGTGGATAGGCAATGATAATTGTGGATGTGCACGAACCTGAAGAATTGAAGAAGATTGCTGATGATGTCAGAGATTTAGGATTTGATTATTGGATTATTGGAGAAAATAGGCAATATTTCATTGAACGGAAGACACTTATTGATATGCTTGGTAGTTTGAGAGGAAAGGCAGGAAGTGGTAAGGTAAAGGAGCGATTCGTTGAGCAGCTTAACAGAATAAAGATATTGGCGGAAGAGGAAAGAATGAGGGGCGAAGAGGCTTATGCAATACTTATTTTAGAAGGCAATCAGTTCAAGAGATATAATGCAAAATTTGCTAAAATGACACGACAACAATGGTTTGGAATACAGGCTAAGGTAGCAGAATTTGGAATAGGGTTAATAAGAACATGGAGTATTAATGAGACTAAGATTGCATTAAGTGTCTTGAATAAGAGGGCAGGGAAAGAAGTAAGAGAATTGCCAAGTTTAGCTGTTGATAAGAGTTTGCGAGATACAAAGGTTGAGGCAGTGCACGTATTGATGGCAATATCAGGTATTGGTGAGAAAACAGCGACGAGGTTGTTGAATAGGTTTGGGAGTGTTGAGCGAGTGTTAATGGCGAGTGAGGACGAATTAATGAATGTTGTGAGTGAAAAGATAGCAAAGCATATAAAGGAAGTCGTTAGATATAGATACAACAACACAAAGCGGTTAGGGGGTGATTGAATGAAGATTGAGAAGATGAGGTTGAGGGATTTGCAGAAGGCAGAATATAATCCACGTAGGATGAGTGAGGAGATGAAGGAGAAGTTGAAGAAGAGCATTGAAGAGTTTGGATATGTTGAGCCAATTGTGTGGAATGCGAGGACGGGTAGAATAGTTGGTGGACACCAGAGATATGATGCCCTAATGGATTTATATGGCGAGGATTATGAGGTTGAGGTTGTTGTAGTCGATTTGAGTGAGGATGATGAGAAGGTTTTGAATATAGCATTGAATGCAATTAGGGGCGATTGGGATATGTCAAAGTTAAGACAAGTGTTTGAGGAGTTGAGCATTGATGAGATTGAAGATTTGGGATTTGATGAAGCAGAGGTTGAGAAGATACTCAAGAGGATAGAGAAGGAAGCAAAAGCACCAGCAAAGAAGCATAAGTTGGAGATTGTGTTTGATGATGAATTTGATTATAACGAAGTAAAGAGCGTGTTAGTAGCATGGTCAGAAGTTTATGGGTCTTATGCAGATGCGTTGTATGCAATGTTGCTCAAGCTTGAGAGGGGTGGTGATGAATGAAAGCGACAGATGTGCAGGTTGGTGGTGACCACTATAAGAAATTTAAGATTCAACCGATTGAGTTCATTGTGAAGAACGGATTGGGATACATTGAGGGCAATGTGATAAAGTATATCTGTAGGCATAGGTATAAGGGTGGCAAGGAAGATTTGGAGAAGGCAAAGCATTATATTGATTTGTTAATTCAGTTGGAGTATGGCGAGGGGGGTGGTGGGGAATGGAGATAGTGAAAAAGAAGATTGGGGATTTGTTTGAAGCTCCGTATAATCCAAGAAAAATATCGAGAAAGAAGTTGGACAAATTAAAGAAGAGCATAGAGGAGTTTGGTTATATTGTGCCAATTATTTGGAATAAGAGAACGGGGCATGTGGTTGGTGGAAATCAGAGATTGAAGGCGTTGAGAATACTTTATGGTAGGCGGCACGAGGTTGAGGTTGTTGAGATAGATGTTGACATTGAGACAGAAAAGAAGTTGGCGATAGCATTGAACAAGATTGAGGGCGAGTGGGATTATGATAAATTGAAGGATATACTTGAGGAAATTGATGAGTATGGAAAGATAGAGCTAACAGGGTTTGACAAAGGAGATGTTGACATACCGACGTTTGGCACAGATGAAGGGTTTGAGATTGGTGTTAATACAGTGAGTTACGATACGTCAATATTCAGGTTGGTGATTGGTTTTGATGATATGAATAAGTATGAATTTGTTAAAGGGAAGTTCAAGGAGTTGAAGGCAAAGCATGGGCTGAGGAATAATGCAGAAGTGCTAAAGTTTGTGTGCAGAGAGGTGGAGAGAGATGGCTAAGATGGTGTTGTTGAATTGGATGATGATTAGTCAACAGAATTTTGATTATGATAGTAATTTTGTAGTGTTAAAGAACTTTGTAGAGGGCATGAGGAAGGATGGTAGGGCAATAGTAGTGGCAACCATGCCGAAGGGTGCACGGTTATACACATCAAGTGTGTTTGAGGAGAACAAGGACATTTTAATACCAGTTAGCATACCGTTTCCATCAAGCAAGAAGCACCAGAATGGGTGGTTTGATAGTAAGTTGTTCTATGATTTGTTAGAGCATTTTGGAGTGTGTGTGGTGTTCAATCACATACCAGAGTTGGCAATATTAATGAGAAATACCATGTTGAGCTATGACTATGAGAAGATGATAATGGGCACGTTTTATCATTGGACGATACATCCGACATTGGGAGATTTTGAATACAATGTGTTTATTCAGTTTAGGGATTTGGAGATATTGGGTGCGAAGTGGAGTGACATATTGTTCTTTAACAGCGAGTATAACAAGTGGATGTTTTTTGATGAGTTGGACAGAAGTGTTTGGGGAAGGCATTTTAAGAAGGAATTTGAAAAGAAGTCAAGGGTGGTAGGTTTACCTGTTGTGACAGATTACATGAGAAAGCTGAAGGTTGAAGGTGGCGACAATAGGACAGTAATTTATAATCACAGGATGAAGTTTTACAAGAGGAGTGACATAACATTTAAGGTGTTTGATGATTTAGCAAAAGAGGGGTATGACTTTACAGTTGAGTTGTCAGCAAGTGGTGCGGGGAAATCAATAAAGTATGGCAATAGGCCGTATGTCAAGCCATTTTTCAAACCACATCATGATGAATATTTGAAGCGCATAGCAAAGAAGCATATCAACACAATGAATACAGAGCACGAAACATTTTGCATAGCAATAGCAGAGAGTGCCTACTTGGGTGGGTTGCCAATAGTGCCGAGAGGGATAACATTCCCAGAGTTGTTTGGTGAGGATTATCCGTATATGTTTAACAGTGTGGCAGAGCAAAAGCAGATGTTGAGAGATGCATTTAGAGATAAGATAGATGAGAGTTGGAGAGAGAAGTTAAGGCAGAGGATAGAGGAGAAGTATTCATGTGAAGCTTTCACAAAGAGGGTTATGGATGCATTTGAGGAAGTTATATATAAGAGAAAGGAACAATATAATGTGACAATGAAGGAGAAGACAAAAGAACATATTAAGCAATTCAAGAGGGAAAACAGAGGTGATGAGATGCCAATTAAGGAGTTTCTCAAGAGGTTCAGGGAAGATAAATATGGCATGCAGTCTATGCCAGCAACATTGATAATGATGTTATTGTATGGCGATGTTGAGTTCAGAGCAAGAAATTATAAGATATATGCAGAGGTGATATAATGATTTGCGATAAGAGTTGTGAGATATATCCATGTTTTGTGGCAGTGCCCGGTAAAGAATGTAAGTTGGCAGAATATCCAGAGAGTGTGCAAGAAATAGTCAGGTCATTTTATAGAGGAAAGGAGAGCTTTGAGCATGAGTTGAGGAATATGGCGGCGAGAATATATGTCAAGGCATTGATGGACGGAGAGATAGATGTGATGGTTAAAGTGTTGAAGGAGTTGGCATTTGTGTATAAGATACTTTATAGCAATGCACCAGATGAGGATGAGAGAGCATGGGAAAGAATACTTGAGGTGTTGAATGATGACGAAGGCAAAGGAGATAGCGATTGAAAAGTTTAGGAAAGACCCTGTATTGTTTGCAGAAATATTGTGCGGGACAAAGTTAACAGATTATCAGAAGGAGATGATTAGGGACGAGCATAAGAGAGTGATATTTTGTTGTGGCCGTCAGGTGGGGAAGACAACAGTAACCTCGATTAAGGCATTGTGGCGAGCATATTGTTTTGATAATCAGGATATTATGATAATATCAGCAACAGAGAGGCAGGCAGAAATTGTTTACCGCAAGATTATGAATATTGTGTTGGCAAATCCAATAATTAGAAGGGATGTCAATAGGCTAACAATGAGAAGGATGGAGTTCAAGAATGGCAGCATAATTAGGTGTTTGCCCGCTGGTGCATCAGGTGAAACAATTAGAGGTTACACTTGTGACATGGTTATCGTTGATGAGGCACAGTCTGTCAATGATGATGTGTTTGTGAGTATCATGCCAGCATTGATGGTTAAGAGGGGGCAGTTAATACTTATGGGGACACCAAGCAAAGGTAAGACAGGGTTCTTTTGGAAGGCGTGGATAGATGATGAGTTTAGCAAGCATAGGGTGCCAAGTGTAGCAAGTCCGTTCATTAACAAGGATGAGGTTGAAGTATTCAGAAGGATAAAGGGTGAGATAGCATTCAAGAGAGAAGTACTTGCCGAATTTGTGGATGCAGATGATGCATTTTTCGATTTGGATTTGGTCAAGAATGCAATGATATTAAAGAGAAAGACAGCACCGCAAGAGGGATATATTTATTACATGGGCATTGATTGGGCACGGTATGGTTCAGATTATAATGCGGTTGTAGTGGTTGGCATTGATGAGAATGGGGAAGAGATTGCGGAGATGCATAATTTCTGGATAAGAGGAAAGAGATCAATGAATGATGTGATTGGTTGGATAGTTAACAAAATTGAGAAATGGAAGCCATTATATGTTTATGCAGATGCGACAGGTGGATGGGGTGCGGCAGTTGACAGGTTGAGGGAAGCACTTAAGGAAAAGAAAATAATGACGACAGTAAAAGATTTTAATTTCAGCAAACACAATTTGAGGCGAGAATTATATTGGAATTTGAGAAGGATGATAGAGGATAACAAGTTGAAATTAATAGATAATGATGGTTTGTTTGAGCAGTTTGATAGTTTTAAAATCAAGTATAGCAGCACGGGACAGGAGCAGATAAAGAAAGAGGGTAAGCACGATGATGTTGTTGATGCATTAGCATTGGCATGTTGGGCTTTGTATGAGGGTGGGCAGTTTAAGTGGACGGTTGGAGAGTTTATTAATGTTGATGAACTATTTGGTGGTGGGTTTATATGATGAGCATTGAGATGGTTGCAGCAATATTGGTTGTGTTGAGTGTGGTGATGCTTAAGGTG
>Ga0182240_100333_pt1 | contig 16550 bp, 21 predicted proteins | sample hydfrates4_PW_90_FD_145594 | JGI IMG/M metagenome (GOLD analysis project Ga0182240, IMG submission 145594) | Subsurface microbial communities from deep shales in Texas, USA - hydraulic fracturing test 4_PW_90 | ecosystem: Environmental > Aquatic > Deep subsurface > Shale gas/oil reservoir >...
TGGACAAAGTAAACACCTTTATACTAAAAATGGTGGGAGCTCAAAACATCTCCTGGGACTCCCACCATCTCCTTCAACTAATTAAACGGAAGCAATTTGTGGCCCCTTACAGATTATTACAAACCTAAAAAATGAATCCAAATGGGCAAAGTGAAAACAGAAAAAATAGTAGTGGCGACCACTACCTGAGCACAGTATGGATAATCCATATCCATTCCTTTGGCCAAAACGAAATTGTTAACCGCCGAAGGCATGGCTGAAACAAGCACTATGGTCTTTATCAAGACACTTTCCACAGGCCAAACGCAAAATGCGCATAAAACTACTGCCGGGTGAATTACAAGCTTGATTATGGACTCCAGCCACGTATCTCCAAGGGCCTTAAGCATGTGCTCTATCTCCAACGATGCTCCTAAACTCAAAAGCGCTATGCCACTAGCGGTGTTACCTATTATCACGAATGCTGCATCCAGCCATTGGGGCAACTGGTTTAATCCTACAGTAGCTCCAGACACACCTAACAGACAACTCCAGATGAGAGGGTTTTTGAGAAGTTTTTTCCCAGTATCAAATATAGATCTCAACGACAGGGTACCACTAAGGGCCACCTGTGCCCAAGCTATGGTTATAATGTTATATCCTAAAAGCCCAACAGCCAGAAAAAGAGAAAGAGCATCCATTCCTTCTTGGCCTAGGGCCAACGTGACAGCAGGAATCCCCATGAATATGTTGTTTGCCCTCACTGAAATTAAAACAGTAACGGCTCTTCTTTCGTTCGACTTATGGCGTAATCTGGCTACAAACCACGCAAAAAAAGGAACGACCAAGAAAGGAACATGTATCCCCCAAAATAAGTTTATGTTGTCTAGTATGCTTCCTCCGACCCTGAGGGTAGACCTAAAAAGCAAGACAGGCAGAACAACCCAATAAAGTAAATCGTTCAATTGAGCGACAAGACTTTTCTGAAGAACGCCTACCCTTTTTACCAAATAACCCACTGATATAACTATGAATAAAGGCAAAACTATGAAAATACTGTGCATTTTTAACCTCTCGCGAAATTACAAAAAGGGGCCATGCTCAGGTACACCAAGGCACCGCGCATGGCCCTCTCACACTTACCTGGATACTTAGAACGTCCTTCTTTCTTTGATTCTCGCAGCTTTACCGCTAAGTTTACGGAGGTAATACAGCTTAGCTCTCCTGACTTTTCCGTATCTGACAACCTCGATCTTCTCGATTGAAGGAGTGTAAAGGGGGAAAATTCTTTCCACTCCTATGCCACCAGACACCTTTCTTACAGTGAAGGTTTCCCTCACTCCACCATGCTTTCTGGCAATCACTACTCCTTCAAAGATCTGAATTCTTTCCCTATTTCCTTCTTTTACCTTGACATGAACCTTCACCGTATCTCCTGGCCTAAAATCAGGAATGTCCTTTCTTGCATATTTGCTCTCGACAAGCGCTATTTTCTGATCCATCATCTATCCCTCCCAATGGGAACTTCTTTTTTCCCCAAATCCTATGGTTTTTTCGAGTGCTACAGCTATGCTGTCCACTCCAGAAAGTATATCTCTTTCATAATCAACCCCCAGCGGATTTCCGAGGCAAACATCCGCCGACCTCTCCACCGGACATTGAAAACAAAAGACCACGGGACGACACATACCTAAAATCTTGATCTTTAACTCATTCCAATCAACTTCGTTGCCTTTGCTCTCGCTGCTTAATGCTACAACGTATGGTTTTTCTTTCTCCTTTTCCCTGATCCAACCAAAAGCTTTCGCTATGTCAGGTACCATTTTTACCATTTCATCGCAATTACCGAAATCAGGCTCTGTCTCTTTAAGCTTTGAGAGCAAATGTCTTACTCTATGCCTTTCCGTGACTTGCTTAAGTATCAAAATCACTTTTCTGCAGCCAGCCCTTTGGGCTATGGATATTGCATTCTTCAAAAGCTTTATTGCTACGTCGTCCGGAAGGTGCTCATCCTCGCCAAAGGCCTTCGAAGCATCTCCCAGAACAACATATAAACCTTTTTCCAAATAGGGAGTTAAAAAGGCTCCCTTTATTATATCGGGTCTTCTAGACAAAGTTCTAGCTACAGATTCCCTTCGCCGCCACCTGGCAACAGCCCCATGATCTCCCTTCAAAAGCACTTCTGGGACTTCTATCCCTCTCCACACAGAGGGCCGGGTATAGTGTGGATGATCCAATAACCCCTTGGCGAAAGAATCATCTTCGACCGCACTAGATTTACCCACTACGCCCTCTATCCGCCTGGAGACGGCGTCAACGACTATAAGGGCCGGAAGCTCACCACCTGTAAGTACGTAATCTCCCACCGACAGCTCCATGTCAGCATATAATTGAACGAAACGCTCATCGATGCCCTCATAATGTCCACAAACCAATATCAAATGTTTTTCTTTTGCAAGTGACTCCACCAGTGCTTGGTTCAACAGCTTGCCTTGAGGACTAAGGCATATAACCTTTGCGTCCGGGCTTTTAACAAAATCAACTGCTCTTGCCAGTGGTTCCGCTTTGAGGACCATGCCTCCCCCACCATACGCATAATCGTCTATTTGGTTATGTGGGGGTTCAGCAAACGATCTGGGATTGACAACGTCGTATTCCAGCAACCCTTTCTGGACAGCCTTCCCAATTATGCTGGTCGTAAAGTAGGACTCTATGAAATCGGGGAAAGCTGTGACCACAGAAAACCGCATCAATCCCACAATCCCTCCAAAAGCGAAACTAGCATCTGTTTTTTCTCCAGGTCTATGGATCCTACCATCTCCTTGGCAGCGGGGATCATCTTTTCTTCGCCTGAGGGGGTCTCAATCAGGAACACATCAACTCCTCCTGTAACAAGGACATCTTTGACGTGCCCCAACTCCTCAAGGGTTTCGCAGTCCCTCACAGTTAACCCTATAAGGTCGTCTATCCAATAATGACCTTCTGGCAGGGATACCCTCTCCTCTTTTCTTATCTTTATGATCAATCCCCGCAGGGCTTCCGCTTCTTCCCTGGTATTGACGTTCTCTGCCTTGGCCAAAACCAAACCCTTATCGACCTGGAAACGAACTGACAGCAACCGCAGCGTCGTCTTGTGAGAGCCTAAAGCCCCGTATAACCTCAGTTCTTCCATGGCTTTGAACCGCTCAGGAAAATCGGTCAAGGGTAAGATTTTAAACTCCCCTTTGACTCCATGCGCTCCCACAATCTTTCCTATTGCCGTCAAACCTAAATCCTTCACACCAAGCACCTCATTCTTCCAAAAGATCAACTTCCACCTTCTCATTGGGCTTAATGGAAGAAGCCTTGGCTATATAGCGTATTGCGTTTATAGTCACACCGCGCTTCCCTATTACCCTTCCAATGTCTTCTGGAGCTGTCCTTATCATGACCTTAACAACGCCATTTTCTGAACGCTTCGAAGTAACCTCCACGTCCTCAGGCTTAGTTACTATGTTTTTTACCAGAAAGCTAATCAGCTCTTCATATGCTGGCATCGCACACCTCTACTGCTTCTTGCCCGAGAGAAACTTCTCCCAAACTCCTGTTTTTACAAATAGGGCCTTCGCTGTCTCCGACGGCTGGGCACCGTTGAAAAGCCAATGAAGGGCTCTGTCCTCCTTGACGTTGATCTCCGCTGGGTCAGTCATCGGATTGTACGTCCCTATCTGTTCAATATACATACCATCTCTTGGTGCCCTAGCATCTGCCACTACCAAACGGTAGAACGGCCTTTTTTTGCGCCCGAAGCGGGCTAACCTTATCCTTACTGCCATCTAATACACCTCCTGATTTTTGCTGCTTATATCTAAATAGGTTCCCTTGGAACTCCCCACTCTACCTAAAGGGCAATCCCTTTGGGAGCCTAAATCCTTTGCCCTTGCGTCCCTTAAGCTGCTTAAATATCTCATTCATGTTCTTGTGATAACTTAGGACCTGGTTGACCATTTGGACCGATGTACCGGATCCATAAGCAATCCTTTTCCTCCTGCTGCCCTTTATGATCTTGGGATTTCTTCTCTCCTCAGGAGTCATCGATAGGATCACGGCCTCTATGTGTTTTAACCTCTTGTCGTCCATCTCGCTACCAGCAAGCTCTTTAATTTTTCCTCCCCCTGGAAGCATCTCAACGATCTTCTCCAGGGGTCCCATGCGCTTTATCTGTCTTATCTGCTGAAGCAAATCTTCCATGGTCAATTTGCCTTTAGTGAGGCTCTTTGCGACCTTTTCCATATCCACGCCCTCGGCAGCTTCCTTTACCTTCTCCGCCAGGGCTTTAAGGTCGCCCATGCCCAAAATCCTTTGGGCCATCTGTTCCGGATCAAAAACCTCTATATCATCCAGCTTCTCGCCAACACCTATATATTTGACTGGCACATCCGCCACGGCTTTTGCGCTAAGCAAAGCGCCTCCCCTGGCATCGCCGTCCATCTTTGTCAGGATCAATCCAGTCAAAGCCAGCTCGCCATGGAAGGCCTCTGCGACCCTTATGGCCTCTTGCCCAGTCATGGCATCCAAGACCAACATAATCTCCGTGGGACTTGCAATCTCCTTTATCTCTACGAGCTCTCGCATAAGTTCATCATCTATATGCAATCGACCCGCAGTGTCCAAAATGATCACATCATGTAACCTTGACGCAGCATATTCCATAGCGTCCCTGATGAGCTTTTTAAGATCACCTTCACCTGCCTTAGGACCAAAGAACCCCACCCCTGCAGTGTTTGCCAAAATTTGCAGCTGTTCTACCGCAGCAGGCCTCTTCAAATCGCAAGCTACAACCAAAGGTTTATGGCCTCCCTTGAGCTTTTTAGCTATCTTCACACAGGTGGTGGTCTTTCCCGCTCCTTGCAATCCGACCATCATGCAGACCGTAGGAGGCTTAGGGGCAAAAACAATACCTTTGGACGTTTTACCTCCCATCAAATTTACAAGCTCTTCGTATACTATGGCTTGTATCTGCTGAGCGGGAGTTATGGAATCCAAAACTTCCCTCTGGGTGGCCCTTTCTTTTATTTTTTGGGTGAGTTCCTTGGCAACCTTAAGGCTTACGTCGCCCTCCAGAAGGGCGCGCCTCACTTCCCTAACAGCTTCGGATACGTCCTCTTCCGTCAGCTTTCCTTTGTTTTTCAAAAGGCCTAGTGCTTTCTCAAATCGTTTTTTAAGGGTATCTAACATGAGATCACTCTTCCTCTTCTTCTATTTCCAGCCCAGTCAGTTTTTTTATCTCCAAAACCAAGTCCTCAGGCAAATCTACCCTGGATTCTTTACATATTTCCATAAGTTTAACGAGGCAATCGTTGTATCTTTGCTCTATGCCGGCAAAACCCAGTAGATTCTCCAACTTAACAAGCCTGGCTTTGGCCCTATTGTATAGGTCATGAACCCCTTGGCGAGTCATATTGAGCAGTTCCGCGGACTCCGCCAACGATAAATCCTCATCTTGGTGCATCTGAAAGGCAATCCTCTGCTTCTCCGTCAATAGGGCACCATAAACATCAAAAAGCCTATCCACTCGCGTTCTCTCTTCTAGGTCGTTTCTGTTCATGTAAGATCATTCTCCCATCGAACAGAGCGATTATAAGCGGGTACCACATGTGTGTCAAGCAATAAACCTTGACACACACAAGAGACATTCGCCATACACACACAACAAGGTGAGGGGGAAGTCCCTCACCTTGCTGGAAAACAGATTCTGATTTTTCTTTTGTTCAATGAGTATGAGGATGAGTATGCTCGTGAGAATGCCCCTCTGATTCTTCAGTCATTACTTTTTCTTCCAGCTTCTCTAAAGCACTCCACAGCAACCTTATTCCCTTCTGTTTATACTCTATGACATGGGAAAGGGCATGCTTTATCTCTTGATCCTCAATCATATGCCATCGAGCCACCACATCGTTCATCGAGTGAAGCTCTTCAGCCAAAGTCTCTCTCAATAGCTCTGCTATTGATAAAGGATCGTCTAAATGTTCATGGCCTATTGAATCGGGCGTAATAACTCTACACATGGTTATCCCTCCTATATGCTAGCAAAATCCATTTAATACTGTCTGCGCTTAAAATCACACCATCTAATATACCTCAAAACATTGAAAACACAAGCCTTTTCACGGATAATAATCAAGAAATCAGCTAAAAAACGGACAGGAGGTATTATGGAATGAACCCCATGTTAGAGAAGAACAAAGCCATTTGGGAAGAGACCAACAAAAAACTTGGAGAGTCTGTAGTAAAGGCTTTGGTTTCGAAAGGCTATAAAGCATATTATTTCCCATCCTCCAAGGAAGCAGCCCAAAAAATTCTTGAAATGATTCCCTCCGGCTCCACGGTGGGAGTTCCAGGCACATGCACCGTAAGGGAAATGGGACTCATGGAACTATTAGCAGAAAAAGGATGCACGATAAACCACCACTGGGATCCAAGCTTATCTCCGGAAGAAAGAAAAAAGAAACTACAGGAAGAGCTCTTGAGCGATTACTACATCACCAGCACCAATGCGCTGACCACGGACGGAACCTTTGTAAACATAGACGGCACAGGGAACCGAGTTGCAGGGATGGCCTGGGGTACAAATAAGCTAATCTTCGTGGTGGGCATAAACAAAATATGCCCTGACATTGAAAGTGCCATAAAAAGGGTCCATAACGTGGCCACTCCGCCGAACGCCATACGCCTGAATTACGACGTTCCCTGCACTAAGCTAGGTTATTGCGTGGACTGCAACAGCCCCAATAGGGTATGCAGGGCAACTTTGATCTTGGACCGGGCTCCCTTCGGAAGGGAAATCCATGTGTTCATAATAGGGGAGGCTCTAGGTTACTAATTTCAGCCTACAACCATGGGGGCTAGGATATACCTGCCCCCATTATGCTTTATAAGCTATCTACCTTCTCCATGTTTCAGGTAAGAACAGGATCATCACGGTGTATATCTCCAATCGGCCCAAAAGCATGCAAAAAGAGAGCACCCATTTGCCCGCCAAAGGAATGTGAGCATAGTTTTCCGCAGGACCTACAGTCCCTAACCCTGGCCCAATATTGCCGATGGTAGCGGCGACACTTGCTATAGAGGTCAAAACATCCACACCTAGGGCACTCATAAACAGCGCTGCAACAGCAAAAAGGCCTATGTACAATATGAAGAAGGCTGTTACAGAGCCAATGACATCTCTTTCTACTACTTGTCCTGCGGTCCTCACATGCAAAACAGCGGAAGGATGTAGAAGCCTCCTCAACTCGTTTTTGACATGGCGTAAAAGCAACATTATTCTAAGGTTCTTGATGCCTCCACCAGTAGAACCTGCACATCCTCCGACAAACATCAAAAAAGGAGCATGTACTGCACATAGAAGGGCCACTTTTCATAATCCGCCGTAACGTAACCCGTGGTCGTTACGATGCTGACCACCTGAAAGGCTGCGTACCTCAAAGACTCCAGTAGGGATCCGTATGTCTCGCTGAAATATAGAAAACTGGTAGCAGTAGCTATACCCAAAAATATGACTATTGTGTAAAAACGAAATTCCTCGTCTTTCCACCACGCCTTAAGGTCTCCCCTCAGCATCATGTAATGCAGAGCAAAGTTTGCACCTGCCAGGAACATGAATATCGTAATGACCCAGTCGAAATAAGGGTTATTGTACTGCCCAATGCTCCCGTTGAGAGGGGAAAAACCTCCTGTGGCCATCGTGCCGAAAGTGTGGGTAAGGGATTCGAACAAGTTCATCCCTCCTCCCAACAACAAAGCAACCTCAAGGGCGGAAAGAAACACATAAACCCCCCACAACAGAAGTGCCGTCTGCTGAATCCGGGGAGTTAGCTTCTCTGGGACAGGTCCTGGAACCTCGGCTTTGTACAGCTGCATGCCACCGACCCCTAAAAAGGGTAAAACTGCAAGGCTCAAAACTATTATCCCCATGCCGCCTAGCCAGTGGGTCAAATCTCTCCAAAAGAGTATGCCTCTAGGGTTGGATTGTATATCTGTCAAAACGGAAGCCCCCGTGGTAGTAAATCCAGACATAGCCTCGAAGAAGGCATCCGTAAAAGTCTTCACTGTTCCATTGAACAGGTAAGGAAGTCCTCCTATAGCCGAGGCCACTATCCAAGATAAGGAAACTATAACGAAAGCTTCCCTCGCCTCAATATCCTGAATTTTTGACTTCCTGCTTAAGAACAGAAAAGCCAAGGAAGTAAGAAGACCTATCGTCACACTTTTTACAAAAGGTAACACGTCAGATGAACCATCAATGATCGCCCACCCGAGAGGCCAAATCATGAACGCAGAAATTATGGCAGACAAAACACCTAAAACTTTCAGCACGACCATGAATCTCAAGATACTTTTACCCCCAAAATATCTAGTGCCTGCTGCATTTTATCCGAAGATGCAAAAAGTACTACCTGATCACCATCTTCGAGCTTCGTGTCCCCTGTCGGAACGAACACCTGACCTCTTCTGTAGACCAAGGCTATCAAAGCTCCTTTCGGGAACCCTATTTCAGATATCTTAACACCTAGAGCGCTGCTGTCCTTGCTTATGGTAACCTCCAATATTTCTGCATCTATTCTCTCTATTATCGACAGGCCTCCTGCCGCTGAGGGATAAAGGACATATCTCATTATGACCGACGCCAATGCCTCGTTGGGATTTACCATCGCATCTACAGGCAAATACTTGTCCAACTTTTCGAAGAAGCCTCTCCTTACAACGGCAATACTCTTATTGGCCCCTAAAGCCTTGCCTATAACTCCCATCAGGATGTTTCTTTCGACATTCGCAGTCGTAGCCACAAACCCGTCGACTCCTTCTACCCCCTCGCGACGCAAAAGCTCTTCATCAGCTCCATCACCAACTAACACAATGGTCCTTTCCAACTCCCTCGCAAGTTTATCGCACTTTTCCCTGTCTTGATCTATAAGCCGAATGTCCAGCTGTGGGTACCTGCTCTCCAATCTTTTCGCGACTCGAAAACCAATCTTTCCGCCGCCTACTATTATTACCCTCCTAAGTTTCCTGCTCTTTTGCCTCTGGAAGAGTTCCTCCAACTCTCCCAGCTGCCCTTTCAATGTAATAACAAAACACAGATCACCTGGCTGCAGTTTTGTCTCACCGAAAGGAACAAATCCCCCGCCGTCCCTTTCTACGTAGGCTATCAAGGCCATGATGCTTGGGTGCTTTGCCCTAACATCTTTCAGGGTGTGGCCTATCAAAGGAGATTCCTTCGAGACTTTGAAGGTATAAAGCCCAGCGACGCCTCCGAAAAACTCAGCGGAATAATCTGAAGCGCTGACAGACAGAAGTTCCTCTATTTGCCTTGCCACTGAACGCTCAGGGGATATCATCACATCAATACCTAGCTCCCGAGCCCATTCCGGGCTATCGGTATATTCCAACCCTCTCGCTCTGGATATAACCTTAGGAACTCCAGCTCTCTTGGCTATCCAACAAGCTAGTATGTTTACCTCGTCATGATCTGTACATGCTATTAAAATATCTACATCGCTTTTAGGCTGAGCTATACCTGCTTTTTCAAGGATAGGAGGGCGAGCCCCATTACCTCTTACTACCATTACATCCAGCTCGTTCTCCACCTTTGATGCCCGCATCTCATCTTTTTCCACCAATGTAACGTCATGGCCCTGTTGTGAAAGGCTTTTAGCAACGGTATAACCTACCTCTCCTGCGCCTACGACCACAACTTTCAACTGTATCAACCCCTTCTTTTCAATACCTATGAAAGCTTACACGTTTTTTCCGGATAGGAAAAGTGGTAAACTTGCATCTATAACGAGGGGGGATTCCATGAGCAAAAGGGGTAAGATCGCATTCGTAGGAACGGGCGGCACCATAAGCATGTCATACAACGACCGTCAGGGAGGATTCATCCCGACGGAGACGGCAAATTCCATTCTAGGTGCTGTGCCCGATAACTACAAAGAAAATTTGGAAATCATCGACTGGGGGCATCAACCAAGCAGTCATTACACCATAAGGATGACTGTAGATTTGGTTCAACTCCTTAAAAAGCTTGTTCAAGACGGAATAAACGGCATAGTGGTAGCAAGTGGCACAGATGCCTTGGAAGAAATGGCGTACCTGACAGACTTACTATGGCCCTACCCTCAGCCAGTCATCTTCACCGGCTCCATGCTTCCCATAGGTGTGCCAGGCTCAGAGGCCGCATCAAACCTCATCCAATCTTTGGTTGCTGCTTCTTGTGAACGCCTGTGGGGAATGGGTGTCCTTGCATGCCTTCAAGATCAGTTGTTCGCCGCGTCAGAGGTAGCAAAAGAAATCGGCCATAGAAAGGATGCTTTCTACGCTCCTGGGAGAGGCCCCATTGCGGAGTTCGTTGACGGCAAAATATACGTAATAAGACAACCCAAAAGACCTCCATTCTTGGGCCATGACATCAATCCTGTTGGTAAGATAGCAGTCCTGTGGGCCACCTTGGGAGGAGGAGAAGAGATCCTCTCCTGTATTGCAGAATGCTGCGATCTGGATGGCATTGTGTTGGCGGGTTTCGGTGCAGGAAACGTGCCCCCTTCCTGGATTAAACACCTTAAACCACTCATCAAAAAAGGGCTACCTGTCGTAATTACCTCGCGCTGCCACAGGGGACACACAAGCATACAATACGCTTACGAAGGAAGCACCAAAAAGCTACTCGAAATGGGAGTATATGATGGAGGCTGGCTAAGACCTCATCAAGCCAGGCTACGTCTTGCCGTTGCCCTAGGAGCCGGATTGAAAGGAGAAACTCTCCAAAAATACCTTAGGGACGAACTTTAAACAGTTCGCCCCTAAGCTCCCAAAGCGCCCATAGCCATCCGAATAGCACTTACAAAAACTGCCGCCGCGAGGATGTAACGAATCCACCTGTTACCCTTGCTCACGGCGAACCATGCTCCAATATATGCCCCACACATATTCCCCGCCGCCAGGGAAAAGCCGATTGCGAAATCGACCATCCCTTTAGACATAAAAAGAGCCAAACTGACTGTGGTGTAAGCTAAGACAATAGCCACCTTCAAAGCGTTAGCCCTTACAAGATCCTTTCCCACTACTCCTACAAGAGCCCATATCAAGATGAACCCTACACCTGCCTGAATAAAGCCGCCATATACTCCTATCAGGAAAAATATGGGAACTTTTGCCCAAATGGGGAAGTGCTTTTCCTTTTGGGTTTCCCACATCTTCGGTTTGAACACCAAAAGAAAGGCCATAATAGATATGACAGCGGCTATCACCAGCTTCAAAAACCTTTCTTCGATGTTTATAACCACATATGTCCCCAGAACGGCTCCTAAAAGTGCGGGAAAAGCTAAGAACATCGCTTCCTTTAAATCCAAAACACCTTTTCGCCTAAATCTTAAGGTTCCAACGACGTTCTGAAGAAGGATGGCCACTCTATTGGTTGCATTTGCAACAGATGCCTCCAAGCCCAAAAAAACCAAAAAAGGCAAGGTAAGTAAACTTCCTCCTCCTGCGATTGTATTGAGAAAACCTGCAACCACTCCAACCAACATAGTAAGGATAAGGGTAATAAAATCCATCCACTTCACCTCGAATAACTTTTTGTTTCCTTCATTATTGTGCTAAAATGCTATATATAACCATTACAGGAGGTGGTATCATGCGATATGCAGTTAGCTCTGACTGCATTTTTATAAGGCCTGGGAACGACGAGGAGCTTCTTACGTGTATAGCTACTGCCTGTGAAGAGTACTCTATAGACTCCGCCGTGGTGGTTACTGGCCTAGGCATGCTCAAAGAAGTTACCTTCGGATGGTACACAGGTACCGATTACGCAAAAGAAGACCTAGTTGGCCCCTTTGAGCTTTCGGCTTTGAGCGGAAACGTAAGCATTAAAGGAGCTTCTTTATATCCCCATCTGCATGCCGTAATAAACAAGTCGGACCACAGACCTTATAGCGGCCACATACTACGAGCCATTTGCTATCACAACCTTGAGATAACCCTGATTCCTCTCAATACCATCAGGCTTCGCCGCGAGCACAACGGGTGGTTCGAAGCAATCGTTCCCGAAAAAAGGTAGACTTCCCTCAATGCTTAGAAATATCGGCCACCTCTGCAGAAGTATACACTACAAGATCCCGGGGAGGAACAGGGAAATACGCAAATTCCGATCCTGCAGCTGCCCATACCATGTCGAATTTCAATAAATCCCTGTCCAACAAGGTGGGGGGGTGTTGTTCATATCCCAAAGGCGGCACTCCCCCAACTTCATATCCAAAGTTTTCTCTTATGTACTCAGGCGATGCAAATTTTACCTTTTTTGCGTTCAAAAGTTCCTTAACCTTCTTCAAGTCCACCTTGTTTACCCCCGACATCAAAACCAAAACGGGGCCATCCTCTGTCAGTAAAATCAAGCTTTTGAGGATCTTGCCAGGCTCTACTCCGATCGCCTGGGCTGCATCCTCAACTGTCTTTATGGTCCTTTGACTCTCTATAATATCTCCTTCATAACCTAGCCGATTGAGCTCGGTTCTCACTTTTTCTATAGATTTCTCTGAAATGCATCCATTCATATAGTTCCCCCCAGTTGAAAGTAACCCAAAATAGCGTTTACCTTGCCATCTGAAGACTACAACTCTTTTAGCATTTTAACAAGCGCGTCAGCAACCTAATTAGATCCATATTTTTGGGGACAATTATCACATTGAGGTTTTTCCCCGGTCTCCACAAACTCCTTGAAGTGCTCTAACCACCTCGGTGAACCGTAATGGCAATGGGAGAGAAACTTTATGAAGCTTATCAACCTCTCACGGCAGGCAGGAGTGATGTAATGTTCTATGCTGCATGCGTTGGTCCTGGCCTCCTCTTCTCCTAAATTCAATATCTTCTCGAAGAAGTCAACCAGTATCCTTTCCCTACCTATCAGTTCCTCAGCCAATACCTTACCCTCGTCGCTTAAAGTAACATAACCGTAGCTTCCCTGTATCACTAGCCCGGCTTCCTTTAGCCCATAGAGGCTCCCCACCACGGTCGGCGACTTAACGCCCAGCGCCTGGGCCAAGTCTTTTACCCTCACTACCTTGTTTTCTTGCTCTAATTTGTATATTGTTTTCAGGTAGTCTTCGCTTCTTGCAGTTAATCGCTCCATGTTAGCTTCACCTATCTTTGTTAGTTTTTATAAAACATAGTATGATCACAAACATTTTATTAGTCAAGGAGGCTCACATGTACTACTCAGTTCAACTGGCACAATTGGCCACTGCCGCATGCATTCAGGAGGTAATGGCATCTCCAAAACCTGGATTGGTCGATAAGTACAACTCAGGGGCTCATAAAGACATGGACTTCACAACCTTCCTACTCAGCGCTTCAGCTCTTGCTCCTTTCTGGCAAAGGCAGGCCAATGTGGGACTCTCAGGCATATCTCCACAAAAGGCGCTACCCTACCTAAGGGAGACCGGCAGGACAATGGAAGCTGCCATGCTGGAAGCGACAAATGGCATTAACACGCACAAAGGACTTATTTTTGCCCTATCCCTCTTATTGTATGGTGCCGGATTTGCACTGCATATGAAAGTTCCCATAACGGCTCAATCCTGCGCGAACTTTGCCGCACAAGTTGTCGGGGGGTGCTGCAAAAAAGAACTCGAAAGCCTTAGAACTTCTCCACCAAAAAGGCCTTTGACACACGGAGAAAAGCTATACCTTGAATACGGGTTGACGGGCATTAGAGGGGAAGCAGAAAAAGGGTTTCCAACAGTTATAAATTGGGGATTGCCAGCGCTAAAACACGCACTGTCCTTTGGGATGTCAATGAACGACAGCTGCCTTTACGCTCTATTCCGCATAATGAGACACTGCGAGGACACCAACGTGGTCTCCCGATCAAGCTACTATTTTTGGGCACACATATACCCCACATACGTCGACAAGCTATTAAGACTCCCCATACCTTTCTCTAAACGCGAAAAGAAGATCATAGAAAAAATCGATGAGTTGTTCAGTGAAAAAGGTGTAAGCCCCGGCGGTGCTGCCGACCTTTTGAGTTGCACTGTGTTCCTCTACTGGGTAGAAAAATGCTATCCTTTTTCCAGCGGCCACAAGTACCTAAAGTCCCGCGGGAGGCTATCTGAAAACCTAATCGGGGAGGAGAAATTTTGAGTTTAGGGTTAAGGATAAAAACCATAAGAAAAGCAAAGGGCCTCACGCAGCAAAAATTGGCAGAAATGGTTGGGGTAAGCAGAACGTACATACAAGCCTTGGAGGGAAACAAACGAACGCCGTCTATGAAACTTCTGCGAAACCTTGCCCACACACTGGACGTAGAGCTTTCCGACTTGCTCTTTCACCCCCCCATCATTGCCACGAGGCGCTTATACCTGGAAGAAATATTGGACTACAACGACGAGTTCGAAATATGGTATAAAAATACGAAACTGACAAAACGGGAGACAGAGTTTATAAAGCAGATGATCGATTTAGTCCTGAACTACATCCAAAAAGACAGAGGCTCTAATTAACCTTAAGACCTTTAGCTAGGGGAGACAGATAATTGAAAAAGCTTCCTTTTTTCATACCCATGCAATCGTGCCCTAATAGATGTATATATTGTGACCAGTGGGCTATAACAGGCCACACAAATGACGTCACTGCAGAGAAAGTGCTTTCAGAGATAAAAAAATCAGAAGAGCCGGTAGAGATATGCTTCTTCGGAGGAAGTTTCACTTGCCTTCCTCCGAAAGTTCGTTCAAACTTACTTGATGCTGCGTCAAAGGCCCCCAAAGGAAGCCGTATAAGGATCTCCACTCACCCTTCATGCATTGACGAAGACATAATCTGCGAGTTGGGAAGATACAACGTGTACGCTGTAGAGCTTGGCATATCGTCCTTGGACGACAGGGTACTTGCTGCATGCAGAAGGGGCTATACTTCAGATGTAGCCCTAAAAAAGCTCAGGATGCTAATATCCGCAGGGTTCGTAGTGGGAGCCCAACTCATGATGGGATTACCCTATCAAGATACAGAAAGCTCCATAAGGGACTTGGAAAAGCTCTGCAAAATCAAGGGACCTTCATCGATGCAGATAAGGCTCTATCCTTGCCTGGTGTTCCCAAAAACGGAGCTGTTCTCTCTGTGGATCAATGGTCAATTCACCCCCCTGAGCACAGAGCGCTGCATAAACCAGGCTGCGCGGATACTCCTTTCCGCAGAGAACATGGGATTCGAAATTTTAAGAATAGGGCTACATGAAACTGACTCATTGAGAGAATCGGTGGCCGCTGGACCTTCACATCCAGCACTGGGAGAGCTCATACGGTCTGAGGCTCTAACAGAAAAATTAAATAAAATAAACCCCAGAGGGCCTTGGGTAGTATCAGCAAAACACCGCTCCCTGCTTTCTGGACACTCAAAAAGAGGAATAAAGAGCCTGGCGCATAAAACTGGCATAACAGAATCAGATGTATTGGAGAGAATCATATGGTGGTAAGGGCACTTAAAAAGTTCCAGGCTGGAGGTCAAGAGTAAGGTTATGCTCAAAACTAAACTACAGGTTGACATGGGATCAGAAACCGTAGGTAAAGCCCTCCTAAAACTAGCAGTTCCATCGGTGCTTTCCATGTTTTTTCATACGCTATTTCACCTAATGGACACTATCTTTGTATCATGGCTGGGAGAAGTATCGCTGGCAGCCATGTCCTTGTCCTTTCCTCTTTTGTTCGTCATATTCGCCGTAGCCAATGGCATGGCCGTGGGAACCACTACATGTGTAACCAAGGAGTTAGGGGCAAAAAGAACAAAAGAAGCTCAAAGCTTCGCCAACACCTCCTTTATGCTGATTTTGTTCTTATCACTCTTACCCTTCCCTCTTTTGTCCCCTGAGCTGTCAGATAGGTTCTACTCTCTACTGGGAGCAAAAGATGGAGTTCTTTCGGAATGCTACGCATACTCCTCATGGATGATCATAGGAGCCCCCTTAATGGGCCTTGCATTGCTATGGGAAGCCCTTTTCAGAAGCCAAGGGGACACTTTCACACCTATGGCAAGCATGCTCCTGGGAAACCTCATAAACATAGTGCTAGACCCTATACTTATCTTCGGCTTGAAGTGGGGAATCGCAGGAGCATCGATAGCCACACTCATAGGCAGGATAATCTCTCTCATATACTTGGTTAACCGACTCAAGCAACGCACCGTCATACATCCTATGCTAACCTTGAAGAGCAACTTTCTCCAAAACAGCAAAGACATTTCCATCGTCGGATTTCCCGTGGCTCTTTCACAGGCGAGCAAGGCAATTGGCTCAGCGCTAATGAACAAAGTATTATCCATATTTGGCCCCGCAGCCATAAGCGCATGGATGCTGGGCAATAGAATAGAGATGTTTGCGTTCCTCCCTGTTTTTGGGATCAACTCGGGACTTATACCGTTTTTGAGCTACAACATAGGGAAAGGAGACCTCCAAAGAGTAAAAGAAGCACTGAAGATAGCTGCAAAGGCGGCAATAACCCTCATGCTAGCTATAGGCCTTCTGATCTACACTTTCCCTGATTTTT
>Ga0182240_100334_pt1 | contig 16547 bp, 16 predicted proteins | sample hydfrates4_PW_90_FD_145594 | JGI IMG/M metagenome (GOLD analysis project Ga0182240, IMG submission 145594) | Subsurface microbial communities from deep shales in Texas, USA - hydraulic fracturing test 4_PW_90 | ecosystem: Environmental > Aquatic > Deep subsurface > Shale gas/oil reservoir >...
TTTGAGCTCCTTTTTGGGACCGTATAATATCTTTATCCTTATTCTAACAGTCCGCAAAGGAAAAAGCCAGTGAAATTTTTAATCTCCTGCTACCCCTTAGTTAATTTTGACTTTGACGTGGCCCTGTGGATGCATCTACTCTATAAATCCTTTTATCTGCTTATTGAGGCAATGACTGCTCATGGGCTAACTTACAAAAAGCATCTAGACTTAAAGGAAGAGTTCCGAAAAATTGCTAACCTTCAAAGATCTTATAAAAAATTACAAGATTATGTAGAAGAAATGGAGCTTATAAATAGTTATTTGGCACAGGTTACTGAGGAACTTGACAAAAAAGTTCTTGAGCTAAGTGCTATTGAAAGAGTTACCAAAGAAATGTCTCAAAGCTATAGAAAAGAAGAGATAATTGATATAGCTTTTGAAGCCTTAAAAGAAGTGATCAAATTTAGCGATTTTATTTTCTTTGACAAGGAAAAAGAAAATAAAAAAATCATTTCGAGGGCGACGGGTTATGAAAGAGTACATTCATTTGATGAAGACTCTATCTGCAGACGCTTGATTAAAGAAGCTCAAGAAAGTAGAAAAGTCAAAATAGACAAGATAGATGGTAAAAGCTACATTGTTGTTCCTTTGATAGCTGAAAATACCGTTTTGGGTTCAATAATTTTATGCGGTGAAGTGGAATTCGCTGAGGATGAAAAAAGATTTGCCGGAATAATTTCTTCCCATACTGCTATGGCACTCTCAAATGTTCTTACATTTCATAAGGTCAAAGAAAAGTCAATTACGGATGATCTGACCGGCTTGTACAACCGGCGATTTTTCACAGACTGCTTTAAAAAAGAATTGGAACGAGCCCGGCAGGAAAAGAAACATCTTTCACTTCTTTGGTTGGATTTAGACGATTTCAAAAAGCATAATGACACTTATGGACATCTTATGGGAGATAAAGCTTTAGTGACATTTGCCGGCGTCTTAAAAAGAAGTACCAGGCAGGACGATATCTGTTTTCGCTATGGAGGTGAAGAATTTGCAATAATTTTAAAAGGAGTAGACAAAAAGTTAGCTTCTAAAATAGCTGAAAGAATAAGAGAAGCTACTCCCGTTTCTACCGAGGATCAAAAAGATAATATTCCCGGTTTAACTGTAAGTATCGGCATTGCTATTTTTCCTGATGAAGGAGAATCGGAACGAGAATTAATTAAAAAAGCGGATGACAGGCTTTACAAAGCAAAGATGAAAGGGAAAAACCGGGTATGGGTATAGAAAAATTCTTCATTTTTTATTTAGATATTGCGGCGTCTTTATCAGGAAACTGTAAATATCTTTGAATAATGAAACTGGCTGAAACTGACCAAATTAAATAAATTATGTAATATGCAATTGCAGTGTCATAAGTGCTGAATTTAGCCATATTTCTATCGAGAGCCGGTACGATTGCTAATTGGAAAAACCATAAGATACATGTCAATCCAATCATTTTAATTTTTGATTCTTCGGGACCGGTTGTTTTATGGATATATGCAAAAAAAACTCCAAAGACGCCACCTAAACTGAAATTGGTTATAACACCGACAATCCATCTTCCAATGTGCATAGATTCATCTGGAATATCTAGAATGAAGCGTGCGGCATATTCTGTTATACTAATGGGAATAACACCTGTTAAATATAATGTACTAGAAATTACAATAAGAATGATTGTGCTTAAAGTGCCGGCTATGAATCCGCAAGTCCAGGTTTTAAATTTCATAAATGCTCCCTTTCGTATACTAGCCAAAATAGAAGAATAATTTTTGATTTAATAATTTAAATTTATTATTACCAGAAAGAAGTTTATTATAACTAGTTAAGTTTATTAATCCATTATAAACCGGAAATTAAAAAGTAGACACTTAATAAAATAAGGATAAAACCGAAAATGGGATTTATATACCGAAATAAGTTCATCTGGCGTAACTTTGTCACTAATATTCCTGCGCCGCTCCCCGCCAACAGAAGAGGTAACCCGTGACCTATTCCGAAAGAAAAAAGATAAAATGCTCCTTTTAAAGCTTCGCCGCTTGGAGCAATGTAAGCCAAAACCGATACTATCACTGGAGTTATGCAGGGTGAAGGTGTAAAAGCCATTACCGAGCCTAAGCCAAAAGCACCAAAGTGACTGCCCTGCTTGGGCAAAGGTATCTTCATCTTAAATGAAGTTTGGTAAAATGCAACAATTTTTAAACCTATCAGGCTTAGCAATTTTTGCCATAAACCGGTTAGATAGCTTCCTAATAAAAAATACAATAATGCTAAAATGAAAGGCCACTTACTTTGTAATGCCTGTGATATCCCTCCCAGTGCACCAATACTCAGCCCAAACAAAGCCAAAGTTCCTGCAAAGCCTAATAAAAACAATATTGATTGTATAAAATAACTTTTCTTGCCTGATCCCACATAGCCTGCTACCAGAGGAACAGCTGCTAACATGCATGGATTTACGGAAGAGATCGCCCCGCCCAAAAACAGCCATAAAGGTCCTTGCTCAACACTATGAATCATTTTATCTCTCCTTATCTCTTATCATAGACTATTAGAACATATTCGCATGTCCTCATAAAAATGCCAGTACAATGAAAAAGCAAAATTATGTTTTTTGTGATACGCAATTAATTTGTGAAGATTTCGTTAAGATTGTTTATTTTGCGTAATAAAGCGTGTATAATAAGTAACTGACACAGCTTGTGAATAATATGACAAAGGGTGGATATTTATGAAAATCGTAATAGTAGGTGGAGTTGCAGGCGGTGCAAGCGCTGCAGCACGTTTAAGAAGATTAGATGAAAATGCGGAGATAACAATCTTTGAAAGGGGCGACCATGTTTCCTTTGCCAATTGTGGCTTACCTTACTATATAGGCGGTGTAATAGAGGAAAGGGATAAGCTTCTTTTACAAACACCTCAAAAATTTTACAACCGTTTTCGTGTTAAGGTAAGGGTAAAAAATGAAATAGTTAAAATAGACAGGGAGCAAAAGGAAGTTGTAGTAAAAGACTTAAAAACCGGTAAAGAATACAAGGAAAACTATGATAAGCTGATTCTATCTCCCGGTGCTGAGCCACTTAAACCGGCTATCCCGGGAATAGATGGCGAAAGAATTTTTACTCTGAGGTCACTGGAAGATACGGATAAAATCAAAAACTATCTTGACACTCATAAACCCCAAAGTGCCGTTGTGATTGGAGGAGGCTTTATAGGATTGGAAATGGTGGAAAACCTTCACCATTTGGGTCTCCGGGTAAGCCTTGTTGAATTGGCAAACCAGGTTATGTCTCCTCTCGACATGGAAATGGCTGCCTGTATAAATGAAAAATTACTCTTGAATAATGTTGCATTATATCTGGAAGATGGCGTTAAATCATTATCTCACTCGGAAAAGGTAACAACTGTCCATTTACAGAGCGGTAAAAAATTAGAGTGTGAACTTGTAATTTCTTCTATGGGAATTTACCCGGAAAGTAAACTTGCCAAGGAAGCAGGTTTGGAAATTAGTAATAAGGGAGCAATAGTCGTCAATTCAGCTCTCCAGACATCAGATCCTGATATTTATGCAGTGGGTGATGCCATTCAGGTTGAAAATTTTATAACCGGTGAAAAGACTGTAATTCCCTTGGCAAGTCCGGCTAACAAGCAGGGCAGAATGGTTGCAGACCATATCTGTGGAAATGAGATACAATATGAGGGAAGCCTTGGCACAGCAGTGGCAAAAATTTTTGATATGACGGTGGCATCCACAGGGGCCAATGAAAAAATTCTTAAAAGAAAAGGCATAAAATATATTGCTTCCCATACTCATTCGGGGTCCCATGCAGGATATTATCCGGGAGCAATTGACATGGCAATAAAAATTCTTTTTTCTCCTGATGACGGTAAGCTTCTAGGCGCACAGGCGGTCGGTTATAAAGGTGTTGATAAAAGGATTGATGTCTTTGCAACAGTAATTAGAATGGGAGGCACTGTTAACGATTTAACTAAACTTGAACTTGCCTATGCACCTCCCTATTCTTCTGCTAAGGACCCTGTTAATATGGCCGGTTATGTTGCGGAAAATATCCTTAAAGGTAGAGTGAAAAGCATTCAGTGGCATGAAGTAGAAGATTTGCCATCGGAAAAAGCCTGTATCCTTGATGTGAGAGATCCTGATGAGGTGGAATGCGGTAAGATTCCCGGCTCAATTAATATTCCTCTTAATGATTTGAGGGAGAGGGTGGATGAACTTCCGCAGGATAAGAAAATAGTAGTATATTGCAAGGTTGGTTTACGGGCATACATTGCCTGCCGTATTTTGGCACAAAAAGGTTTCCAAAATGTCTATAATTTAAGCGGTGGTTATCAAACCTATCAGGCTGCTCGGATGATAAATCCCCGGGAGCTGCAAGTAGTAAATTCTTCCTGTGGTGAAATTGCTGCCGCAAGTGAAGAGGATATTTTTGAGGAAAAGGAAAGCCGGAGACTTCAGCTCGATGCGTGCGGTCTACAGTGTCCGGGACCTATTGTTCAGGTCAAAAAACAAATGCAAGCAATGAAATCCGGAGACATTTTGGAAGTAGTAGCAACTGATCCTGCTTTTGGAAGGGATATTCAATCCTGGTGTAATACCACAGGTAATACCCTGCAGGTAGTTCAGAGTAATGAAGGTAAAATAACAGCAAAAATTCAAAAAGGAACGGATAACAATGCGCCGGTATGCAAGGTAACTGCAAAAGGTAATGAAAAAACAATGGTTGTCTTTAGTGGTGATCTTGATAAGGCAATGGCTTCCTTTATCATTGCTAATGGAGCAGCTGCAACAGGTAAAAAGGTTACCATGTTTTTTACCTTCTGGGGCCTTAATATTTTGAGAAAACCTGCTGGACCGGCTGTTAAAAAAGGATTTATTGAAAAAATGTTCGGTATGATGATGCCAAAGGGTACTCCGCAGCTTACCCTGTCTAAAATGAACATGGGTGGACTTGGAAGCAAGATGATGAAATGGGTAATGAATAAGAAAAATGTTGACAGTCTGGAAAAATTAATCCAAACAGTACAGGAACAGGGTGTTAAAATGATAGCCTGCCAGATGTCAATGGATGTTATGGGGATTAAAAAGGAAGAATTGATCGATGGGGTGGAAATTGGTGGTGTTGCTACGTATCTGGATTCCGCAGAAAGATCAAACCTCAACCTGTTTATCTAAATAAATACTAAACTATCTTTAAAAAATAGGGTAAATTTATAGAGCCTTGCTGTGAAAGCAAAGGCTCTTTTCATTAATACCCCGGTTTATTAATGTTCTATTAGGTTATTTAGAGATACTACCTGTTTTCTTTTCGGTTGATTAAGGGGGTGAATTTTTGCCGTATTACTCTGTTCATCTACATCTTCGATATAAATTTGGGATCCGTTATAAGTTACATTTGCCATAATTGGTGATGAAGCAATTTCTTTTGCACGTTGTATATCCATCTAATAAACCTCCTTAGTGGTAGATTAGTTTTATTATTTACATGTTGGATCAATTATATGTTATTTTTCACTATTTCTTCAATTTTACTTCAAAGATTCATTAAAAACTGTTGTTACAATATAAGCAAATAGAAAAACATATTTTTTTATGAGGAGGGTACTTAATGAACAAAAAGTTGATTGCTTTGTTGGTTGTTGCACTTTTAGTGGTAATGGCAGTACCTGTGTTTGCAGCAAATGATTCTAATGCACAGGATGATGAACTGCAGGCTCTCTATAAGCAAATGTGGGAGTTAAGACAAAAAATTGCAGAAAAAAGGGGAATAGAAGCACCTGAATACGATGATAATTTTTACCGCCAGATGTATGATTACTGTAATGGAATGATGGGCGGTTATGGTATGATGAGTGGTTACGGTCCACAAGGCAGCTCTTACGGAATGGGTAGCATGATGGGTTGGTAAGTTTGTTTAACGCGGCAACTTTAAGCGGTTGCCGCTTTTCTATGTACTTTTAACAATCGAAAAACTCATAACGGGAACTGTTGACACAATTATTTTTTTACGATAACATATACCCATACAGGACATATGCATATAAAGATTATAAGGGGTTGTGTCTTATGACTGATATTAGTAATGAAAAGCTCATACAAAGGTTAAGCAGAATAGAAGGACAGGTCGGGGGTATAAAAAAGATGCTTGAGAATGACAGGTACTGCGTGGATATTATTCACCAGATTAACGCTGCTCAGGCAGGATTGGAAAAAGTTAAAAAGTTAATATTGGACAGACATGTCAGGGGTTGTGTCACCAGGGGCGTTCAAAATGGCGATAACTCAATAGTGGAAGAATTATTGGAAGTTATAGAGAGATCCTTTAAGTAAGGAGGAAAGTTTGATGAAAGAGGGGAAACTCGCTATTTCCGGCATGAGTTGTGCAGCTTGTGCCAACAGGGTAGAGAAAAAACTAAACTCATTGAATGGTGTTAAATCGGCAAATGTGAATTTTGCGATGGAAAATGCTACCGTAAAATATGATCAAAGTCTTATAGAGATATCCGACCTTAAACAGGCCATAATTGACCTAGGCTATGGAATTGAGGAAGAAAAGGTAGAGCTTAAACTGGGCGGAATGACATGTGCCGCCTGTGCCAATAGGATAGAAAAAGGTCTCAATAATGTTGAAGGCGTAAGCAAAGCAGCAGTAAATTTTGCAGCTGAAAAAGCTACCGTAGAATTTGATCCGGCCGTGACTTCCGTAACAGAACTTTTAAAGGCAGTAAAAAAACTGGGTTATGAAGCAAGATTGGAAGTAGATGAAGATACCGAAAAAAATGAAAGAGAAATGGCAATCAAGAGGCAGAAATTGAAATTTATTGTTTCCGTATTATTATCCTTACCTCTGGTAAGTGCAATGTTTTTTGAGATATTTGACTTGCAATATCAAATTACCGAAATCTTAACCAATAAGTACCTGCAATTTGTTCTCGCAACACCGGTCCAGTTCATTATAGGCTGGCAGTTTTATACCGGTGCATACAAAGCACTTAAAAACGGCAGTGCCAATATGGATGTACTTGTAGCAATGGGCACGTCAGCAGCTTATATTTATAGTTTTGCAAATACATTTTTTACAGAAGGTATGCTTTATTATGAGACTTCAGCGGTCCTAATCACCTTAATCTTGCTTGGTAAACTTTTAGAAGCAGTTGCCAAAGGAAAAACATCTGAAGCTATAAAGGCTTTAATGAACCTGCAAGCCAGGACTGCTGTTGTTATTAGGGAAGGTAAAGAAGTTGAGATTCCGGTGGAGGAAGTAGAAATTGGAGATATAGTCATTGTTAAACCCGGTGAAAAGATTCCGGTCGACGGCATAGTTATTGAAGGAACTTCTGCAGTTGACGAGTCAATGCTTACAGGTGAAAGTATTCCGGTTGATAAAAAAATTGGTGATGAAGTAATCGGCGCCACTATTAATAAGCAGGGTTCCTTTAAATTTAAAGCAACAAAAGTTGGTAAGGATACGGCACTTGCCCAGATCATTAAAATTGTGGAAGAAGCACAGGGTTCAAAGGCGCCGATCCAGAGATTTGCAGATGTTATTTCAGGTTACTTTGTCCCTGCAGTAGTTGTTATAGCAGTAATTACCTTTTTAGTATGGTATTTCTTATTGGAACCGAAGGCAGGATTTGACGCATTTAGCTGGGCATTGATTAATTTTACTGCAGTACTGGTAATTGCTTGCCCATGCGCTCTAGGACTTGCAACACCAACATCTATCATGGTAGGAACGGGTAAAGGGGCTGAAAGCGGAATCTTGTTTAAAGGTGGAGAGCACCTGGAAAAGGCCCATAAAATGACTGCAATAGTGCTTGATAAGACCGGAACAATTACAAAGGGTGAACCCGAGCTAACAGATGTTATAGCGCTGGAACCCTTTAGTGAAGAGGAGCTCCTCAAGATAACAGCCGGTGCGGAAAGGGTATCGGAACATCCCCTCGGTCAGGCGATAGTTAAAGGTGCTAGAGAAAGAGATTTGGAACTTAGTGAACCACAAGATTTTGAAGCAATTGCAGGGCATGGTATTAAGGTTTCTGTAGAAGGCAGGAAGGTACTCATAGGTAACCGTAAATTAATACATGAAAATAATATTTCCGTAGATAAACTGCAGTCTAATATGGAAAAGTTGGAACAACAGGGAAAAACAGCAATGCTTGTTGCAATAGATGGTAAACCTGCCGGACTAATAGCAGTGGCGGACACTATTAAGGAAAGTTCTCGGGAGGCAATTGAAAAACTAAAAAGCCTGGGACTTAAAGTGTGGATGATTACAGGAGATAACGAGAGAACAGCTCAGGCAATTGCCAAACAAGTTGGGATAGACAATGTACTGGCGGAAGTACTGCCCGAAGATAAGGCTAAGGAAGTAGAGAAACTGATGGATAAGGGAGAAACAGTCGGTATGGTGGGTGACGGAATCAACGATGCGCCTGCCCTGGCAACTGCCGATGTTGGAATTGCCATAGGTACAGGTACCGATGTGGCAATGGAGGCTGCAGATATCACCCTTGTAAGGGGTGATTTGAACAGTATTGCTGATGCCATAAATTTGAGTCATGCCACTATGAGAAACATTAAACAAAACCTTTTCTGGGCATTGATTTATAATTCACTGGGAATTCCGGTGGCAGCTATAGGCTTGCTTTCACCAATCATTGCAGGTGCTGCTATGGCATTCAGTTCGGTTTCGGTTGTTACCAATGCATTGAGGTTAAAACGCTGGAAAGCGGCTTAAGTAAAGGCTTTCCGGCTTGATAAAAAAATTAATCAAAAGGAGGAATCATCAGTGTCTTGTTGCGGAGGAAATGATAAGGTTAATGTAACTGTGAATGTAGAAGGAATGAGCTGTAACCACTGTAAAATGACAGTGGAAAAGGAACTTGGGAAATTGACGGGAGTAGAATCTGTTGAAGTCGATTTGGAAGGAAAAAAAGTAGTTGTAACTTATGATCAAAAAAAAGTAACAGAGGATAAAATTAAAGAGGCAATTTCAAATGCTGGATATGAAGTAGTTTAAACTTTTAGGCCGGGGTTTACCTGTTGGTAAATGCCGGCTTCTTTAATAACAACTTCTTTCTCAAAAACATAAATGAATGGTCTCAGGGAAATATTAGATATAAGATAAGGTGGTTAGGTCAAATGAATAGAAATCAAATAATAAAGACTCTAAGCTGGTTTTATAGTTTAGAGCTAAGCCAAGTAGACCTGTATACAGCCCAAAGCAAACAGGTTAATGATAGATATTTAAAAAATGTTTTGGAAAGAGTTTCTGTTATTGAACAGCAGCATGTTGATAAAATTGCCGATATGATTAAAGAATTTGGTGGAAAACCTACTGTTATCGGTGATGTAATTGCTCCTCTTACGGGAAAGATCGCTGGAAAAATTATTGGCTGGGCTGATGTAGTTAACATGCTTAAAGTAAATATTAGTTTGGAAAAAAGGGCTATGGCTGATTATAAAGATTTTATTCTTAGATCCGGAAGCAATTCAGACTTATTTGATCTTCTTTGGTCTAACCTTATAGATGAAGATTTACACGCAGCTTGGTTTACTAACAAAGTAAAAGAACTAGAGAAATTTGATAATGGTTAAAAAAAGAATTTATCATTGACAGATTAATTATTATAAATTACTATAAAAATATCACAATTGAACAGTTATTCAAGCGTTTGTTTCTGGGGGAGGAGTTTATATGCAGGAAATCAGAACAGGTAATAGACCTGGTAAATATCTTTTAAAAGGATTAAATTGTCCTAGTTGTGCTACTAAAATTGAAAAGAAAATTCAAGAGCAAAGTGGGATGGAGTATGCCGAATTAAATTTCTCTAATATGTCTATTTTCTTAAAAAAGGAACATGTACCCAAAGTTCAAAGAATCATAGACCGGATAGAACCGGGAGTGAAATTAGAGGAAGAAAATGATACTAAAAATAAAAATTATGATACATTAAATGTTACAAAACAAGCTGCAATAATAGGGGTTTCTTTCTTATTAATGTTAATCGGTCTCATTTTTAATGATCAGTTGCATGATACACCTTATGCTATAGCCGAATATGCAATTTTGTTAACTGCTTATATTCTGGTGGGTTGGAATGTTATACTTACTGCTATTAAAAATATTACCAGAGGTAATGTATTTGATGAAAATTTTTTAATGACGGTTGCTACAGTTGGGGCGATTGCTATTCACCAGTTACCTGAAGCGGTTGGTGTTATGTTATTTTATTATGTGGGGGAATTTTTCCAAGATGTTGCCGTAAATAGGTCACGCGGATCAATCAAGTCTTTGATGGAGATCAGACCTGACTATGCTAATTTGAAAATTGACGATGATATTAAAAAAGTATCTCCCGAAAGTGTAAATGTTGGGGATATTATTGTTGTAAAACCCGGCGAAAAAGTTCCTCTTGACGGAACTGTCTTAGAAGGATCCTCTTTTTTAGATACTTCGGCTTTAACAGGAGAGTCAGTTCCTCGTAAGGCGGAAAATGGAGACGAGGTACTTGCCGGAATGATTAATACCGAAGGATTACTATCAGTTGAAGTAACAAAGCTCTTTGAAGATTCTTCAGTTGCAAAAATTCTTGAATTAGTAGAAAATGCCGGTAGTAGAAAGGCGCCTACGGAGAAATTTATTACTAAATTTTCCAGATATTATACTCCGGTTGTAGTATTTGGTGCACTTGGACTAGCTCTAGTTCCGCCATTAGTTATACCCGGAGCAACCTTTTCGGAATGGCTTTACAGAGCACTTATTCTTCTTGTTATTTCTTGCCCCTGTGCGCTTGTTGTTTCAATTCCTCTCGGTTATTTTGGAGGTATAGGGGGAGCATCCGGAAAAGGAGTATTAATAAAAGGAGCAAATTTTTTAGAAGCTTTAACTCAGTTAAATACCGTAGTGTTTGATAAAACGGGTACCCTAACAAAGGGAGTATTTAAAGTCAGTGATATTCAATCAAAAAATGGTTTCTCTAAAGATGAAGTATTGAAATATGCTGCCATTGCAGAGGTTAATTCCAATCATCCCATTGCCAAATCTATTATTGAGGCATATCGAGAACAAATTCCTAAAGAGCAAATCAACGAATATGAAGAGATATCAGGACATGGGATTAAAGCTAAATATGACGGAAAGAGTATTTTAGCCGGGAATGACCGCTTACTGCACAAAGAGGATATTCCTCATGATATTTGTGACGTTGAAGGAACTGTTGTCTATGTTGCTATAGATGGTAAATTTGCAGGATATATTACAATTTCCGATGAGATTAAAAATGATTCGTTATTAGCAATTAAAAATTTAAAGAAACTTGGAATTAAACAAACGGTGATGTTAACCGGAGATGATGACACTGTAGCAATAAGGGTTGCTGAAAAACTTGGACTTGATAAAGCATTTGCCAAACTTTTGCCACAGGATAAGGTAACTAAAGTGGAAGAATTGATGAAAGGTCTTTCTGATAATGAAAAGCTGGCATTTATAGGTGACGGAATCAATGATGCACCCGTAATAACCAGAGCGGATGTAGGGGTTGCAATGGGTGGTTTAGGTTCCGATGCAGCAATAGAAGCCGCAGATGTGGTCATAATGGATGATATGCCTTCAAAAATGGCTATTGCAGTTGGTGTTGCACATCATACTAAACGGATTATCAAACAAAACATAGTACTGGCTCTAGGAGTTAAAGGGATATTTGTAATATTTGGCTCTCTAGGTATGGCCTCTATGTGGGAAGCGGTTTTTGCCGACGTTGGTGTTGCTTTGATAGCAATTTATAATTCCACACGTGCGTTAAGATATAAAGAAAATTATTGATATTGGAGGAAAGGAAGATGATAGATCAAAAGCATACTGAATCTGTTCGTCGTAAATATAACAGGGTTGCTCTAATTTATGATTTAATGGAAGCTCCGATGGAAATTAAGAGTCTGGATAAATACAGAAAAATGGTCTGGCAACAAGTCCAAGGAAGAACTTTAGAAGTAGGGGTCGGAACCGGAAAAAACTTTCCCTATTATCCCGATACTGCAAAAGTTACTGCGATAGACCTTAGTGATCGTATGCTGGAAAGAGCTAAAAGAAGAAAAGAGAAACTTAAGGTTGATGTTGATTTGCATTTAATGGATGCCCAAAATATGCAGTTTGCAGATAATAGCTTTGATACGGTAGTTACTACCTGTGTATTTTGTACGGTGCCGGACCCGGTCCTGGGACTTAAAGAAATAGCAAGAGTCTGTAAGCCGGATGGTCAAGTTTTAATGCTTGAACACGTTAGAAGTTGTAAGCCTATTATAGGAGCGATGATGGATTTGATGAATCCTATAGTAAGAGGTATCATTGGCACTAATATAAATAGGGATACTATCAAAAATATTGAACGAGCAGGATCAGAAGTAGTTGAGGTTAAAAAACTTTTTTCTGACATTTTATTGTTTATAAAGGCAAAGCCTATTCAAAAAACGTCGTGAATACTTTGTAGTATTTACGACGTTTTTATTGTGTGCCCGGCATGGGCGTTGTCTATAGGGTGAGAGTCCCGAACGGTGAAGGTAGCAGTAACCGTAGCTTAAGACAAGGGTGTCTGCGGCGACGCAGAATCTGAAGGAAGCCGGCGGCAAACCTCCGGCCTGACGAACAGGAACCACATATAAGGCTAGCGGTAGTTGGATGAGCTTGCAGTACAAAGCAAAGTCCTTGCTACCGAAGGCTGCCAGGAGTAGATGTGGCGGGTAGATGGAGGGAAAGACAACGTTCTTACCCGGGGAGGCCTGTGGTATACGCCAAGTAAACTTGGTAACCCGCATTGGAAAATGTGGCTGAAACTACAGGAGTCAGCAGAGGCCATAGTATTTTCCTCTAGACGTCAGAGGAAAAGAAGGGCCGAACATAAAGAAAGGCGTGCGAATTATGAGTTCGAGAAAAGAGCAAAGACAGCAGAAAATCTCAAAAGAGAGCTGCCCACAGGAGGAAGCGGTGAATACGCAGGGGACTGTGGGAGTGCCGAGCTCTTTTCCGGCACGAATAGGGGAGCAAGCCTGCGAAGAAGAACGCTGCCAACTGATGGAAGAGGTAGTAGAACGAGAAAACATGTACTACGCTCTAAACCGTGTGATGAAGAACAAAGGAGCACCAGGAATTGATGGTATGGAAACAAAATCCCTTTTATCATACCTGAAAGAAAACTGGAACCAGATTAAAGAAAGTTTACTAAAGGGTACCTATAACCCTAAGCCCGTACGTCGAGTCGAAATCCCGAAACCAGACGGAGGCAAAAGGCTATTAGGTATCCCCACGGTATTAGACCGCCTCATCCAGCAGGCCCTTCTACAAACATTAACACCAATATTTAACCCAGATTTCTCCGACTATAGCTACGGATTTAGGCCACAACGAAATGCACATCAGGCAGTAAGAATGGCACAAGCATATATAAAATCAGGTTACAGATGGGTAGTAGACATGGACCTTGAGAAATTCTTTGATAAAGTTAATCATGACAAACTTATGGCAAGAGTTGCCAGGAAAGTTAAAGATAAAAGAGTCCTTAAATTAATAAGGAAATACCTACAATCAGGAGTCATGATTAACGGGGTATGCGTAAGAACAGAAAAAGGAACGCCTCAAGGAGGACCATTAAGCCCACTTTTGGCAAATATAATGCTAGACGACCTGGACAAAGAACTAGAAGCACGAGGACATAAATTCGTCCGCTATGCGGATGATTGCAACATTTATGTGAAAAGTAGGAGAGCCGGTCAAAGAGTAATGGAAAGTGTAATAAAATTTGTAGAAGAGCAACTAAAGCTAAAGGTCAACCGTAAGAAAAGTGCGGTAGACCGACCCTGGAGAAGAAAATTTCTGGGGTTCTCATTTACCTGGGAAAAGAAAACAAGAATAAGACTAGCCCCACAAACAATACAACGATTCAAGACTAAAATCAAGCAACTAACAAGACGAAATTACAGTATAAGTATGCAGAAAAGAATAGAGAAGCTAAACATGTATCTTAAGGGATGGATGGGATATTTCCAACTAGCAGAAACCGAAAGTGTATTTAAATCACTTGATGAATGGATAAGAAGACGCTTGAGAATGTGTCTGCTAAAGCAGTGGAAGAAACCCAGAACCAAACGCAGAAATTTGGTTGCATTGGGAATTCCTGAAGATTGGGCAATTCTAATTAGTAATTCCAGGAAGAAATATTGGCGACTAGCAAATACACCACAGGTAAATAAAGCTCTTGGACTTGCCTACTGGCGAAGTCAAGAGCTAACAAGCTTAGTTAATCGGTATCGTTATCTTCGTGAATCTTTATGAACCGCTGTATACCGAACGGTACGTACAGTGGTGTGAGAGGACGGGGGCTAGTCACCCCCTCCTACTCGATTTATCGAAAAATTGGGAAGGAGTTTGAAGATGACTGTACAAAAATTGTGGGACCTGCAAAAAATCAGAATTAAGTATGAAGAAGTCAAGGAAGAATATAAAAACTCGTTGTTACTAGAAGAAATCAAATCTTTAAAAGGCGAAATTAAAAATCTGGAAAATGAGATTGAGAAAATACTTGCAGAGGAAAAAGAAATCGGTAGAAAGGCGAGAAAATGCTACCAAAAAGAAATTGAAATGGAAGAAAAGGAAGGTGAATTGAAGGAAAAATTATATGGAGGCAGTGTTTCCAATCTCAAAGAGTTGGAAAAATTGCAGGTCAAACTGGGGAAAGTAACCGAAGAAAAAGGCACAAGTGCGGATGAATATCTTGAACTGTCAATATTACAGGAGGATTTGCAGAAAAGAATTAGTAAGCTTGAGGATGAACACCAACAGAAAAAAATACAATATGCAACTGCCCGGACCAATTTTCAAAATTAGAGAGATGAGCATAATTAGGTAATTTTTTAAGGTAAGAGAGAAAATACTAGTTGCTTACAAGATTAAGGGAAAGGAAGTAAATAAAATTGAAAATTATGTTAGGAGAGAAACTAAAAAAGGGCATACGAACCCCACGGTAAAAGATGTATTTTTCAAAAGCTAATCTTTTACATCTAATAATTTATATCTAAGCAACAGCTTTAAAACCTACCAGAGATTTGGATTTATCTGCTTGATTGTCCCTGATAGCTGCAATTGCAAGAGTTAACAAGCAAATATGTCCTATAGTATTTAGGTTAGTTATTGAAGCCATGTTTCTAGCAGATGCCTTTTCCAAATTAAGGTTTTTCCAGCGAGAGTTGTATCTTTCCGATTCAGTTCTTAGAGTATAAATTTGCTTAAAAAAGATAGATTCTCGGTTAATGGAAGAGCGATAATCATCAGTAATAGTTATGTACTTAGTACAACCGCGATATTTCTTGCCATTAAAGTAATTAGGATGCTTACAGGGACATAAACTATCATCTTTTGAGTTCTTGAAAGGACATGAATACTTTTGCTTGGTTCGATTTTTAAGATATTGCTTGCCATCTTTATGCATTGCTAATCCAGCCTCGCAAAGAACACGTCCATCTGGGAGGGTGTCATGTTCTTTAGAATTTCTAGTATTCAGGGGTATAAAAGCATGGCCATTAAGCTCATGGCGGACATAGTTATGAATAGCCTTTGTATCGTAGCCTTTATCAGCAATGAAATAAGTTTCCTCTAAAGAAAACCATTCATTGGTTTTACTAAGAATATCAATAGCTACAGATGAATCTGCAACATCAGCAGTAGTAGTAATTTCAGCTATAGGCAAACCAGAAACAGCATCGGTAAGAACATGATTTTTATATCCCCAGTAAAATTCATACTTTTTGTTGTTATGGGCATTGCTGGCAGTATGAACACCTAATTTACAGTCCTTATCAGATTTAGGAGGATTTGATTTACTAAATCTATTTTTAGCAAAAGACTTGGGATTGTTTAATTTAGTGTTGGCACGGACAGAAGTTGAATCTAAAGACACAAATGAACTATCAATGAAGCCCAATTCCTTTAAGATATTAATTTGGTTTTTCATAATGTCAGCTAGCAAATCATGATCCAGGTCTTTGATAAATCTTTCAAAAGTCCAGTACGAAGGTAGAGGCTTGGAGATGTCGAAACCACATAGGTGGGCAATAATGAGATTGTTGTTTAAGTAGTCAACCAAATCAGTAATATAGCCAAATTTTTCATACTTCATGACAAAATAAGCTCTGAGAAGGGCTCGTCTGGAATAACCCGTAGGGCCATATTTAGATGGTTTTGAATCAGGAAAATCAGACAAATCAATAGCATCAAAGATCTTGGTGTAGAAATTGGTTTTATGAGTTGAGGTAAAAATCTCAATAAAATTAAAAACCAACTGACGTCCGTCCATAGAGTTTGCCTCCTAGTTTTATTGTTTTGTTGAGTATTGGTCTACTTATACAATTCGATAAAACGGAGGCAAAATCCTATAAAAAACCAGGAGTGATAAAGATTTTTCATAGCTTGAAATCCAGTAAAGATAAGGGCTTCAAGTTATGCAAAAGCCTA
>Ga0182240_100337_pt1 | contig 16392 bp, 16 predicted proteins | sample hydfrates4_PW_90_FD_145594 | JGI IMG/M metagenome (GOLD analysis project Ga0182240, IMG submission 145594) | Subsurface microbial communities from deep shales in Texas, USA - hydraulic fracturing test 4_PW_90 | ecosystem: Environmental > Aquatic > Deep subsurface > Shale gas/oil reservoir >...
AGATCATAGACTACAATTATAAATGGTCAGAGAGAAGATTAAAAGGATTTTTAGCTGCTCGAGAAAAACTAATTCAACTATTTGAAGAAAGATATTAATTTATTTACACAAAATACTTGACGTTACCCATAAATATGAAAAATATGATAATATTCTTAGTAGTTTGACATATACATTACATAAAATTGACATTTACTGACCGGTATTATAAATTAATAATCCAATAATAGAAGTGAATTATTAAAAAAGGTTTGAGATTACTTATGATAGTAATGTATTTTCAATTTAACTCTTGATTAGTCAATATATAGTTAGAAAATTTAAATATAGAAGTAATTTTTGACATAAATGAATCTAAAAAAGGAGGAAATATTTGATGAAGAAAAGAAAAGAATTGCCTGCTATGTGGCAGGTGTTAGTAGTATTAGGTGGTTTTTTAGCATTAGCATTTAGTTTTACAAATTTAGGAATCTCAATACATTTAGCGATATTTAGTGGGTGGTTTTTAGCTATGGGGATAGGCTTAATGCTAGGCTACTCTTATAAAGAGATGGAGAAAGCCGTTATTAAGGGTGTTTCTAACGGTATGGGTGCTATTTTAATTCTCTTGGCAGTAGGTGCTTTAGTTGGAACCTGGATTTCAGGCGGTATTGTTCCGAGTATAATTTATTATGGTTTAAAAGTAATTCATCCGTCTATCTTCTTATTGGCTACATTAATTATCTGTACTCTTACTTCACTTTCTACAGGAACTTCTTGGGGAACAGCAGGAACAGCTGGTATTGCTATGATGGGAATAGGAGCTGGATTAGGAATCCCTGCACCATTAACAGCAGGTGCTGTATTGTCTGGTGCCTACTTTGGCGATAAACTTTCTCCATTATCTGATAGTACTGTTTTGGCTGCTTCAATGTCTGGTGTAGATGTAATTGAACATGTTAAAGGAATGATGCCAATTTCTTTTTCAGCGTTTGCTATAGCAGGTATAGCCTTTACGATCGCAGGATTTACCCTTGGTGGCGGTTCTGCAGATTTATCTCAGGTTCACAAAGTTATGAATGCCATTGATGGAATGTTTAATGTTAGTCTCATCTCTTTATTACCAATGCTAATTATAATTGGACTATTAGCAATGAAGAAGCCATCAATTCCTGTAATAAGTTTTGGTGCAGTTTTAGGGATTATATGGGGAATATTATTTCAAGGATTAAATCCTGTGGATGCAATAGGAACTGCTTGGGCTCAAATTCCTAAAGATACAGGTCTTAAATTTATTGATAATATTTTAAGTCGTGGAGGTATGAGCTCCATGTTATCATCTGTTGGAGTAATTATCTTTGGTTTAGGTTTTGGTGGACTTTTAGATGAAATTGGAATCTTAAGAACTATTGCTAAGAAAATAGAAAAAGGAATTACATCAGGTGGAAGATTAACAGTTACTACTATTATTGTTGGGTTCCTTGGTAATTTATTTGGTAGTGCAATGTATGTTTCACTAATATTGACACCAAAAATTATGGGAGAAAAATTTGATGAATTAGGATATGATAGAAGGGTTCTTTCTAGAACTACTGAGTCTGGAGGAACACTTACATCAGGTATGGTTCCATGGAGTGATAATGGAATTTATATGGCTGGAATTTTAGGTGTTCCTACTCTTAGTTATTTACCATTTATGTGGCTGTCTTTTGCTAGTATTATTATTACTATATTCTTCGCATATACAGATAAATTTATGTATAAAGTAGAAGATTCAGTGGATGAAAGAATTTCAATGTAAGTAGATTTGTTAGGTAATTTAATAAATCTTAATAAAAGTCCGATATTCCTCAGGATAAGGAGTATCGGGCTCAATATATCTAGTAGTTTGTTTCGACCTTAGTCATTGATGTAATGAGGAGGAATAAAAGTGAAAAGAATACTTTTTGTAACAACTGGAGGAACTATTGCTTCTTCTGAAGGAGAGAAGGGTTTAGAACCTGCTTTTGATGCCGAAGAATTATTATCTCATATACCTGAAATTAGGGATCTTTGTGATATAAGTGGAGAGCCAGTAATGAATATAGATAGTACAAATATGAGACCGAGAGGTGTTAAAAAGGTAGCTGAAACAATTTATAATAATTATGAAGAATATGATGGCTTTGTAGTGACCCATGGTACTGATACTATGGGATATACTTCAGCATTATTAACATATATGTTACCTAATATTAAGAAACCAGTTATTGTTACTGGTGCTCAAGTAGCAATAGGTCAGCCATATACAGATGCTAAGAAAAATATTTCTGATGCAGTTAGATTTGCACTTGAAGAAGTTCCAGGAGTTTTTGTAGCTTTTGATGGTAAAATAATTAGTGGTACAAGAGCTGTAAAAGTAAAAAGTAAGAGTATGGATGCTTTTGAAAGTGTTAATATGCCTTATATAGCTCATATTAAATTAGGAAAGATAACATATGATGGAGATAGTAAAGAGCACAGGAATAACAAATATGAGATAATGCATATTGATCCGAGTAGACCTTTTAGGTTAGAAACTGATCTATGTACAGATATTTTTATACTAAGACTTTATCCTGGTATGAATCCTGATATTTTTGATTTCATAAAAGAGAATTATAAAGGTCTAATAATTGAAAGTTATGGTATTGGTGGTATTCCAAATTTAGATGATTATAATATTATTAATAGAATAAAAGAAGTTATAGATGCTGGAGTTACTGTAGTAGTAACAACTCAGTGTATGGAAGAAGGAATTAATTTAGGAGTTTATAAAGTAGGACGAGATATAGCAGAAGATAGTAAAGTAATAAGTATTGGTGATATGAATACTGAAGCTATAGTTGGTAAATTAATGTGGGCATTAGGAAATTTTAAGAGTTTTAATGATATAAAATGTTTTATGGAAACACCTATTTTTAGAGATATGAATAATGAAGAAGGATAAAAAAGGCCTATATAGGTCTTTTTTATTTTGTTGGAATTTATAAGTTAGATATATTATTCACAGTTAAATTAAAAAAGACTATTGTTAACTACAAGAAAGTAAAGTTGACAATAGTCTTTTTTTTATATATAATTTTAATAAAAGTAGTATTGTATAATAAGTTGTGTAAATTAAATTTAGCGATTTTTTAAAATAAAAAAGAGGAATCCTTCTTTGAGTGGTTGAATATATTTATTGACGAAATAAAAAATAAAACCACTAGGAGGACTCCTCATGAAAAGTATAACTGATAACCCCAATAATGGTCAAGTGAATTTTGACGATATGATCACCGATTTGATTAAAAATTTTATCGAAAAACTTCTTAAAGGTGAATTAACTGAATTTCTAAATTATGATAAATATGATTCTGCTGGTAAGAACTCTGGCAACAGCCGCAATGGAAATTACTCTCGTAACTTCCAGACTAAATACGGTGTCATTGAAAAATTAGAAGTTCCAAGAGATAGAAATAATGACTTCCAGACTGCTCTATTTGAGCCATATAAACGCCGTGATGACTGGTTGGAGCAGACTGTTATCCAAATGTATGCCAGAGGTCTATCTACCCGTGATATCGCTAATTTAATTGAGCAAATGTATGGTCAGAAATACAGTGCTACCAGTGTCAGCAACCTGACAGATATAGCAGTAAAAGAAATTGAACAATGGAAAAATAGGCCCTTAGAAAAACGCTACAGCGTGCTCTTCATTGATGCTTTAAGCATCAAGATTCGCCGAGAGCATGTTGGTAATGAATCAGCATATATAATCATTGGAATCAATGAAGAAGGCTATAGAGAGATTCTGGACTTCTACATTGGTGTAACAGAGTCAGCTACACTCTGGCAGGAAGTACTGATGAACCTGAAATCCAGAGGCGTAGAACAGGTGCTTTTAGGTGTTATGGATGGCCTACCAGGTTTAACTGATGCATTTCTTAAAGTATATCCAAAAGCTGATGTTCAACGCTGTGTAGTTCACAAGGTTCGAAATACTCTTCATAAGGTTAAAAAGAAACATACAGATGAAATTGTTACAGATCTCAAAAAAATATACAAAGCTCCCAGCAGAGAGTATGCAGAGCAGGCCTTAAATGATCTCAGCTCAAAGTGGGATAGGATCTATCCTCACTTGGCTCAAAGCTGGTTTGAAGATAAAGATGAATTATTTGCTTTTTATAAATATCCAGATAGTATTCAAAAATCAATTTATACAACTAACTGGATTGAAAGAGCCAATAAAGAAATCAGAAAAAGACTTAAAACAATGAACAGTTTACCTAATGAAAAAGCAGCAGAAAAAATACTCTATCTTAAGATTATAGACTACAATTCTAAGTGGTCAGAAAGAAGATTAAAAGGATTTTTAGCTGCTCGAGAAAACTTAATTCAACTATTTGAAGAAAGATATTAATTTATTTACACAAAATACTTGACGTTACCATAAAAGTTTTTTTGCCAACATTGTAAACCTTGTTATTTGATTGTTAACAATACTTAATATAAGGAGATTATCTTATGAAGTTGATAGTAATATTTCCTGGTTGGGGAACAACTGAGAGTTTATATCAAAAAATAGATTTGCAGGGGTATGAGGTTTTAGTAGTAGATTCGTTTGATGAAGAAGATTTGGTACAAGAGATTAGAAGAGAAAATCCAACTGAAATAAATTTTTTAGGTTGGTCTTTGGGTAGTATATTAGCTTTCAAATATTTGAAGAGCTTTGAGGTTAATAAATTAATACTCTTAGCACCTACTCTATATTTTTTAGAAGATCAACCTAAGATAGTTGTTAAGAAGATGATTAGAGATCTAAAAAGGAATCAATTTAAGATGTTAGTTAACTTCAGTAGACTTAATTTTTATAATAAAAATTCTTATCAGGATTATTTAGTAGAGTATAAGAATGAATTACAGAAACTGGATCAGGATTATTTAGAAGACGGATTAAAATTTTTACTAGAAGAGGATCTAAGAGAGATGGATGTGGTTAAAGGTATAACGCCACTTATAGTAATAGGTAAGGAAGATCAGATCATAAATAATACTAGTTCTAAACAGGTTTTAGATTATTTCAAAGATTATTCTGTTCATACGTTAGAAGGAGTTGGCCATAATCTACTGTATGAAGCAGAAGATAGGATAAATAACTTAATAAGGGGTTATTTAAATGATTGAAAAAGAGATAGTAAGAGATAATTTTTCTAGAGCGGTTAATAGCTATGATCAATATGCTGTTGTACAGAGATATATGGCAGAGAAGTTAAGTAATTATCTTCAGAGCATTGATAGAGTAGATAATATATTAGAGATAGGAGCAGGTACAGGGTTTCTTACTGAATTAATTATTGATGATTTTTTAGAAAGCAATTACTGGCTTGTTGATATCTCTCCGAAGATGGTTGCTAAATGCAAAGAGAAATTTCAAGATTATCAACAGATTAAATATTTAGTAGCTGATGCTGAAAAACTTAAGTTAGAAGAAAGTTTTGATTTAATAATCTCTAATGCTGTTTTTCAATGGTTTGAAGATTTAAAATCAGCTCTTAGAAATTTTAGAGAGTATCTAAATGATGGAGGAGAGATTTGTTTTTCTATCTTTGGAGAGAGGACATTTCAAGAATTAAGAAGTTGTGTACAAGAGATTAGAGGAGAAGATAGTTATTCACAAAATTTTCTTAGTAAATCTGAATTAGAAAGAGTTTTAGCAGGTGAATTTAGTGAGATTTACATAACAGAAGAAGAGTATATTGAAAGATTTCCTAAGGTTAGAGATTTTTTAAGAGCTACTAAGAAGATTGGTGCTAATAGTGCTAAAAAGGATAAACCTCCTTTGACTCCAGGGGTATTAAGAAAATTGGAAACTAGGTATAGAGAAGAGTATTTGGAGAATGGCCAAATTATTGTAACTCATCATCTATTGTTCGTAAAACTAAAAAAATAGGACAAATAATTCAAAATATTCTTAGCCACGAATGGACATAGATTAACACGAATTAAAAATCTAATTTTCTCTGTTTTATCATTGCTATTTCTAAAGTATCATGAATTTAAGACTTTTATTAATTTTTAGATAATCTTATTAGTGTCTATTCGTGTTTATTTGTGGCTAACCAAACTTTTAAATTACTTAAAGTTAGTATTTATTTTAAAAATAAATTTTGAAAGAAAGGTGTGGGATTATGATTTCAAAGTTAAAAAATAAGGTGTTATCAGGAGAAGAGATTACTAAAGAAGAAGCATTATCATTAGTAAATTTAGAAGAGAGTAGAACGATGGAGTTATTAGCAGCAGCTAATGAAATTAAGGAGAATTATCAAGGCAAGAAGGTTGATTTATGCTCAATTGTTAGTGCTAAAGCGGGGAGTTGCTCAGAGGATTGTACTTTCTGTTCTCAGTCCGCTCATTATGATACTGGTGTTAATAGTTACCCTTTAATGGCCAAAGAGGATATATTAGCTCGGGCTAAGAAGATGGATGATAGCGGAGCAGAACATTTTGGAATTGTAACTAGTGGACGAGGAGTTGTGAGTGATCAAGATTTTTCGGAGCTTATTGAGGCGTTTAAATTAATTAAAGAGGAGACTAATTTAGAGGTTTGTGCTTCTTTGGGTACTTTAGACGAAAAGAGAGCTCAGAAATTATCTGAAGTAGGATTAAAGAGATATAATCATAACTTAGAGACTTCTGAAAGTTATTATTCAGAGATATGTACTACTCACAGTTATCAAGATCGAATTAAAACGGTTAAGTTTCTAAAAGAGAGAGGTATGGAAGTTTGTTCAGGAGGTATTATTGGCTTAGGTGAGAGTTTTGCCGATAGAATTGAGTTAGCTTTTACTTTAAAAGAGTTAGATGTCGATTCAGTACCGGTTAATATCTTGAATCCAGTGGCAGGAACTCCATTAGCAGATAATCCTAAGGTACCGCCAATGGAAGCTTTAAAGACAGCTGCTATCTTTAGATTTATTTTACCGACTAAGGTAATCAAATTATGTGGAGGGCGTGAGAAGAATCTACGTGATTTACAGTCTTTAAGTTTATTGTCTGGGATTAATGGGTTATTGGTTGGCAATTACTTAACAACGGAAGGAAGAGCAGTAGCAGAGGATTTAAAGATGATTGAAGATTTAGGGTTAGAGCGATAATGAATGAGTGGAGTAGTGAACTAAATATCTTAAAAGAAGAAGGATTATATCGGCAATTGAGAAGGTTAGAGGCTGCACAAGCTCCTCGAACAATTATTAATGGCCAAGAGGTAATTATGTTGGCTTCTAATAATTACTTAGGATTATCTACTCAACCAGGGATAAAAGAAGAAGTTATTAGAGTAATAGAAAAGTATGGAACAGGCTCTGGAGGTTCACGCTTAACTACTGGTAATTATGATTTACATGAAGAATTGGAAAGAGAGTTAGCTGATTTTAAAGGGACTGAGGATGCTTTAGTCTTTAATACTGGTTATATGGCCAATATTGGTATTTTAACTACAGTAGTAGGTTCTGAAGATGTAATTATTTGTGATAAGTTAAATCATGCCAGTATTATTGATGGTTGTCGGCTAAGTAAGGCTAGACTTATGGTTTATAGACATAATGATTTAGAAAGATTAGAGCGAGTGTTAAAGAGAACTAGTAAATATAGAAGAAGGTTAATTGTAACTGATGGTGTCTTTAGTATGGATGGTGATTTAGCTCCGTTACCTGGTATAGTAGAATTAGCTACCAAGTATGATGCTTTAGTAATGGTAGATGATGCTCATGGTACAGGTGTTTTAGGTCAGCAAGGGACTGGGAGTATTGAATATTATGGTTTAAAAGATAAAATAGATATTCAGCTTGGTACTTTAAGTAAGGCTTTAGCAGCAGAAGGTGGATTTGTAGCAGGAAGTAAGAGTTTGATAGATTTGTTGCGGAATAAAGCAAGATCTTTTATCTATTCGACGGCTCTAGCACCAGGAACAATAGTAGCCAGTTTAGCTTCACTAAGGTATCTAAAGAATCATCCCGAGATTATTACTACTTTATGGGAGAAGATTGACTTATTAAAATCTGGCTTGGATAGTTTAGGTTATGACCTAGCACCTAGCAATAGTGCAATTATACCAATCATAATTGGAGATAAAGAAGAGACAATGAAGTTAAGTGCTGGATTATTAAAAGAAGGAATCTTAGCTCCTGGTATTAGGCCACCTACAGTATCAGCAGGAACTTCTAGAATTCGGGTAACGGTCATGGCCAATCATACAAGAGCAGATATAAAGAAGGCGTTAGATTCATTTGCAAGAGTAGGGAGAAAATTAGACTTGATTTAAGATTGAACTTAAGAAAGGGTTATTACTTATCCCTACAATCATAGAAATAACTCTAATAATTTTATTGGTTAATAAGATCTGTGTTTCATCTGTGTTAATCCGTGGCTAATAGTTTATTTGAATTTATTTCAATTTGGGAGATTGGAGAGCTATAGGAAGGTGATAATAGAATGAATAGAGGAGTCTTTATTACAGGAACAGATACTGATATAGGAAAGACAGTAGTTACTGCCGGACTGGTAGCTAGCTTGCGTCAAAACGGTTATGATATGGGAGTGATGAAGCCTTTCCAGAGTGGAGCACCAGAAGTAGAAGGGAAATTATTAGCTCCAGATATAGATTTTGTATTAGAAATGACTGATTTAGAAGCGGATTATGATTTAATAAATCCAATTCGTTTAAAACCACCATTAGCTCCTAGTATAGCAGCAGAGGTTGAAGGGGTAGAAGTTGATATTAATGATGTAAAGCTTGCTTATCAAGAGTTACAAAAGCAATTTGAAGGTCTGATTGTAGAAGGCGCAGGAGGATTAATAGTTCCTCTAGCAGAAGATTTTTTAGTTCCTGATTTAGTTAAGATGTTAGAGTTACCAATAATTATTGTGGCACGACCAAATCTGGGAACGATTAATCATACAGTTTTAACGGTTAAAGTAGCTAGACAACTAGGTCTTGAAGTGTTAGGTGTAATTATTAATGGTTTAAAAGCAGATGAGATGGGAACTGCTGAAGAAACTAATCCAGAGATTATTTCAAAATTAGGAGATGTACCAATTTTAGGAATTATTCCTTATATTGAAGGATTAGATGGTAGTGCTGAGCAGGTTAATTTAGGAAGGATAATAAAGGAAAGTGTCGATGTAGATTACATAGTTAATAGTTTATAGATATAAAAAGACAGTAACGAGTAACAAGTAACAGGTGACAAGTTGAGTTCTTTACTGGTTACTCGTCACTTGTCACTAGTTACTAAAGTGACATAATATATCAGTTATAAGAAAGGATGATTGACATGGAAAAAGAATTATCACTGTTAGAAAAGAATAAAAAGTATGTGTGGCAGCCGTTTACTCAAATGAAAGAATGGGTAGAGAATGATCAATTAATTATAGAACGTGGTGAAGGAATTAAACTTTATGATACTGATGGGAATCAATATTATGATGGAGTCTCTTCAATCTGGTTAAATGTGCATGGCCATCAGAAAAAAGAGTTAAATGACGCTATTAAAGAACAGTTAGAAAAGATATCTCATACTACTATGCTAGGGCTAGCCAATGTACCTGCAACAGAGTTAGCAGAGAAGTTAGTAGAGATTACCCCAGCAGGTTTGAATAAAGTATTTTATTCGGATAGTGGTTCAACAGCAGTAGAGATTGGAGTAAAGATGGCTTTTCAATATTGGCAACAACTTGCAGAAGATTATGGCCCTAAAGATAAATTTATTACTTTAAAGAATGCTTACCATGGTGATACAATAGGTTCTGTCAGTGTAGGGGGAGTTGATCTATTCCATAAAATTTATAGACCATTATTATTCGATAGTCTTAAAGCACCATCACCTTATTGCTATCGTTGTAGCTTTGGTGAGGAAGAAGGGAAATGTAATTTTAGTTGTATTAAAGAGTTGGAAAGAATAATGAAGAAGCATCATAAAGAGATAGCAGCTTTGGTTATTGAACCTCTAGTACAGGGGGCAGGTGGAATGATTACAGCTCCAAAGGGGTATCTTACTAAAGCTAGAGAGTTATGTAATAAATATAACATCTTGATGTTAGCTGATGAGGTTGCTGTAGGCTTTGGAAGAACAGGTAAGATGTTTGCTTGTGAGCATGAAGGGGTTAGTCCAGATATTATGACAGTAGCTAAAGGAATTAGTGGAGGTTATTTACCGATTTCAGCTACGTTAACTACTGATGAAATTTATTATGCTTTTTATGATGATTATGAAACTCAAAAGACCTTCTTCCATGGCCATTCTTATACCGGAAATCCATTAGCGGCAGCAGTTTCTCTAGCTAATTTAGAGCTGTTTGAGAGAGAAGAGATTATTGAAAATATACAACCTAAAATAAAGCAAGTGGCAAAAAAGTTAGCAGATTTTAAAGAATTAGAACATATAGGTGATGTTCGTCAGCAAGGTTTAATGATAGGTATAGAGTTAGTTAAAGATAAAGAAACCAAAGAATCATATGCGTGGCAAGAGAAGATGGGAGTTAAAGTTTGTATGAAGTGTAGAGAAAAAGGAATGATTATTCGTCCGTTAGGTAATGTAGTTGTCTTTATGCCACCTTTATGTAGTACTAAAGAAGAGTTATTAGATATGTTAGATATAATTTATGAGGCTATTACTGAGATTACAGAATAAACTTCTTGATAAATCTTTATTAAAGTTTTGAAATTACTAAATTTAAGCCTATCTTGTTTTGTCCTAAATAAAGGACAACAAGGTAGGTTTTTTATATTTTATTAAAGAGTTTATGTAAATCTATTAATTCCTATTTTATTCTAATTATGATAAAATAATTAATAAAAAGTATAAAAAGGAGGAAAGGATTGTAATAATAAAGAAGGGTTTGGATGATTTTTGTCGAATAATAGATAATGTTTGGGACTTTTAAATCTTCATAATTTGGGAAGGAGAGGTTGTTTTGTCTTTTGAAATGTTATTTTCTTTATTAGGGGGTCTAGGCCTCTTTATTTATGGAATGAAGCAGATGGCTGATGGATTACAGAAATCTGCAGGTAGAAATTTAAAGAAATTATTAGGAATGTTAACTACTAACCGAATAGCTGGTTTACTAGTGGGGACTGGAGTAACAGCAATAATTCAAAGTAGTAGTGCTACAACAGTAATGGTAGTTGGTTTTGTTAATGCGGGATTAATGACTTTAAAACAATCGATTGGTGTAATTATGGGAGCTAATATAGGGACTACTATTACAGCCCAGTTAATTGCTTTTAAATTAAGTCATTATTCATTACATGCAATTGCTATTGGGGCTGGCTTATATTTGTTTGCTAAAAAGGATCGAACTAAACAGATTGGTCAGGTGCTTTTAGGTTTTGGTATTCTATTCTTAGGTTTAACAACTATGAAGGATACAATGAAACCATTACGTGATTCTCAAATGTTTATTGATGCTATGAGTAAATTTGGAGCATCTCCAATACTTGGTGTTCTGTTAGGAGCTTTAGTGACAGTAATGGTACAAAGTAGTAGTGCCAGTATTGGAATTTTAATTAGTTTGTTATCAGTAGGTGCAATTGATTATCAAATAGCAGTACCGATTTTATTAGGAGATAATATTGGTACGACTATTACAGCTCTATTATCAAGTATTGGAGCTAATCGTAATGCTAAACGTGCTGCAATGGCTCATATGGTATTTAATGTGATTGGAACAGTTATATTTGTGGTAGCTTTATATATAATTCCTGATTTTACAGGAATTTTAGAGCGAATATTCTCTTCTTTTGGAAATGATGTTAGTACTGTTAGAATGATAGCTAATACTCATTCAGCTTTTAATATCATTAATGCTATCGTTTGGTTACCTTTTGTACCAGTTATAGTTAAGATAGTAAATTATCTTGTACCAGGTGAAGAAGAGACTATGAAGCGAGGATTGAGTTACCTTGATGAACGAATGATTGAAACTCCTAGTGTAGCGGTGGAACAGCTTAAAAATGAAGTTATAAGAATGTTTGAAATTTCTTCTGACATGGTCAGTGATGCTAAACTTGCTTTCTTAGAACAAGATAAAGAGTTAATTAAATCTATTCAAAAGAAAGAAGAGATTATTAATGAATTAGAAGAGGAATTATTAGTATTTTTAACTAAGATCCCTCAAGCAACGTTATCAGAAGAAGATATTAAGGTAATTGATATGTACTTTATCATTATAGATGCAATTGAAAGTATTGGTGATGATGCTGATAAACTAGCTAAATTAACACTTGAAGCTATAGAAAGTAATGGTAAGTTTTCTAATAAAGCTAAAGAGAGTATTGAGGATACCTTTGATATTGTTTTAGACGTATTAGTTAAAACTCGTGATTTAATGGATCAAGGTGAATTAGGATTGATTGAAGATTTAATTGCAAGTGAACAGGATGTAGATGATTTACAGTTTAAATATAGAGATGAACATATGAAACGGCTTAGTGAAAATAGCTGTCACCCTAGTGCTGCTATTATTTATTTAGAAGTATTAGAGGCTTTAGAGCATATTAGTGACCAAACAGCTGATATTGCTAATAGCTTTAGTGAAAGAAGATAGATTACCTTTTTAAAAGAAAGTAAGACCCTTTTGTTATTCTAATAGCAAAAGGGCTTTTTTTATTCTTAAGAAAATTATGGCTTTATTTAGTCTTGTAGTTTGAAGTTAAATATGTTATTATTTAATTGAAGTTTTAATTAGATTTCTAATTGATTTATCTATTATGAATAGATAATGAATATTTTAAAGGGGGCTTTGATATAATGACGAGTGAGGTCTATTTTGCAAATATGAGAAGTCACAATAAAGAGGGGAATTTAGTTAACAAATTATCAAAATTATTTAAAAAAGCTGGATTTGATGAATTAATCAATGAAGAAGATCTATTTGGGATTAAGTTACATTTTGGTGAAGAAGGTAATAATTCCTTTATTAGACCCATGTTTGTGCGTAGATTGGTAGAAGAGATTAAGACGGTAGGAGGTAATCCATTTTTAACTGATGCTAATACATTATATTCTGGAACAAGATCAAATGCAGTTGATCATTTAAATACTGCGATTGCTAATGGTTTTGGTTATTCTACAGTATTAGCTCCTTTAGTTATTGCTGATGGTATTACAGGAAAGAATTTTACTGATATTAAGATAGATGGTAAGCATTTTGATGAAGTAAAGATTGGTTCAGAAGTTGTTCATGCTGATGGCATGATCAGTTTGGCCCACTTTAAAGGTCATGAGTTGACAGGATTTGGTGGTGCTATCAAGAATGTAGGAATGGGGTTGGGTAGTCGTAGTGGAAAGCAGATGATGCATGCTACAGTGCAGCCTGAAGTTACTGCCAAAGATTGTATTGCTTGTCATAAATGTGAAGATTGGTGTGCTCATAATGCAATTACAGTTAATGAGATAAGTGAAATTGATTTAGAAAAATGTGTCGGTTGTGGTGAATGTTTAGTTACTTGTCCTACAGATGCTATTTCAACCCAATGGGATGATGCTCCAATAGCTGTTCAAGAGAGAATGGCAGAGTTTACTTTAGGAGTGGTTAAGGATAAGATGGATAAGGTAGGTTATATTAACTTTGTGATGGATATATCTCCGCTTTGTGATTGTTGTGGTTGGACTGATCAGCCAATTGTTGGAGATATAGGGATTTTAGCTTCTAAAGATCCTGTTGCTTTAGATCAGGCCTGTGCAGATTTAGTTAATCAACAACCAGGAAATAAAAATAGTGCTTTAAAGAGTAATTTTGAGCCAGGAGAAGATAAATTTAGAGGAGTTCATCCAAAGGTGGATTGGGAAGCTCAGTTAGTACATGGAGAGAAAATAGGTTTAGGAAGTAGAGAATATAAGTTAATTGAACTTTAAAAATAATATGTATAATTGATAAAAGAGGAGGATTTAGTATGCCAATTATTACTTTAGAAGGCCCAAAGTTAACTAAGGAACAAAAAGCAGAGTTAATAGCTGAATTTACTAAGAAAGCAAGCGAAATTACTAATATACCTGAAAATGCTTTTTCTATTTTAATTAAAGAGAACTTGGCTGATAATGTTGGAGTTGGAGGTAAGCAATTATCAGAGATGAAGGAATAAGATTATTTTTAAAGAATACATATTTAGTATAAAGTAATTGAAAGGGGTATGGTATTGTGAAGAAAGTAAGTTATAATCAATATGCTAAAGAGGCTACTGAAGGTTTAGCACAAGGATCTTTTTTAACAGTTAAGTCAGAAGATGAAGTTAATACAATGACTATTGGTTGGGGAAGTATAGGTTATATTTGGGGTAAACCTGTTTTAATGGTAATGGTGCGTGAATCTCGTTATACTTATGAGTTGATAGAAAATACTGATGAATTTACAGTAAGTATTCCTTTTGATGGTAAGATGAAAGAGGAATTATCTTTTTGTGGAAGTAAATCAGGGCGTGATTATGATAAATTTGCTGAGTGTGATTTAATTACTGTAGCTGGAACAGAAGTAGATACACCAGTAATTAAGGGGTGTGATCTACATTATGAATGCAAGATTAAATTTAAACAAGTAATGGATGAAGATATGTTGGAAGCTGGATATAAAGATAAATGGTACTCTAATGGAAATTACCATACACTTTATTATGGAGAGATTGTAGCTTCTTATATAGATGAAGAATAAATAAAAATGTCTAGGTTGAAATTTCAACCTAGACATTTTTATTCTGATCTTAATAGTTATTGATCATCTTCTTTAAGGTAGTAATACAGTTACAGATTTCTTCTTCACTTATTTCTCTAAATAATTGTTGATTGATTTGATGTCCTACTTCTAAAAATCTATTTAAGAAGTCTTTTCCTTTAGAAGTCAAATCGATCTTACTACATCTTTTGTCGTTTGGACAAGCTATTCTTTTAATATGACCTTTTTCTTCAAGCTTTTGTACTAGAACAGTTACTGTTGGTTTTGTTAAAGATAATTCATGAGCTAAGTCACTTAGACGTAAAGCACCTTTTTCATTTAATAAGAAGAGAGATTTAGCCTGAGTAGGATGTAAATTTTCAATATCTTCTTTTTTACTTTTCTTCTTCATTTCCCTAGTTAAGATCTTATTTATTTGAGAAATAGTAATAGCAGTATCAATTGAACAAATAGAATTAAATGATTTCATTTCCGTCACCCTTTTATCTCTATGATGTATTTTATTATATCATAAATTGAAATAAATTTAAAAATAAAGACCAAACTAAGGAATTTATGTGGTTGAAAAAATATGTTAATTTTATGTAATGGATTGATTTCTTAAAATAAGAATGAAAAATATCTATAATTTTGATATGATATAAAGTGTAAAACAGAGAAAAAATTATAGTAGAATTTGATGCAGTAGTAGAGATAGGGGGAAGATGAATGAGATTTATTGGTAATATGATCTGGTTTCTTTTAGGTGGATGGTTAATTTTACTAGAATATTTAATTGGTGGGCTAATATGTTGTTTAACAGTTGTAGGGATTCCTTTTGGAATACAGATTTTTAAATTATCTGCTTTAGCTGCTTGGCCATTTGGCAAGGAGATAGTTAGAAAGAATAATCCAAGTACAACATTATTAATAATTATGAATATTATTTGGATTTTATTTGGTGGGATTTGGACAGCTTTAACTCATTTGCTGTTTGCTTTAGTTTTTGCAATAACTATTGTAGGTTTGCCTTTTGCCAAACAACACTTAAAACTAGCATCTTTAGCATTTGCTCCTTTTGGAAGAGGTTATAGAATTTATCGGCAGAAAACCAGATGGGCTTGCCCTCTGGATGAATGCCGATATTTTTTAATGCAATTAAATATTGCTTAAAAAATATAATATCTTCCCAACTTTCTATAAAACCACTTTCCCCTCCTTACATATATAATCTACTATGGTATAATATATATGTAAGGAGGGATAATTAATGAAAAATGTTCAAATTAATATTTCTATTCCCGAGAACTGGAAAGATGAACTTGAAAATTTAGCAAGAATATACTCTGTTGAAGAAGAATCTACATTGACTTATTTAGACCTAATGCGTAGAGCTATACAAGAAAAATATGAGTTAGATAGCGATGAGTAACGATTATAAAAGTTTAAGTCATTACAGATATTTAGTACAGTATCATCTGGTATGGTGTCCTAAATTTAGATTTGAACCTGAATCCGTATGAACCAGAGTATAGGCACTTAAAATTGTAAAAAACTAAAATTTGAGCAATAGATAATTCAATTTAATAGGCTAAACTGTATTTTAATGGCTATTCATAGAAAAACTCCTTTTTTTCTTTAGTTGGAACTGTATTTAAGACATAGATCCCCCTGGGTAGTGATATTTAACTTTTTGTGATTTATTTT
>Ga0182240_100338_pt1 | contig 16250 bp, 13 predicted proteins | sample hydfrates4_PW_90_FD_145594 | JGI IMG/M metagenome (GOLD analysis project Ga0182240, IMG submission 145594) | Subsurface microbial communities from deep shales in Texas, USA - hydraulic fracturing test 4_PW_90 | ecosystem: Environmental > Aquatic > Deep subsurface > Shale gas/oil reservoir >...
ACTGCTATTGTTGATTCCCTTTTTGTTCTAAATTCCCCGCCATATCCTATATAATGTCCCTTGGGAATCTTTCTAACTGTAAGGATACGGGCATAAACCCGCCATGGGTCCTTAATATCCAAATTTTTTTGTAAGGAAGCAGGTTTTTGGCCGTATAACAAAGTACCCACCCTTACCATATCAAGCTGCATCTCAGGATATGATACTGCCGCAGTACTGTTTGCGCAGTGTTTGAAAGGTACATTTACTCCCAATCTCTCCAGATATTCCACACAATTTATAAACTTTGTAAATTGTTTTTTAGTATAGCCAGCGTTACCCGCCCTGGCAAAGTGAGTATATACTCCCTCAAGCTCCAATAAACTTTCCCCTTTTAGAATACTGGTAACATCAGAAAGCTCCTCCGGGAAGAAGCCGGTTCGTCCCATGCCCGTTTCAATTTTTAAATGAATAGTAGCTTTTTTCTGGATATTTTTTGCTGCAATGGCCAGTTCCTTTAACTCCCCGGGTCTACCTACACTTACCGTCAAATCATTTTCCAGGGCAGCTTGCATACTTTCCGGTAAAAGCGGGGCAAATACCAGTATAGGAGCAGCAATACCGGTCCTTCTCAATTCCAGCGCTTCAGTAAGGGAAGTAACACCAAGCATATCCGCCCCTGCATCCAACAAAACCCTGGCCATTTCTTCTGCCCCGCAGCCGTACGCGTCAGCTTTAACTACGGCTAAAATCCTGGTATTTTTTTTAAGCCTTTCCTTTAACTTTAAGAAATTATGTACAATGGCCCCGGAATCAATTTGAATCCATGCCGGGGCCAGAGGTGTTTCGAGCATAATCTTCTCTCCTCATACTTCATTCAATCATGGGGTACTTTTTACTTCTTACCGGTTATTTTTTTCTTTAATGCCAACGCCTTTCGAACAGTTTTACCGTAGATTGGTTCCGCTGTTTTCCAGAACCTATAATAAAAGGGAGAATAAATATAATTGTACTCGCCTACAAATTCTACAAGTTCAGGATTAAAGCCCTTTTTAAATCTATAAAGTCCATAAAGTGGATTTTCCGGGGAAAGGTCTCCTGAAACTCCCCTGAAATCATACATTGTACACCCCTGAGACTTAGCCCAGAGTATCATATGCCACTGCAGGAGATAATTAGGCATATGCTTGCGATGCTCATTATCTGAAGCACCGTAAATATACCAGGCCTTATCTCCCATTATAAATGCCATTGTACCTGATATGGGCTGACCTTTATAATAGGCCATAAATAGTTTTGCTAACCTCTTTTCCACCAGTTCCTCCCACAGGGTTTCAAAATAGGGGTAGGAACGAATTAAAAATTTATCCCGCTCTGCAGTTATTTTTAGAATTTCATAAAACGGTTTTAAATCCGACCTTTCACAGTCTTCTTTTATCTCAACTCCCCGCTTTTTGGCAAGCCTAATGTTATAGCGTGTTTTGGAGTGAAAACTCTTTAGCAGGTCTTCTTCTGAAGGAGTTATGTCCAACCTCATGACAAAGTTAGGTTGAATTCCCTCAAAATTTTTGCCACTGCCTTCAGAAACAAAACCCTGTTTTTGTAAGAGATTTCTAAATTCGGTATTTTCTATAGGAATATCCGGATCAATTTTTAAAAAGGCAACCTTTTCATCTCGTGCTACTTTTTCTACTTCTTTCATAAGGAAAGAAAATAGCTCTTCATTTTTAATATCGAGGACCGGTCCTCGTGGCGCATAAAAAATAGCTCTTTTTAAAAATGGCATTTCCCTTTTTAAAAGGGAAATTGCTGCCACTATATCTCCCGCGTCATTTTCCACCACTAACCGGAAAGGTTGCCAGCCGGTACGCCTTTTAACTTCTCCCCATTCCCAGGACTGCAAAATATGTCCTTTAGCACAGGTAGCAATGAAGTTGTTAAAGATTTCTTTCTCACCTTCAAAGAGTAAGCGGGATTTCCACACTACTTTTCCTCCTTCAAATGACTGCTCGAAATTGCAGAACCTATAAAATCCCTGAATAAAGGATGGGGCCTGTCCGGTCTTGATTTAAATTCAGGATGAAACTGGGTGGCCACAAACCAGGGATGGTTTTTAACTTCTACTATTTCTACCAGGCGGTCATCAGGTGAAGTTCCTGTAATAATCATTCCCGCTGCATTAAACTCGCTGCGGTAGGCGTTATTGAATTCATAACGATGACGGTGCCTTTCATAAATAAGCTCGTCCTGATATGCTCTAAAAGAAAAAGAATCTTCTTCAAGTTTACATGGGTAAAGACCCAGGCGCATGGTTCCACCCATGTCTTCAATTTCTTTTTGCTCAGGTAAAAGATCTATCACAGGATCGGGTGTATCAGGCATAAACTCGGAACTGTGAGCCTTCTCATAACCCAGGACATGGCGTGCAAATTCAACAACAGCCAGTTGCATACCAAGGCAGATTCCTAAGAAAGGAATCTTGTTCTCCCTGGCATATTTAATAGCTTGAATTTTCCCTTCAACACCACGGTCTCCAAAGCCACCGGGCACCAAAATTCCATCTACACCTTCCAGCTTTTCTTTGACGTTATCTTCAGTAACTGAACCCGAGTAAATCCAGCGAATATCAATTTCGGAGTTATGATAAAAACCGGCATGGGACAATGCTTCAGCCACGCTCATATATGCATCCGGAAGCTCTACATACTTTCCTACCAGAGCTATGGTAGTATGTTTTTTAAGGTTTTTAATATTTTCTACCATTTTTCTCCATTCAGTTAGGTCTGAAGGGCCGCATTCCAAACCCAGCCTGTTAACAACTATCTCATCAAGACCTTCTTTTTGCAGCATAAGGGGCACTTCATAAATAGTTTCAGCATCAGTAGCCTGAATTACTGCTTCGGGGCTGATATCACAGAAGAGGGCTATTTTGTCCTCCATTTCCTTTGAGAGGGGACGTGAAGCTCGAGTAACTATAACGTCCGGTTGAATACCAATGCTGCGAAGTTCCTTAACACTATGCTGGGTAGGCTTTGTTTTGGCTTCTCTGGCAGCTTCCAGGTAAGGGATGAGAGTTACGTGAATATACACTACATTATCCCGCCCCTCATCTGTTTTCATTTGCCTAATCGCTTCTAAAAAGGGCAGGGATTCTATATCACCAACTGTTCCCCCTATTTCGGTAATAACAACATCTATATCATTTTCCCTCCCTACCCTCTTAATACGGTTTTTAATTTCATTGGTGATATGGGGAATTACCTGTACGGTCCCTCCCAGGTAATCTCCTCTTCTCTCTTTGGTTATAACTGACCAGTAAACTTTACCTGTCGTTACGTTGGAATTTTTGCTGAGGCTGATATCTACAAAACGCTCATAATGACCCAAGTCAAGGTCTGTTTCTGCCCCATCATCAGTAACAAACACTTCACCGTGCTGGTAAGGACTCATTGTACCAGGATCTATATTTATATATGGATCAAATTTTTGAAGCGCAACCTTTAAACCCCTATTTTTTAAAAGTCTTCCCAGTGAAGCAGCAGTTATCCCTTTTCCCAGAGAAGATGTTACACCACCGGTGATAAAAATATACTTGGTCATTTCCATTTTCCTCCTCTAATTACGCTAAGACCTCTAAGAAAGCTAAACTTGAAAATAGGGCGATTATAACACCCTTCCAGGATCACCCGAAACCAAAGCTACATTTTTTCTGGTGCAGTAACTCCTATTAATTTTAATACATTTCTAAGTGCAATTCTAGTTGTGTTAACAATTACCAGGCGCGCTCCCTGAAGGTCCCGATCATCATTAAGAACCCTGCAAGAGGTATAAAAACTATGAAAGAGACTTGCCAGTTCATGAGCATACCTTGTAAGGCGATGTGGTTCCAGGCTTTGAGCCGCACCTTCAACTACAACTTCTAGATCTGCTATTTTGCGGATAAGCTCCAATTCAGGCTTTGAATTGAGAAGCTTTAAATTAACTTCTTGCGGTTGAGGAACTGTAATTCCAAGCTCATCTGCCTGCCTTAAAATGCTACATATACGTGCATGGGCATATTGGACATAAAAGACAGGATTTTCCTGGGTCTGTGATTTTGCCAGGTCAAGATCAAAATCGAGATGACTGTCTGCACTTCTCATTACAAAGAAGTAACGGGCAGCGTCCACTCCCACTTCCTCAATCAACTCTTGCAGTGTAACATAGGTTCCGGTTCTCTTGGACATTCTTAAAATTTCTCCGCCCTGGAACAACCTTACAAGCTGCATCAAAACAATCTCAAGATTATCCGGGTCATAACCAAGGGCCTTCATGGCGCCCTTCATACGGGCAACATGGCCGTGGTGGTCTGCACCCCACAAGTTTATAACCCAGTTAAAACCCCTCTGAAATTTATTTCTATGATATGCAATATCAGCTGCAAAATAGGTAGGGGTACCATTTGAGCGTACTAAAACCTCATCCTTTTCATCCCCAAATTCACTTGATTTAAACCATAATGCACCTTCATTTTCATAAACATAGCCTGCTTCTCTTAAAATTTTCACAGTCTCTTCAACTTCACCGCTGTCATGCAATGACTGCTCGCTAAACCAAACATCATATTTTACACCAAAATCACTCAAAACTTTCCTGATATGAGAGAGCTTTTCTTCCAGAGCAAATTGAATAAGAGCTTCCTGGCGTACCTCTTCCGAAGTATCTAGATATTTATCATTATATAAATCGATAAATCTTTTCACAGTATCTATTAAATCCTTACCATGGTAGCCCTCATCAGGGAATGGCACATCATGTCCCAGAGCTTGTAAATACCTGGCCTCCAGTGACTTACCAAAGTTTTGAATTTGATTTCCCGCATCATTTATGTAATACTCGCGCTGTACATCAAACCCTGCTGCATCCAGAAGGTTTGCTATAGAATCTCCTAAGGCTGCCCCCCTGGCATTTCCCATATGCAGCAATCCCGTAGGATTTGCACTTACAAATTCCACTTGCACCTTTTTACCTTTCCCAATATCACATTTTCCAAAATCTTCGTCTTCTTTATGCACTTTAGGTAATACTTCATACAACCATTCATGATTAAGATAAAAATTTATAAATCCGGGTCCTGCAATTTCAGTCTTTTTTATCCAGGTTCCTTCTGTATCTAGGTATTTTTCCAGAATACCAGCAATTTCTCTAGGGGCTTTCTTAGCCTGCTTGGCAAGTAACATTGCCAAATTAGTCGCAAAGTCACCATGCTCCTTTTCCCTTGGAACCTCAACTACAAAATCAGGAACTGTCTCAAATGTCAATTCATTTTCTTTTTTGCTTTTTTCCAGGGCTTGTACCAAAGCAGCTTTTATTTTGCCCTGAATCTCACTTACACTGCTCACGACTTTTCCAACTCCTTTTACCACATTAACGCAATCAAATTATTGGCGTTCGAGGGTACCTCCCCCGAACGCCCCCTATCGCGCATTTTTAAAAATTTAAAAGCCAAACCTTAAAATTATTGGCGCTATAAAAATTAAAGATCTCGAACAGTTATTAGCAATTGATTATCACTTACCTTTTCATGTCCTATCTCTAATTCATACTCTAGATTAATACTTCCCCCACCATCTGTCAAGTCAACATCAACTTTACTTGGATTAACAGCTATTGCCATTGTACCATAAGGAGTTACATAATGACCCGAATTGTAAACTCCCTTCTCAAAGGTCGATTTCTGTTCCGAGGAACCCATTCTGTTAAGTGTTACTTTGGTTGGCTCTACTTTAAGGGATGTAGTGGTACCTTCCATTCCTGATACTGCCGATTCGTTATACACAATGTAGTAGGACTTGTTTTTGACAAACATTTTACCTTCAGTTACCAGCTCGATGGTGTCTTTCTCTCCCAGATCATTAGTTTGAGTACCCCTCACACGCACCAACACATCTTTTTTCACCAGCATCTTCCTTTCATTTATTTTTATATTTACCAAAAATGTTAAATATTTATACTATAACTCCCTCTGAATTAAGTTTCGCTTATATATATTGCTCGATTTATTGTAATATTCTATATTTACTAGAGAATTCCTTGTGAAAGCTTGCTCTTTTTACATTTTAAAAACTGCCCAGATTTAGGAAAATTATCCATGATAGCAGAAAAAGCTAGCAGGGCATAAATGCCCCACTAGCTTAATATGCACTTACAGCTTTAGGTAATGTTGCTCTCAGGATTTCACTTTGTGAAGTTTCAGGATTAACCATTTCAAAAAGCAATTCGTTTGCGTCCGGTGACCATGATACCTGGAAGCTTTGCGGCAATCCTTCAGTAGGAATAGACAGCAGTTGTGCTTCCTGACGGGCAGTCTTTCTTCTCAAGACATGCATTTTGCCTTCAGAATCATTAAATGCAATGCTTTGACCATCAGGAGACCAGGAAATAACCTGTCCTGCACCTTCTTCTCGTAGCTGTTTCCAGTTGGAATTATCAATACCGGTTTGCCAGATTCCATTCACGTCACCTGCAACATTTATCGCAAGCAGTTTTCCATCAGGTGACCATGCAGGCACCATACTCTGTGAACCGACTAACGGGGTAACAGCCTGAAGGTTGCTGCCATCAGCATTTTGAACATATACCTGCCCAACTTGCTTTCCTGTCTTCTTATCATACCAGTAGCGATAGTAGGCTATTTTTTGACCGTCAGGAGACCAAACAGGGTAGCTTTCCTTCTCCCTTGAAGTTGTCAGGCGGCGTGCATTACCCCGGGCATCAACCACCATGATGTCCACATCACCAAATCTTTCAGTGAGATAAGCTATTTCTCCCCTGGCAGACCACACAGGGTTAAATGCCCATCTCCCATTGTTTTTATCTCCACTGGCAGATTCAGCATCTGCCGGTGTCATATTTTCAATGTTACCACTGCTATCTGCAGTCCAAATACAGGATATTCCATCTGCATCCGGAGCAGTAAATGCAACTTTATTAACAGCAAGAGACCACTTTCCTGCCACCTTGAGGGGCCCCACCAGTTTATTGATCTTTTCAGTATCAAGATTTCCCTTATACCATGTATAGCCCTTTTCACCCTGTGCGGCAAAAATTACTTCTCCGCTAGCCGTCCAAAGAGGCTGTGAAATATTACTTAATGTTTCAAATACCTTATCAGTAGTTATATTGTTTGTAGGGTTATGCCCCATAACCACAAACGTACCATCACTATTTCCTGACTCAGTATTTTCAGAAGAAGGCTGCTCTTCACCTTCAGAAGGAGCTTGTTCCCGAAGAACATTGTGCTGCTTACCGGAGTTATTCTCAAAAGCTATCATAGTATCTTTTTCTTGGGCGCCTTCTTTGGAAGTGTCATCTCTCTGGTTTGAGTGGGCGTTGCTTTCACCAGTACCCTGTTCCCCTTCCGGAAAAGGAAGTGGGTTAGCAGTATCTTCAACTACCTGGCCGGGATTGGAAGTTTCATTTTCCGGATTGTTTTGCGTTTTGTCAGGTTGTGAACCATCCTCAGGAACCGCATTGCCAGGCACCACTGTTGGCTCCATGATTATTTCCTGATTGTGCCGGTTTTCTACGTCAGTACCGAAATTATCGGCAAGTTGCAGGGTATTTGCTGCAAATGCGCTAATTCCCAGTAAAACCGCCAGTGCGAGTCCTGCTGCCCGACCGATCCAGCCTCGCCACAGGGCCTCTTTCTTAAGGGATTGTTTATTATGGCTGGTAGCTTCGGGAACTGTTATATCGGCATTCCCTTCAGGATTCTCGCTTTCAGAAATTAATTTCAGCACATTTTCTGCAAAATCCTCGGGAGGATCCACATGGGTAATGGCATCTTCCAGTAAATCATCTAAATCCTTCGCCAGGTTGTATTCTGTCATTAATGAAGGAGAATTAGACAACTGGCCGTAGAGGGTGCGCTCTTCATGTGAAGACAACTCACCATCTATAAAACTGAATATTTTTTGTTTACTTTCCTGAAACTTCATCGCGCTCCCCCCTTTCCAATGTAACCGACAATCTTTTTTGTAGTAAGGCTCTGCCTCGATATAACCGCGTTTCTATGGTACTAACGGGAATTTCCATGATCTCGGAGATTTCCTTATAGGACATGTCTTCCAGGTATTTTAAAACCAAAGGTACCCTGTATTTTTCCGGGAGTTCGGCTACGGCTTGCTTTACCAGCCGTTGAACCTCCCTTGTTTGAGAGTATTCCTCTGGATGCGTGGATTTATCCGGAATTAAAGGTGAAAACTCTATTACCTTTTCCAGCGGAACCTCATTAGCCTGTGGTTTACTTTGCCTGAGCTCACTGTAACAGACATTGGATGCCACCTTGTACATCCAGGGAAAAAAAGGTCTGCCTTTATCATATTTATCCAGGTTATTATATATCTTCAAAAATGCCTCCTGGGCAAAATCCTGAGCATCGTCCTTATTATTGGTCAGGCGATATGCCAGGCTGTAGATCTGCTTTTCATAGCGTTTAATTAATACCCCAAAGGCCGTTTTTTCACCTTTTAAAATCAGATCAACTAACGCTTCATCACTTAGCCTGTCCACGCACTCACTTCCTCCTAACCTGCTCTATAATATACTACAATTTTTTTATCTCAAATCTTGCACATTTTATCCAACTTTTTGTGATATTTTTTTAAAAAACCTGCAAAAAGAATAACAAAGCTTAAAATCAAGCCAAGATATAAAGGCTGAATTGTTTCATACCCCAGCACAGCCCAGATCACTGCAGCTGTCGGAGCCACGCTAACTGCAATTGTACCTGCTCCCCGGTCCATATATTTTTTAAAAAATACTGCTCCAAACAAAGGTAAAAAGACTGTTACTCCCCGGATAGCCATAGATAGGAATGCCCACTTTAAAATTAAGGAGTTGGTATTACCTAAAACAAAAACAATTACGATAAGGGCTGTCAGGAGAACCATCAACCTGGAAACCCAGAGGAGCTCTCCATCACTGGCTTCTCTCCGCAATAATTCCTTATAGATATTCTGGCTCCAAATAGTGCTAACACCCAGGGCAAGAGCAGAACCGGTCATGACAAGAGAAACCAGGAGGGTAGCAAGTACCACTCCCCCCAACCAGGGATTTAAATGCTTTAAAACATAAAGTGGGAGCGCCTCTGCTGGATTTATATCCGGATAGTGAATTGCCATGAACATTCCGATAGATACACTGGCAAGGCCAATAAAAGGTATAATAAGTCCGGCCAGGACAGCCCCTTTACGGGATGCCTTCACGTCACGTCCCGAAAATATTACCTGCAAATAACTCTGTGTTGAAGTAAAACCAACAATAACAGAAAAGCCGGAGGCCAGTTCCTGAGATATTCCATGGGGAAAGAGATTAAACCAGGGCTGGGGAGTAAAAGAATCTAGAAGTCCATTTATTCCACCAAATAATTTTAAACTTATGCACCCGGCCACAAAAAGTGATGTATATAAAAGTATTGTTTTTGTAAGTCCAACAAGGGAAGTCCCCCACGCACCTCCAAATATAACATAACTTACAATAAGAATCATCACAGTTACCGCAGCTATATATGGCTCTAGCGGAAAGATACTGGTAATTAAGGGGATAGATGCCAGGACCTGAGCAGCAATTTGAATTAGCATTCCTACTGAGGTAAAGAAGGTTACCCAAGTAGCCGCCCTCTTACCATACGTAGCTTCTAAGAAGGTTGGAATGGTATCTACTTCTGATTCCCTTAAGGGCTTTGCTAGAAAAACTCCCATTACAATACAACTTATTCCTGCACCCAGTGTAAACCACACGCCACTAATTCCCAGAGTATAACCGATCTGCGCAGTACCGATAGTTGAGGTGCCGCCAATAAAAGAACCCACTAAAGCACCTGCTACAAGTAGAGTACCGAGATTTCTGCCCCCCACTGAAAAATCTTTAGCACTTTTCACAAGCCTTGCCGAATATATTCCCACAGCACCTACAAAACTAAGTGTAACTAAAATACTTATGCTATGTACAAGTGTCAACACTCCGCCATCTCCTCAATTTTTTATTCTCTGGTAATTTAATAATATGCCAATTCTTAAGTGTAGTAAAACAAAAATTAAACGCAGCAAACGAAAAGTTCACTGCGTTTTTCATTATAATTCCGCTGGCGAAAGCACCTGTATTCCCTTTTCCTGTAATATTTCCATTGCCTTTTCCATATTTTCAACACGGAAAATTACCACTGCTCCCCTCCCGTTGGTGCCTAAAAAGGCGTATAAATACTCAATATTAATTCCTTCAGATTTCATAACCTGTAATACCCCGTTGAGTCCCCCCGGCCTGTCAGGCATTTCCACGCCAATTACATCTGTAATTCTTACTGTAAAGCCATCCTTTTTCAAAATCTCATATGCCTTTTTAGGTTCATTTACAATAAGCCTTAAAATTCCAAAGTCAGACGTATCTGCCAGAGATAATGCTCTAATGTTAATATTGTATTCTGCTAAAATTTCGGTAACAGCCGTTAATCTCCCGGTCTTATTTTCCAGAAAAACAGAAAGTTGTTTCAGCATAGTTTTTACATACCCCCTTTACGCTTTTCTATTGTCAATAACTCTTTTAGCCTTTCCTTCGCTCCTGGCTATAGTCTTCGGTTCAACGAGTTTAACCCCCACACTAATCCCTAAAGTTGTCTCCAGTTCATTTTTAATAGTATATTCAAGCTGTTCAAGTTTCCTGACTTCATCTGAAAAAACATTTTCGGATACTTCCACCATAACAGTCAGTGTATCCATGGTACCTTTTCGATCCACTATTAACTGATAATGGGGTTCGGCATAGCCTGTTTCTAAAAGCACATGCTCGATTTGAGAGGGAAAAACATTTACTCCTCGAATAATAAGCATATCATCCGTTCTTCCACCAATTCTCGTAACCTTATAAGCCGTTCTTCCGCACGGGCACGGCTCCGTAATCAAGCGGGCAATATCCCTTGTTCGATACCTTAGTACCGGTAAGGCTTCTTTAGTAAGTGAGGTAATGACAAGCTCACCTTCTTCTCCAGGCGGTAGTGTTTCACCTGTTTCAGGGTCAATTATTTCAGGCAGGAAATGATCTTCCCAGATGTGCAAGCCCGATTTATCCTGGCATTCCACTGCCACGCCCGGACCGATAATCTCACTTAATCCATAGATATCAATTGCAGAAATTCCAAGCTTTTCTTCTATCTCCTTCCGCATATTTTCGGACCATGGCTCTGCACCGAAAATACCTACTTTAAGTTTCAAGTCCTCCGGTTTCATTCCCAGTTCATTAATAACCTCTGCAATATAAAGTGCATAGGAAGGTGTACAGGTAAGGATTGTACTGCCATAATCCTTCATGATCATTATCTGCCTTTTGGTATTGCCTCCGGAGATGGGAATTACAGAAGCGCCAAGACGCTCCGCTCCATAATGTACTCCTAATCCTCCCGTAAAAAGACCGTAGCCATATGCATTGTGAATCACATCATCTCTGCCTGCACCTCCACAGACAAGGGAACGCGCCATTAGCTCAGACCAGGTTGTTATATCGCCTCTCGTGTATCCCACAACAGTAGGTTTTCCTGTGGTTCCGGAAGAAGAATGAATTCTCACAACCTCACTTAAAGGTACTGCAAACATGCCATAAGGATAATTGTCCCGTAAATCCTGCTTTGTAGTAAATGGAAGCTTTTTTAAATCATCTAAACTTTGGATATCCTCCGGTTCCAGCTGTAACTCCTGCATCACTTTGCGATAGTGAGGAACATTAAAGTAACATCTTTCAACCGTTTCCTTTAATCTTTGTAACTGCAGCTCTTCAAGTTCTTCCCTTGGTATACATTCATATTTTTCGTTCCAGTACATGAATTAACCTCCCTTTTTATTCAAATAAATAAAAAAACCTTCCATCCAAAGGGACGAAAGGTTTCGCGGTACCACCCTATTTGGCAAATATAACTTGCCCACTCATTAAGGTACGGGAAATACTAAATTTCCGATACCCCTCCCAAGTAACGGCGGGAGAAAACCGGCCCAGCCTACAACACTGGCAAAATGCGCCATGCTTCAGCCTGCAGCTCAGGAGTGAACTTCAGCTTACTTTCCCTTTGGAAGCGCTTCCAGTCGATGGCGCTTCCTCCCTGGAAGGTTTCAGTAAACTTACTTTTCTCCATCACAGCTTTTAAGGTATAAATTTGACTAGAATTATACCATCATTATTTACTGCTGACAAGAGGTAGACAAAGATTTTTGTGGTTATTTTGTGCCGCAGACCGGACAGCCCTGTAAACCCAGGGGAAGCTCCAGCCCGCATTCTTCCATCAATTCCACATTACTAAGAATTTTCGCTGTAGGCCCGTCAGTTATTACCTTCCCATCCTGCAAAATAATTGTTCTTTCGCAAAGCTCAAATACCATGTCCATATCATGAGTTGCAATAATTTTTGTATGGGTAAAGCTTTGAAGAAGCATTATCAAACGACGTCTTGATTTCGGGTCAAGAGCAGATGTAGGTTCGTCCATAACAAGAATATCAGGATTCATGGCCAACACCGTCGCAATAGCTGCCGCACGTTTTTCTCCACCTGAAAGCTTGTACGGAGGTCTGTCCTTCAAGTGTAGAATTCCAACAGTATCAAGTGAACTTTTTACCCTCTTTTCAACCTCTTCCTCAGGTAATTTATAGTTACGTGGCCCAAAGGCTACATCATCATAGACAGTTGTCATAAACAGCTGGTCATCTGGCTCCTGGAAAACCATCCCCACTCTTTGCCGTATCACCGGCAATGTTTTCTTAGTTACTGGCACATCACCTACGCTAATTTCTCCTTCATCCGGAAACAACACACCAACAAGATGCATTAATAATGTAGACTTGCCTGCACCATTTGCACCTACGATACCTATGGACTCTCCATGTGTTATTCGGAAGGTAACTCCATTCAACGCCTCTCGTCCGTCAGGATACTTATATTTTAAATTGTTTACTTGTATAATATGATGACTCATCTTATTTTCCTACTCCCATCATTAATGAACCTATCATGGCCGGAATATTGAAATAGCGTATTATTACAAAGTATAAACTCCATCCAACAAAATATACAATATCTCCAATCCCCATTCCTTTTTCTCTACCAACATTATACTCTCCTGCAAATCCCCTGCAGCACATTGAATGATAAACACGTTGGGCTCTTTCTAATGTCCTGATAAGCAACTGTCCTGTTAACGAACCCCAGTTGCTAAATCTGATGCCTTTTTCACCCGGAGAACGCAATGAATAGGCACGTACCACACGGCCAACTTCCTCAATCAGCACAGAGATATATCTGTATGTTAGAAGAAGTTGCATAATAAACAACCTGGGTATCCTCATAATTCTAAGCGCCGACGCAATTCTTGTCATTCCTGTGGTAGCTATAAGAATAAGTGCCGCCAGTATTGTTAAAAAGCCTTTAATCAGGATTGAAAAAAAAGATATCCAACCTCCTGAAATCTGAATCCATGGCAATACAATCATTGGGTTTTTATCAAACAGAGGGTTAAATAATCCTATGCCGATTATCAAAGGTAAAACCAAAAGTACCCTTTTGAAAATCGGAACTATGGGGATATCTGCCAGAGTTATCAAAACAACGGGATAAAATATAAGTGGCAACAAACCGCTTAACTCATACTTACCAAAGGATACAGTCACCATTAAATATACGCCTGTTGTTAAGACTTTCATGAGCGGATGTATATTATGAATAATTGTTCTTTTTTCTGCAAGTTCATCAAGTATTCTAATGTTGTATAATGATTCCACTAGATTTGGCATGACTATCATCCAATCCTGTTAATATTGTAATGGCGGGGTTTAAAGCCCCGCCTTGTTCCATTCCCTCTAAACAGCGCTTGCTTTTTCCCTTTTCTTAATCACATATATACTAAAACCTGTGATTGCAGCTAAAAGCAAAGTCATTACGCCGCCAACCAGTCCCGATACACTGGTCCCGACATTTACAGCAGGCCATGCCTCTTCGGTCTCTGGAGCATCAGCGCTTACTTTCTGTTCTTGGTTCTTAAAGCTGTAGTCAGGCAAAAACGCAATTTTCTCCTGAATAGAGGACAGCGTTTGATGTATACCGTCCGGAGCCTCGAGTTCCTCTTTACCTGAAGTATTTAACATAGACCATTCCAGTCCATCAGGATATGCAGATGCAAACCATGAGAAAATACCACCGGTTATAACTGCAACAATGGCAAGCCCGGCAAGGACCTTCTTGATTGAAATACCGCCCAACGCCTCACCCGCCGCTGCTTTCTCAATAATTTCAGGGCGCGCCTTCCAAATGAAGCCAACGACAGCGGCAGTGACGAGACCTTCTACCACTCCGATGGCAAGGTGAATGGGCTGCATCAACATTACAAACGTACCAAAGGGCAACTCTGTTTTACCCGAAAAGAGCGTTTGCAGAACTACACTGAACGCTCCAAGCTGAAGACCTATAATAGAAGCTAATAATGTCCCGGTAAATATGCGGCCAGTTGAGTACCCTTTGCGGATAATCCTTTTATAAATCAGAGGATATGCAATAAAGCATGTATAAAAACCAAGATTAAAAATATTGCTTCCCAACGCAAGCAAACCACCATCCGCAAAAAATAACGCTTGGATTACTAAAATAGATGCCATGGTAAGAAAGCCTGCATAAGGACCCAGCAATATAGCGAGCAGCATACCTCCTCCTAAATGCCCGCTGGATCCGGTAGCGGGAATTGTAAAGTTAATCATTTGGGCTGCAAATACAAATGCACCCATTACCCCCATCAAAGGTATTTTTTGCTCATCTATGTCATTTTGAACTTTTTTAATTGAATAAGCTGCGACTCCTGCCGTCGCTGCCCACATGGTTCCACCCACACCCGGTGAAAGCAAGGCGTCTGCCATATGCATACGTATCTCTCCTTTATATAATTTTGAAAATATATAATTTTGAAAGCAATAAAAAAGCCACCAAAAGCTAATACACCACTTCTACAGTGTGTTCAGCCTTCGTGGCTGTGTTAATTCCATGTTTCTGACAGCAAAAATTCTTTGAGCCTATGAGCCTACATAAATAAACCCTTTGACCCCACTGGTTGGAAAATTTTTAACGCAACATTTTATCACGTCTTGAATTAAAGAATCGTTCTTCGAAAATAAGCATTTGCTTCACATACAAAGATTACACCTCCTTAAAGGTTTTCAGGACATTATATCAAACTTTTGCTGAAAATAAAATAAACCATGAGCAGTCCGGTTTCATACCGCAACGACCTTCATGGCCTACGTTAAAAATGTGAAAACTGAGTTGTGCGCAACCTTCATGGTCGCTTGTTGCTTTAATTTTACAACAAGCCAAATAACAATTCAAGAGTTATTTTAGAGTTATGTTATTAATCGCGGCAGACACTGACTTCATGATACTCAGCACCTGGTGTGTAAGGCGGTACAACCACCCCACCTGAAATTATCATTTTAAGGCCATCTTCTACAGACATCTCTAATATAATTACGTCCCTTCGAGGAACCAAAAGCAGGTATCCTGAAGTAGGGTTTGGAGTAGTAGGTATAAAAACGCTTAGTAATTCCTCCCCTGTTTTATAGTGGGCTTCACCTTTGGTATCGCCAGTAAGAAAACCCAGTGAATACATATCTCTCCTGGGATATTCAACAAGAACAACTTTTTTAAAGGACTTTTTATCTCCCTGGTAAAAGGAATCCACAATCTGTTTTACAGTCCTATAGATACTTCTTGCAATAGGAATACGATACATTATTTTCTCACTAATCCCTATTAATGTCCGGCCGATTATATTGGTGGCTAAAAAACCAACCAGGAGAACTATAAATAGTGTTAAAACGACTCCAAGGCCAGGAATCCGTTTTCCTAGAGCAATACTAATTACGTCTGCAGACATACCGTCCAAAATTTTAAATAGATATGCAAGCACATAAAAAGAAGCAGCAAGGGGTAATAAAACAACGATTCCTGTAATGAAATAAGTTTTTAAATTTTTCAATTGACATTTCTCCTATTACAAAAAAATTTAGAAAAATTTACCCGATAGTATTATACCTTACTTTGATAAACCCCGTCTATAAATGTTTTGTTAAGTAATGTCTCTAAAGTCAAACTTACAACATAACCTATGGTAGTGTCAGATAGGACATGAAGATTCCCTAAAAAATGGAAATAGAAGGTAGCAGATGGCAAATAAAACTTAAAATGCTCATGTAAAGCTGAGTTAAGAAGG
>Ga0182240_100339_pt1 | contig 16244 bp, 13 predicted proteins | sample hydfrates4_PW_90_FD_145594 | JGI IMG/M metagenome (GOLD analysis project Ga0182240, IMG submission 145594) | Subsurface microbial communities from deep shales in Texas, USA - hydraulic fracturing test 4_PW_90 | ecosystem: Environmental > Aquatic > Deep subsurface > Shale gas/oil reservoir >...
TGGGATCAGAAATATTGTAATAAAAGATATCTGGCCCCATCAGTCCAAAGTTAAACATTTTCACATTTTTCAAACTGTTTGGAAAAATCTTATGACCGAAGATAATGTGGGTTAAATATCCTGGCATTCCTTAACTCCTTCATATGCTTTCTCTTTTTTATTTTATCATATTTTTGGAATGGTTTGATACTTCTTTTATCTGTGAATAATATAAATAAATTTAAGCTAGCCCAAAACAATTTCGCACAACATTTCTAGCATAAAAGAAGTCTTTGCAAAGCAAAAATATGGATGAGTTTTTGGGGATACGAGCCTTTTATGCTGAGTTATCTGATGTCATCATGGTATTGAAAATGCTCTTTGTAATTTTCTATTCCAATCATATCCAATGGTTTTATTCTCAAAATATTTTATCATTGTATCTTTATCTGTTCCTGTGAAACCGCTATTTAGGATTTGTTGACAAATATCTTCCCAAGTAATACGAATGAATTTACTACTTGGGGTTTCATAGAGATGCCTTTTAAAAATCTCTTCAATGTCTTTCTCTCGTTCAGACAATACAAGATTGACAAGATAGAAATTTAAACCTTCTTGTTTTGCTATCCAAGTTCCAAGTAGCCAGAAACGTAATAACTCATATTTCTTCTCAACTATCGCAACTTTTTCGAAATCCGACTTAAAGACCTTTGAAAACCAGTCATTGCAACCGGTTTTATATTTCTTAGAATCATTAATATTTCCTGGAGTCTTTTCATTTCCAGCAGTCAATTTTGCCTCAATAAAGAACAGTATAGAATCAGTTTTGATTATAACATCTGGTTCTGAACTTCTTTTTATTTCTTCACCAAATTCTTCTCTGGCTTTGTTTAATTCAGACCAACTAGAATCCTCTTGTTGACTATATGACCAATATATTACTTCAGATGATCTTAAAGTGGTACCGATGATAGAACTTAGAGTACTTTCAACCAAATTATTTCTCTCCAAAAATCTGAAAACATTCCAAGTAACTGCATCTTCGCTATTGTCACGTGCGATTCGGCTTTCACGTTTCACTTTCTTTATTCTCTTAAACAAATCCAAATCAGCCTTGTCTTTCCAGAGCAGATTGTCCAACTCACTTTGATATTCAAAAGTTGATGGTGAGATATAGATATTGTGCTTTGGACATTTGAATCTCTCTTCCCTTTTGAAGAATTTTTCCTGTCTTTCTACTTTTTCACTGCAACCTTTAACCGGACATTCAACCGTTGTTTCGGTTACTTCGATGTTCTCTTTCAATTCTTTTATTCCGAACATTTTCAACCTCCTATCTTAAGGGCGATTTTAGATATCTTTTTGGGCATCCGTGAAGTGCGAGGCTAAGCCAAGCATTTGGGCACATTCTTAAACCCGCATATTATGTAGCATTTTGAAGGTATAAAGTGGGTATTAATCACTACTTTGCGTAATTCGTTGACTAAATATGCCTTGCGAGAGCATCTAAGCTCTGGATGTAAAATATCATTCGGTTTGATTTTTATTCACCTATCAATTTTGTTATTTTTTCCTTTAATTCATCAACTTTCTTTTCATCAATTTTGTTATTAATATAATGCCACATCACATTTAGTGGTTTTCTGTCTCTTCGAGTGCTTTGTGGAATTCCGAGGAAAGATTCTATATCTTTATCAAAGAAATCTATAGATTTGGTAAAGTCGTTTTTCTGTTTCTCAATAAATTGATTAATAAATTCGTGAGCATTTTTGTTCTCATCCTTGTCTGCTAAAACGGAATGATATATTCCTAATTCCCTAAATAAATTCATATATCGGTGAATGTTAAACTTTCCCATTGCGTCCAAAACATAAATTCTCTTTTTCCTTATATCATTCCATTTGTTTTTTATGAGATAGTCAATAAATGTCTTTTCTGTAGCTCCTTCACATATCAGCACAATATCCGCGAAAAATGCTGAACATCTTTCCGAATCAAGCCATAAAAGGTAACGAATTGCTTCCTGTTCCATTCTCTCGTCATCCTCTGTACTACCTATAATATTTTTAATGCTATTTTCCATTGCTTGATCAATTGATTTCTCAACTAATTTATTTTTTAGCATTTGTACCAGTTCATTATTTTGCTCAATAATTTTCCTTTGTTTATCCTTTGATACCTGAAAAATCCGCGTGATGCCATTATCCCTTTTTAATTTTATTAATGCTGGAATATCCTCGATGTTTTTACTTATGAAAATTGGTGAATGAGTAGCTATAATAACCTGTTGGCCCTCTTCAGAGGATAAAGTCTTTAAACTAGTGTTAAGAAATTCTTGTTGAGCCGGATGTAAAAACGCCTCAGGTTCATCAAACAGTATCAGATTAAGTTCTGGTAAGAATTCTTTTTTTTCGTAAGTTTTCTTTTCAGTATATTGTGAAGAAAGTTTTAGAAGAGTGTAAATCAAATGTCGTTGAAGTCCTTGACCAAGACATTTAACATCTATTCTTTCCTCTAAATTCTTATCTACTACATAGTGTGAAACTAAGTTTTTTATTATGTCTTCATGCCTTATAGGATTTATATTGAAATTAAATTCTACTTCCCACTCTTTTAAACTATCATTTATTTCTTCCATCATTTTGCCTAATGAAAAACCGTCTTTTGAAGATTCTTCTTTAAATTTACTATTGAATTCTTCAAAGGCTGTATTTAATTTATCAAAAGATTCACTAGTTTTAACAACTTTCTTCATAACAAAGGTTATTACGTCTCTTAAAGGGGAAGGTCCAGTTAACTTTAGAGTTTCATCAGTGGTGGATAATTCTGGAATATAGATAACTGATCCTAATTTTGCCTCTGAAATGTTCTTTGCACCATAAAATAAATTTTCTGAAAGGTGACCATTTTCGTAACCATATATGTTACTTTGGTTGTTTTTTACTTTATTTTTATCTTCCGATTTAAGATATTTTCTTACTTTCAGAATGTTATTCAAACTTTTATATTCGTTTTTCAAATTGCGAAATTCATCATCTTCCAGCGAATATTCTATTTCAATCCAGCTTTCATTGTCATCCGTTTGAAATTTTGGAAAGTCGAATTTTTCATTGTATTTTTCATTTTCATAGAAAATCCTTAATGCTGTTAAAACATTAGATTTTCCTGCATTGTTAGCTCCAACTAGCACATTGTAATCATATAAATCAAATATAGCGTCTTTTAATGAACGAAAATTATGGATTGTTATTGATTTGATCTTCATTTCATTTTTCACCTCCGACACCTTATTCGTGCCATTCGCTAAAACATCCACCACCTTAACCATTGTCTGGTATTCACCTGCTTCATCATCTTTATGTTTAGCTTCACAATCCCAATCAATTGCCTATTAATCCATGAGATCTCTTGGGTCTTTTACTTTACTGGAAATCTGTGCAAGTTCTCCTGCGGGTGGGATTTGAAAATCAGTGATTTTGAGTACAACTTCATTTCCCTTTGCTCGTGCTTTAGCAAGTTCATTAACTTCATAACTCCACTCCCAGCCAAGAATATCTACTTTGTTGAAATCAGTGGTTCTGCACTCGATAACCACTTTTTCCCCTTCTTCCATCGTAACAGAAGGGTTTAAAGGTCCGATATGAACCGCTTTGTTTCCTTTTCTTCCCTGTAAATATTTAAAATCAGTTAAAGGTTGTGCCTGATAAAGTTTAGGCATAAAAGCAATGTTTATATTTTTATTAGCTCGTAAAAGGCACAAATACCATTTTTAGAGAAGTTCAATGAAGTATGAAGTCAATATCCAGTACAGTTATTTTTCCGTCGCCATCTAGATCTCCAAGATTTAGAGTTCCAGCACATTTATGACAATTATAAATTGTCTTTAAGTATTTCTTCTCTAATAGTGGTGGAATTAAGTCGTAGAATTTCTTTTCATTTGGAAATTTTGCTCTGTAGAATTCATAAAGACCTTTCGTGCCTTTTGAATAATTACATTGTTTACACGCCCATACTTGGTTGTGAATGCCTTGGATTTTGTCACATGTTTTACACTTGGAGGTAATTTGCAAAGACCTTGGAACAATATGTTCTTTTTGAATATCGCTTTTCGCTCCGCAATATATACATTCCTTTGGAAATTCCACGAATTGCCAATCTTCGTGAGTAATTTCTGACCAAGATTTAACACCGTTTTTTAATTCTAAAAATGTCTTTTTTATAAATCCATAATGCTGTTTCTTCGCAATATTTCCATTAGGGATGGAAAAAGCGCTTCTTGCTATAATTTTGGCATATTGATAATATATGAGATCTTGTATTGTTTTTACATCTCTATCTGGCATATTCCAAAACCTCTTTTATCTCTGATAAATCTTTCAATCAAGTTTTTCAGCAACTGCTAGGGTTGTATCAGAGTCACAAAAAATAACATCAATATCTACAGAGTTTGAAAGCTTTCTCCCTTTCTTATTTTACCAAATTTTTTCAAATTTACTAATTTAAAATTTCTAATCAATTAGTACCTTTTTATACACCCTTGAAAAATTTTCTCCCAAGATCTTCTTTATATCTTCTTCACCATATCCCCTTTGCAGTAATTTCTCAACTAGTAATACAATGTTTGAATGGTTATCTAAAACTTGAAAAGATGGAGATGGATTAAGTTCGTTAACAAACTGGGGGTTGAATTTTTTTAGGTGCTCACAGAAATCAAATCCTAAACCTACATACTCGATTCCAACTAAATTTACAATGTGATCTATATGTTTAACTAAATCGTCAACGTTGGCTTTTTCCGGATCCTTGGCGACGATTTTGTTAAAGGTGTTTATTCCTATTACACCGTTGGTATCTGCTATCGCTTTTATCTGTGAATCAGAGAGATTTCTTTCTAAGTTTACTATCTTTCTACAATTAGAATGGGAAGCTATTATAGGTCCTTTAGTAAGCTCAATAACTTGCCAAAATCCTTTATCATTCAAATGGCTAACATCTATTATCATACCTAAACTTTGAGCTTTTTTAACTAAATCTATTCCAAAATCAGATAAACCATTTGAATTTTTCGTTGGGTCTGGTGGTAAAAACTTACTTCCATCACCAGCATAGTTTCTTCTACTCCAAGTCAATCCAACAAATCTTACACCTAAACGATAAAAGATATCGAGTAAATCTAAATCGTTGTATAAGGGTTCAACACCCTCAAAAGATAAAAATATTCCGATTTTATTACTTTCTTTTGCTTTAATTATATCTTCGTATGATTTACATAACATTAAATAATCGCTTGATTCTTCTAATTCCTGGTAAAATGAGCTGATTTGGTCTAAAGCCTCTCTTAATGAGATTTCAGGGGTTAAAAAACTTTCGATAAACAAAGAGGAAATTACGGCATTTAGTCCGCCTTTGCGAAAATTGTCGAGATGATCGGTTTCTATCACTTTATGGATTCCAAATTTTCTTTGATTTGCTACATCCATTAGTAAATCGAAATGTGCATCGATTACAAGATTTTCTTCTAAGATTTTATGAGCTTGTTCTTTGAAGTTAATCAATATATTTCCTCCTCAATCTTTTGTTATTTTTTGGTTTCAGGGACTCTAAAACATTGTATATAGGACACCTTCTGTGCAGCCTTTTAAGAAAGGGACCTACGGTCCCAAGCAGGGTAGATGGGAGGGCTTCGCCCTGTGACCCTTTTAAGTTCAAAATCTTATTTCTAAAAAATTGTATATAGCGCCCCTTCGCCCCGCTCCCCACCCATAAGGAAAAGAGGTGGTAAGGATTTGCCTCGCTCCGCACCCGTGAAGAAAAGGAGTGATAAGGCTTTGCTTCGCTGCCCACCCATAAGGAAAAGGAGTGGTGAGGCTTTGCTTCGCTGCACTCCCATAAGGAAAAAGTCCCTGATTCCTTTGCATCGCAATCCACCGTGAAGGTTATCGGTTTTTTAATTATACTATTATTTAATAAATTCTTCAAATTCTTTAAAAAATGGAGATAAGTCCATATAATCGAAAATAATTACCCTTAAATGGATTTAGTTGCCGTTAATCGGATTTTGTTTATTTAAAATGTATTGGTATAATATGTCTAGACATGTATGTACATAAGGAGTGAAAGAATATGAATAACAAACCAAAATACGAAAAAATAAAGGAATTTTTGATAGCAAATATAGAAAACGGAACATATAAACCTGATGAACAGATACCATCCGAAAAGGCGTTAGCCAAAGAATTTAAAGTAAGTAGAGAAACTGTCAGAAAAGCACTAGATAAATTAGTTTTTGAAGGTTACCTTTATCGAATTCAAGGTTTGGGAACGTTTGTCTCTCCTATAAAAGGGTTATCTTCAAGTTCTATGCAAGAAAAAAACAAAATAGGTGTTGTTCTTCCTATTTCACATGAATATTTATCTTTTGAAATATTGGCGGGGATTGAGAAGGCTTATCACAACACAGAATACGAACCTTTCGTTCAGTTCATAGATTCTAATTCCACTATAACGAAATTAAAAATGAAATATATTCTCTCTTCTAATCCAAAAGGATATATAATCCTTCCCACAAAAGAATTGGTAGAAGATGAATTTTTCAAAAGGTTATTAAAAAAAGAGGTTCCTATGGTTTTTGTAGATAAAACAGTTAACGATATTAGGAAACCACTTGTTCAATCTGATAATTACTTAGGTGCATATCACTTGACAAAAGAGCTTATTCAAAATTCAACAGTAAAATCTACCATGTTTTTCTCTGAAGAAGATTTTTCTATTAGTTCTGTGAAAGAAAGATATAACGGAATGTCCGATGCTTGTAAAGAGCATAATATTCCCGTTTATAGCGAAATAGTTGGGAAGAATGAGATGGACAGGGCTATAGACAAATGTTTGAAGTACCATGTGGATACTATATTTTGTTGTAACGATATCGTGGCCGTAAGTACTTTAACAGCCTTGCAAGTAAGAGGCCTTTCAGTACCTGAAAAAGTGAAATTATATGGATTTGATGATAGACCAATAGCGCAAAGTATATTCCCAAATCTTACTACTGTAAGGCAACCTTTACGAAATATGGGTGAGGTTGCGGCAAAATACTTAGTTTCAATCATCCAAGGTGAAAATAATAGCGAGGATTTCAAAATTACTTTGCCTGTTGAACTTGTATGGCGAGATTCAACCGGGCAAAAAATCAAGTGAGGAGGGATCAAGATGAGCAAGAAGGTTTTAGTAAGTTTTGTGTTGTTTGTTATGATTTTTTCAAGCATGGCTTTAGCGGTGGAAAAGGTTGTTTTAACTGGCACATTCGCCGCTCCAGCAGATAGGTGGAACGAGTTGATACCAGCGGCTTTAGAAGAGTTAAACAAAAGACATCCAGAGATGGACATCACGATGGAGTACGAAGTGCTCCCCTATGATGATACAAGGTCTAAACTTATCACTTTAACGGCTGGAAAAACTCCAAGAGACTTAGTTTCAATCGATCAAATATGGTTAGGAGAGTTTGCACAATCAGGTTTCCTAAAAGATATTACGGAAGAAGTTAACTCTTGGGGAAGAATTGGTGAATTTTATCCTGCAAATGTGGAAGGCTCAAAATTTGATGACAAGTTTTACAGTATCTGGTCTTGGACAGACGTACGGGTAACATGGTATTGGAAAGATTTGTTAGAAGAAGCAGGCGTAGATCCTGAAATGCTGAAAACTTGGGATGGATACATAGAGGCCTACAAGAAATTAGCTCCTGTTACTATGAAAAAGGGTATATTACCGATGCATTTGGTTGGTGCTGGTCATTCGCCTGATATGTGGTTCCCATATCTATGGATGAATGGTGGAGAAATTCTCGAACAAAAAGATGGGGAGTATTACCCAGCTTTTTATAGCGAGGCAGGGATAAAGGCACTAGCTTTCTTGAGAGATCAGGTAGAGGCAGGTATAAGGCCACAAGTTCAGCATCAATGGGGCCAAGAATTTGCTGATAAGAGATTTGCCGTAATGATCGAAGGAAGTTGGTTGCTAGGGAACTTTCCTGAAGGATTTGACTTCAATCAAATTGGTATGATTCCTGGATTTCCAGTTCCTGAAGAGGGTATGAAAAGTTCCACAATGATGGGGGGTTGGCTGTTGGCTATTCCTTCAACATCCGAACATCCCGAGTTAGCTTGGGAATTGATGACTATCATGCTTGATCCAGAAGTTTTGACCCCTGTTTTGGCTAAATACGTTTACTTGCCCACTCAAAAAACCATAGCCGAACAAGATCCTTACAAATCTACTCTTGAAAGTGAGATACCCTTCTTCGAAGATCTTATGAAGGCGGTAGAGATAGGAAAAGGAAGACCAAATATTCCTGAATATCCACAAATAGCCGAGGCACTGCGAATAGCGATAGAAGAAGTCTATTACGGCGTAAAAACTCCGGAAGATGCCTTGAGAAACGCCTCAAAGAAGGTTGAAGAAATTTTGATTTTCTAAGGAAATTCTTTGAAAAGTAAAAATTTAACAGAGCAGTCCTCCTTGGTTAAAGGAGGCTGCTTTTAGTAAAGAATAGACGGAGGTGGTGAACCAATGCAAAAGAAAAAGTGGATGCCTTTTTTATTGTTACTACCTGCTTTGGCCATAATGTTCTTTTTAATGATTTTTCCTGTATTTTGGAATCTAACCATATCGATGCATGATGTAAAAACTACTAATATAAATGACGTTTGGCCTTTTGTTGGTTTCCAAAACTGGGTAAAAATTTTTCAAGATGAATATTTCCTACAATCTTTGAAAGTTACACTCTTTTTTGTTTTAGGATCGGTATTTTTTCAAATTTTTATAGGCTTTTTAATAGCGAGGATTTTAATTGAAAGAGTTTGGGGGACTAAATTTTTTAGAGTTCTTTTTATACTTCCATGGCTTTTGTCAGCCACTATCGTTGGATTTTCCTGGCAGTGGATGTACAACGATTATTTTGGATTGATAAACGGTATGCTTATGAGGTTAGGAATGCAGCCTGTAAATTGGATATCAGATCCAAATATGGCCTTGATATCCTTATTGATAGCTAATATATGGTTTGGTACACCGTTTTCTATACTTTTTCAAGAATCCTCGTTGTTGACAATCGATAGAAGTTTGTATGAGGCCGCTAAAATTGATGGTGCTAACCCACTTCAAAGTTTTTTCAATATAACGTTGCCTTTGTTGGCGCCTTTTTTGGGGATAAATTTAATCCTTACTTCTATGTGGAGTGTAAACCTTTTTGATCTTCAATTGGTATTGACAGGAGGAGGGCCTTTAATGTCTACTACAACAGCCTCTTTGTATATGTATAAACAAGGTTTTGAACAAGGTAATCTGTCTATTGGTGCGGCAATAGGAATAGTTCTACTTATTATAAATTTGACAGTTTCTTTCCTTTATCTACGAGCATTGAGGGGTGAGGAGGCATGACCAAAAAGAATAAAATAATTAGAGCTATATTATTTATCATTCTTGTTATATTCGCTATTTACACGATAATGCCTATATTTTGGGTGTTTGTTACTTCGTTGAAAACAGCGGAGGAAGCAAGATCATTCCCTCCTACTTTAATTCCTAAAGAAGTGACCTTTCAAAATTATCAATTGCTTCTTCAAGATGAACAAATGATGAGAAGTTTTCTGAATAGTATTATAGTAGCGGTTCCAGCAACCCTACTATGTGTTATAATTTCTGCGTTAGCTGCCTTTGCCTTTTCAAGGTACAAGTTCAGAGGGAAAAAGCAACTTTTAGCCGGAGTGATGGGAATTTTTATGATACCTATAACTATGAACACAATCCCATTATATTTGATATTTCAGAGGATGGGTTTATTAGATACATATGCGGGAGTAATCCTGGCTTATCAGGTTTTAATAATACCATTGAATATTTTTATTCTCAAAAATCATTTTGATACTATTCCCGTTTCTTTAGAAGAGGCAGCAGCTCTTGATGGTGCCACAACCATGCAAAGATTTACGAAGGTAATAATGCCCTTATCTTGGCCCGGTTTAAGTATATCTTTTATATTTACCTTCAGATTTGCATGGAATGAATTCGTTTTACCTATGATTTTAATAAGTTCTCCCAGTAAGACTGTTTTCCAAGTTGCAATGTACAGATTCTTGGGACTTTACAGTATAGATTGGGGTTTACTTAGTGCCGCCATTGTAATTGGTATGATCCCAATTTTGATAATTATAATATTTTTTCAGAGACAACTCTTACAAGGGATACAGGCTGGTTCAATTAAAGGATAATTGGAGGCGAAGAGATGTACCATATCATTTCACACACACATTGGGATAGAGAATGGTTCGCTCCTGCGGATATAACAAAAAAAATGTTACCTAGTTTATTTCAAAAACTCTTCGAGTTAATTGATAATAATCCTGAATACAAGTTTGTTTTAGACGGACAAATGTTGTTAGTGAAAGATTATTTAAGTAATTTTCAAGGAGAAGAAAGAAAAAAAGCAGAGGACGAATTGAAAAAATACTCTAAAAATATAGCCTTTGGCCCATACTATGGACAAATTGATTGGAGAGTCTCTGAAGAAAGCTCAATCAGAAATATTATATTGGGTAGACAAGAGGCTAAAAAATATGGAAATGTGATGAATATAGGTTGGTTACTGGATAATTTTGGCTTTTCGTCTCAAGTTGCACAAATTAATTCTAAATGTGAAATAGAAGGTTGTTTCCTCTGGAGAGGTTTAAAAATGAAATTTCCAAAAATCGGGTTTACTTGGAGCAGTCCCGATGGTAGCAAAATTCATGGAATATTTTTAATCGATAGTTATAGGAATATCATGAGGTTGAAAGATTATCCAGAAGTTATGGAAAAAAGATTGGAGTTGGAAATTAACAAGCTAAAAACATATTCGAAAACTAATTATCTTCCTTTACTAAACGGATACGACTTGGATCCTGTTCCAGAAGATCCCACTGATGGAGAATTAAAAACGGTTTTTCCAGATGAGTTTATACAAGGATATTTTAAACAAGAAGACCCTTCTTTAATAGAAAAATACGTTGGTGAGCTAATTGATGGAAGCGTTGTTTCGACATTTCCAGGAAGTTTATCAACAAGGCAGTATTTAAAAATTATGAATTGGCATTCTGAATATATGCTCTCTAAGGTATTAGAACCATTAATTGCTATCGCAGACAATTCTGAAGACGATAAAGAGATACAAAAGGCTTGGGAATATTTAATAATGAACCTAGTCCACGACAGCATAGGAGGAGTAGGAGTAGATCAGATTCATGAAGATATGGAAGAAAGATACTATAAAATCAAAGAGATTTTTGAATCAACTTTAAATAATGTTTTGGATAAGGTAGGCCAGATTTTACCTTTAGGTTATACTTGTCTAAACTTGAATCTTCAGGAAATACCCGTATTATTTGAAAATAAAGAAACCCTTTATAGATTTTCTGCACCGTCAGGAAGTATATCAAAAGTAAATTTAAAAAAGTATAAAGTAAGTTATTTAGAAAAACCAATAAATAGTTTTCATTGGGAGAATGAACATTTCAAAGCATTCGTTGAAAACGGGAAGCTTAGAATTAAAAAGGAAAATAACGATTATTTAATCAGACCTGTTTTGGTAGAAGATAAGGGTGATGAATACTCTTCTGCATTTGATAAAGAGTTGAACTTAACTTTCTCAGGAATGAGATTGAAAGCACAGTCAGATAATTATTCCAAAATAGCTCTTGATTTTACCAGCAACGAAGTTAACTTCACCCTTTATTTGACATTTTCAGAATTGCCCTATATCAACATCGAAATTGAATCTTTGGGAAAAGGATCAGATTATGGATTACTTTTATCTTTAATTGGAGATGGAGATATAAATGCGGGTGTACCTTTTGATTCTGTAAAAAGACCATATGAAGTAAAATATGAGGAACCAGAAGAAGAAATGAAAAAGTTTTTAGTTGCTGCAAGAGAAATCTCTTTTAATAACGTGTTTCCTATGAAGGACTACGTTGGCTTAGAAAAAGATGACTATTTTGCAACCTTTATGGCCAAAGGAATTTATAGTTATACCACACATTCTACGACATCCTTGACCCCGTTCGGGGCGTTTTCTGCAGAAAAAGCTGTTTCTTTAATTTTATTAAGATCTGTAAGTTGGCTTTCTCTCGAAAATGTAAAAGGAAGAACAGGAGATGCTGGCCCCGTAATGTACACTCCTGGAGCCGAAGTAAAAAGAAAAATGAAAATCGAAACTGCTTTTTGTCTATCACCTAAAGATGATTTTTTGAAATACAAAAATTCCTTTATCAATCCTCCTTTATTGTTTTATAAACATAATAATAATTCAGATTTAGAAAACCAGGCCGGGGTGGTTCATAAATTCTATTCTTCAGTGGATGAAAATATAGAATTTGTGAATATAAAACCTTCAATAGACAAAGAGGGGATAACCCTACGGTTTTTTAATCCTACTCACAAGAAAAAAGGGATAAAATTACCTCAGAAAGTCGTAAAAACAGATTTGTTAGAGCAAGATTTAGAAGAATTCGATGGAACAATTAAGCCAAAAGAGATATTAACTTTAAAAATACCCATGCTATCTTTTAATATTTGTTCTGATGATCAAGGCTCAAAAGTTAACATCGTATATCCTAAATTTACGTGGGATATCTCTGAAGATCTTTCAAAACCCGATATAGATATAATAAATAATATGGAAAGAGAAGCCAAAGATCTTAAAGAACATATAAAAGATTTAGAAAAGAAAATGAAAGAAAGTCAAGGTATTAACAGGTATGTATTGCTTTTTGAAAAGTATAAATTAATGAGGAAGGCGCTAGAATTAGAGTTATCCTCGTTATATAACAGATCTAAGATTGAACGTGTGGATCCTTCAAAAATAGAACATATAATTGTAGAGTTGAACGATGTCAGAATAAAGCGGAGAGGTATAGAATTTTTATTGGCTACTCTTAGGTAGTTTGAATCTTTGCAATTTTTTAAAGGGGGAAATCATGATGAGAAAATTATTTGGTTTAGTGCAATTAAACTCAAAATTAAACGACAAAGAAACCAACCTTAAAAAGCTAGATTCTTTGATTTCAAAAGAAGTAAAAAAAGCGGATTTATACATCCTACCAGAGTTTTTTAACATAGGATACGATCTTGAAAGTATTAACAATTACGCCAAAGATTTTGCCGAAATTATACCAGAAGGTGAAACTACCCAAGAAGTTATAAGGATTGCAAAGAAATGCAACGTTTCTATTGTTGCAAACATTTTAGAAAAAGACCCAATAATAATTGGGAAGTATTACGATACCTCGATTTTAATAGATGATTCAGGTAAATTACTTGGTAAATATAGAAAAATATTTGTTTTTCCAAAAGAAAAGTTTAGACTTTCCGAAGGAACGTCTATAGAGATAATAGATTGGAAAGGTATAAAAATCGGTTTATCAATTTGTTATGATCATGCTTTTCCAGAATTATATAGGATAATGGCTCTTAGAGGGGCACAAATACTAATAATTACCTCTGCTGTTCCAAAAGGTTTTGAAAAATTAGTAGAGGTAAGAACATCCGCCCGGGCACAAGATAATCAACTGTTTGCAATCGGGGTAAACGCCGTTGGTAAACCCTCTGAAGATTCGATTCCTTTTTGTGGAAATTCCATAGCTGTAGATCCACATGGAGATACCCTGATTAAATTGGGAGACGAAGAAGACGTAATTGCACAGGTAAGTATAGATACCGATAAAATTCTTGAAGAAAGGCTTTTGGAGCCATCACTTCACGAAATAAAGATGTTGAAGATCTACGATGGGATAGATTTCAAAATTGATTAAACAAAAACCCTCCAACAGGCGTATATGATTTTGGAGGGTTTTTGAATTTTTTAATTTAATATTGAAGATCAAATTTAGGATCGACAGATTTGGCGTTTAACTCGCGGGAAGTTTTGGCTTCTTTTTTCAACAACTCTTTCCAGGTATCTAAAAGCTCTTGTAGTAAAGATCTTACTTCTTTTAAGATTTCAATATCCTTTTTGGTATTTGATTCTAACAATCTTTGATACATGTAATTATAAAGTGCTCTGAGATTTTTAGCTACCTCTCCACCTTTTTCAAGATTTAACGAAACGTTAAGTTCTGTGACTATGTCTTCCACTCTTATAATCTGTTTATTAGCCTCGGAAAAATTTTTACTTTCAATGGCTTTTATTGCTTTATTTATTCTTTCTATCGAATTTTGATACAAAAGTTCGACTAATTTTGCGGGACTAGCTGTTTTTATACCATTTTCAAAATAATAGTTAGCGTTTTGATTATTATTGTACATTCAAATTACACCCCTTTTTTTTCAAGAGTTTTTTGAGCATTTTTTAAAATCGTTTCAAAGGTTGACAAAACTCCATCGAAATCGAATTCAATGATGTCTGAAAGCTCCAAATAATCTTGATTCCCTTGAGATCTAATTATGTGTTGGACGACATTTTGTACCTCGTTTAAATCTCCTGGGTTGTAAAAATCTTCCTCACTGAAAGCTCGTGTCTGTTCTATGACGTCTAATAGTGCTTGCAAACCTTCTGCAATACTGTTAAGCATTGTATGCCCTTCATTTGTATTCAACAAGACTTCTTTTGAAACCCTTTCTAAATTTTCCCTAACCTTTCTAATGTATTCGAGTGATTGAGAGATAAGATCGAACAAAACTTCTTTTTTTGATGTGAATTCCAACTCTACCTCTTCTCCACCTTCAAAAAAAGAATCTTTTATTTCATCGTAATAATTTAAAGGGATTTCTTTTTCATTGATCTTTATTTTAGTTAAAACGCCTTGTGTTTTGCTAATATAATCTTGCACCATCTCTTCAAAAGTATTGTACTTATCTGCTGGAATATCTAAATTATCAGTTTTGACACCACTTATTCGCAACTTTATATTCTCATCATCAAACATTGTATTCACTCCTTTTTTCTGACTTCTAAAATATAATCGTCTAAAAAAGTTATTTCTTTAGAGTGAAAGTCCTACATTTTAATGTTATAATAAAAAGAGTAGATTTAAAACAGATTATTTTTTGTAGACATTTTAGAAATAAAATAAGGGTGGGGAACGGAGCGAAGGGTCGCTAAAGTTGTTTTAGAGTTTCAAAAGACATATATTTTTTGGGATTAGGAGGGATCAATATGGCTGATGTAAAAAGTAGAAGAGAAGAAATAAGCAACAGTTTGGAAGAAAGTTCGATGTTGATTCTTTACTCAGGAAAGAGTCCAGTAAAAAGCGCAGACGAAACCTATAGCTTCACCCCGGATCGAAACTTCTATTATTTTACTGATTTGGATATAGAAAACGCTTATTTAGTAATTTGCAAAACCGAAGCAAAAACAGTTGAAAAACTATTCATAGAAAGAAACGATCCAAAGTTAGCTAGGTGGGTTGGTGAAAAACCAAGTAAAGAACATTGTTCTAAGTTTAGTAAAATTCAACAAGAAGATATATTTTTTTTGGATGAATTAAATGGATATATTGGAGACACCCTATCGAGGTCTAATATTAAAAATGTATATTTGTATTTAAAATCTCCTCATTGGGAGCATATGACAAAAGAAAAGCTAATTGCTCAAGAAATACAAAGATTATTTCCACATGTTAGTATAAAAGATGTTTCAACAAAAATAGCGGAATTGAGAACTATTAAAGATGAAGAAGAAATCAATAATATTAAGAAAGCCATCGAAATTACAAGAGAAGGGATTTTGAACATAATAAAAAATTCAAAGCCTGGAATGTACGAATACGAACTGGAGGCATATTTTGATTTTTCTTTAAGAAAAAATGGGGTAAAAGATTTCGCTTTCAAACCAATAGTAGCCTCAGGACCAAATTCTACGATTTTACATTACTCTGCAAACAACCGAAAAACACAAGAGGGCGATCTAGTATTGTTGGACTTGGGGGCACAATATAATTACTATAGTGGGGATATATCAAGAACTTTTCCCATAACTAGACAGTTTTCTCCAAGACAAGCAGAAATTTACCAAATTGTTTTAAATACCCAGAAAGAAGTTCAGTCACAAGCCAAACCAGGCTTAACCCTTTTTGAATTGAATGAAATTGCGAAGAAATCGTTAGCAGAAAGTTGTAAAAAAATAGGATTGATTCATTCCGATGAAGAACTTTCAAAATATTACTTTCATTCTGTGAGTCACTTTTTAGGTTTGGATACCCATGACGTAGGAGATAAGAATATTCCTTTAAAACCAG